>Ga0207648_10002515_pt1 | contig 19668 bp, 21 predicted proteins | sample KBSMisM32_FD_184310 | JGI IMG/M metagenome (GOLD analysis project Ga0207648, IMG submission 184310) | Miscanthus rhizosphere microbial communities from Kellogg Biological Station, Michigan, USA - KBS Miscanthus M3-2 (SPAdes) (version 2) | ecosystem: Host-associated > Plants > Roots >...
CGCGTCCTCGATCGTCGTCAGGACGGTTCCGTCGAAGAGGTCGGGGGCCAGGACCGTGAACCCGTCACCTGCGAGGCGGTCGGCGACGTCCTTGATCGGCTGGTTGAGCCCCCACCAGGTGTGCAGCAGCAAGACCGGTAGGCCCGTTCCCGTCGGCGGCGAGGCGACGTATGCAGGAGCTCCGTCGGTCATCGGCTCGATTCATACCAAGACGCCGTTGTTCGGGAGTATTGCGACTGATTACGCGCCAGTTCTCGCGGTAGATTTCGGTCATGCAGGACCTAGAGGTGATCGCTCAGGAACTGAGCGCGCTCGGCCACAAGCTCGACGAGCTCGACGGGCGTCTCGCCGCTGTCGAGAAGGTGAACACGCGACTGGAAGACGCTGCACTAACCACGGCTCGTGCGCTTGGAGAGATTTCCGGTCACTGGGACGCGGTCTATGAGGCGATGCGCCGCAGGGACGAATCTCAAGAACCCGAGCAGTGAATCCCACCTAGCCGCGAAGTGGACCCTTTCGCGCAAGCGCCGGATTGAGCCGCGCGACCAACGCCAGCTCGCTCTGAAGTTGAGTTCTCGTCCGCCCCGAACGGGTGGCGGGTCGATTCGTCATCAGCACCCGGGCGCTCTGGAGCACAACCGCGAAGATGAGGACTGCGGTTCCGGTGAGGACACCAAGAGTCGCGATCGAGACCGCGAAACTGAGTGCCTGGGAGGCTCCTACGCCCGAGGCGATCAGGGCCGCAGCGCCGGCCCCGACCTGTGTCGCGGCGCCTCCGGGACCGATCGGGAGCGCCGCAGCTGCTGCGCCGGCGCAAAGGAAGACGAGCGCGAGTGAGAGTGAGTAGCCGATGCCGAGCGCACCCAGGAGCAAGAAAACTGCACCTGCGCGGACGACCCAGCAGGCGAGCACGAGGGCACACGCCTGCGATGCGCGCCGTAGCGAGGTCGTGCGCGGGGTCAGCCAGCGGCCGAGCCGGAAGCGCAAGCAGTGCCTGCTTGCGACGACGCGTGGCAGCGCGACGACTACTGCGGCGGCCGCGAGCCCGGCGACCGCAACGACTGCCAGCCCTGCACGCACGGCGTTTCCCGCGTCTCCGGAGACGGCTGCAGCAAGAGCAAGCGGCGCAAGGGCGACGCTGTCGATCAGGCCGAGCATGACGAGCGAGAGGCAGAGCACGCGCACACCGGTAGGACAGGGTTTGTAGCGGCGGACGACGGCGACTCGCATCGCGTCGTCGAAGCGGCCAGGAAGCGCAACGCCGATCAGGGCGGCGCCCCCGTTGGCGGCTGCGAGCGCGAGGGGCTTGGGCCGCTCCTCCTTTGTGAACAGCCTTCCCCAACCGTACGCCTTGAGCCACTGCGCCAAGACAAGAAGCAGTCCCACGGCGACTAGCAAAGCCGGGTGTCCGGTCGAAAGCGGCCAGGACGTCGTCGCGAAATGACGAGCGGCCAGCAACACCAGGACGATCACAATTGCGAACGACCCCACTCCGAGTACCCACTTGACCCGCCGCGAATGATGCAAGCGCACCAGCGCTTGGACCAACAGGCGGTACCTGCCGTCGATACGTGACGCTTCCACTGCTGCTTCAACCTCCGCACGAAAGCGGGAGGACGCAGGAGCGTCGCCGACTTCGTCTAGCTACGCCACATAGTAACACTTCGACTTCGAAACAGCGTCTGGTCCGCGGCGGAACGAGATCGCGGCGGCGCTGTCGTTCGCTAGTCGGGCACCGGACGGTCTCGTAGTGCGTGTGAGAGCCAGCCGACCAAGGCACCGAGGAGCAATCCAGCCTCCGGCGCAAAGGGAACGTCAGTCGTCACGCTGACGAGGATTCCAAGTGCCAGGCCAACGACCGCCCCGACGGCGACAAACTTGCGGACGACACTCATACAGGCGTCCCGGTTGCGATAACCGGCGGCATGACCGAGGCGTGCTGTTCGTCGTGACGGCCACCTAGGGCGATACGCCCTGCGATGTACTCGGCATCGTCCTGCACCCAGCCGAGCAGAGCCGATCCCCGTGTGTGTTGCCACGGAAGGCCAAGGAAGTAGAGACCCGGGACGTCCGTCACTCCTCGCCGATGACGCGTCTTACCGTCGTGGTCGAAGATCGGAAGCTTGATCGGCGAGTGGTCGAGGCCGAATCCCGTTGCCCAGATCACGGCATCGACTGTGAGGTCGCTGCCGTCAGCGAATGTCGCTGTCCGGTCAGACGCGCCGGTCATTCTGGGCTTCATCTTCACCCCGTGCTCCGCGAGCGCTTTTGGACTCGAACCGATCAGCGTGTCGCGTTGACTCAGCTTCTTCCCGAGCCGGGACTCGATGTTCGCCTTGAACAGGCGTGTCGTCACGAGCCACCAAAAGAGGTCGCGGCCGAAGACCTTCTGGGGCAGAGGCTTCTGGCGACCGCCGACAGCGAGAGAGACGTCATGCGTCGCCGAAAGCTCGCCGGCGATCTGGTAGCCGGTGTTGCCGCCCCCAACGACCAGTACCGAGCCCTTCGGCACGTCACTGGGCGCGCGATAGCCCTGGCTGTGAGTCTGGAACACCTCGGGCGCGAGCTCGCCGGCAAAGTCGGGAACCCGCGGCGTCTGGAAGGGGCCCGTGGCGATGACGACCTGGCGAGCTTCGACGGTTCGCCCGTCTATCTCGAGCAGAAACGTCTCGTCGTCCTTCGTTATGGAGCGCACCCGGCTCCCGAGCTCTACCGGCAGCTTGAAGATCTCTGCGTAGTCCTCGAGGTAGGCGACGACCTCGTCGCGCGTCGGGTAGCCCTCGGGGTCGCCCGGAAAGGGCAGTCCAGGAAGGCTGTCATAGCGGCGCGGAGTGAAGAGAACGAGTGAGTCCCACCGAGCGCGCCACGCCGCACCAATCGAATCGGCCGCGTCGAAAATCGCGAACTGCCTCTCTTGACGCTTCAGGGAGTAGCCGATCGCAAGACCCGCTTGACCCCCGCCGATAACAGCCACGTCGTATCGGTCGGTAGCGATCATGAGACCGGGACCGGTGGCACCGAGGGTACGTCCTCGTCCAACTTGGCTTCGGCGTTCAGCTCAGGCATCCATTCGAGCCAGTGGGGGAGGTACCAGTTCCACTCACCGAGCAGCTTCATCGTCGCCGGCAGCAGCACCCCCCTGATCAGGGTCGCGTCGATGAACACCGCGACTGCGAGGCCGACGCCGAGCTGTTTGATGTCGAGCGCACTCAACGTCGCAAAGATCGCGAAGACGGCGATCATCACGGCTGCGGCGCTCGTGACGGTCGATGCCGTGGAACGGATGCCGCGTTCGACAGCCTGGTCGGTCGGGACACCCTGGTCGACGAGTTCCTTGACGCGACTGAGGATGAAGACGTGGTAGTCCATCGAGAGCCCAAAGAGGACTGTGAACAGGAACAGCGGTAACCAGGTGACGACAGCCCCGCTGGAATGGAATCCGAGCAGTCCTTGCAAGTGGCCGTACTGGAAGATCCAGACGAGCACTCCGTAGGCGGCGCCGACGGAAAGCAGGTTGAGGATGATCGCCTTGATCGGGATCACGATCGAGCGGAAGGTCACGAGCAGCAGGAGGAAGGCGAAGCCGAGGACGAACGCGAACACGATCGGCGCGCGTGACTTCATCGTCTTGTTGAAGTCGACATTGGCCGCGGTGGCGCCGGTAACGGCCTGCTCGGTCTCGACTGGAAGCGTCGCGAGCACGGGCGGGATCACCTCGGTGCGAAGAGTCGCAAGCGCCCGCACAGCCGTTGCGTCCTGCCCTTCGCCGGCGAGCGGAAAGTCAACACGTGCGACCGTCTTCGCTTTGTTGACGGTGACGCGGATTGGCTGCTGGATCACACCGGTCGCGAGGGCGCGTTTCTCGAACTCGGCATAGGCCTTCGCGAACTGTGGTGTCGTCACGTCGTTAGCCCTGCGCACCAGGGAAGGACGCCTGGATCGTGTTGTAGGTCTTGACGATGCTCAGGCTCTTCGGTAGGTCGGTGAAGCTCGACTGCTTGGTATGCAGATTCAGGACCGGGAGCGCAAGGACGACCAGCAGCCCCATCGAGAGACAGACTGCGATCAGGGGACGACGCATCGACTTGGTGATCACGAAGCCCCACAGCCTCGACTCCTGCCGATTGCCTTTGAGGCGTTGCAACACCGTCGGCGTCTCGCGCAGCCAGACAAGCCAGTTGGGTTGTGTCTTGAACGGTCGCAAGAGACGAAGTGCGGTCGCGGCGAGCACTTGGCGCAGGCCGCGCTCGATCTAGCGGTCGAACTTCCCCAGTAGCGCCGGCAGCACGGTGAGTGATCCGACGAGCGAGCAGAAGACGACGAGCATGGCCCCGATCCCGATCGACGTGAAGATCTTGGTGCCGGCAAAGAGCATTCCCGCCATTGCGACCAGCACGGTGAAACCGGAGATGAGGACCGCCTGGCCGGAGGTTGCGGCGGCACGGAAGAGCGCGTCATGCCCTTCATGCCCGGCCGCACGTTCCTCGCGCTCCCGCTTCAAATAGAAGAGCGAGTAGTCGACGCCGACCGCCATCCCCATCAGCAGGATCACCGACTGGGTCGCGTCGGACGCATGGAAGACGTGGCTCGCAAGCGCCGAGAGCCCGACCGAGGCAAGTACCGCCGAGAAGGCGAGCAAGACCGGTACACCGGCAGCGACGAAGGCACCAAAGGCGATCAGCAAGATCAGGAAGGTGATCGGCACGGAGAGCTTTTCCGCCTTCACGAAGTCCTTGTCGATCGTCTTACTCAACTCATGCGTCGCGCTGGCAAAACCGAACTCCGCGACCGTGAACGAAGGGTTCGCCTTCTGAAGTCCCGCGACAGCGTCGAGCAGCGGTTGCACACGCGCGTCCGCTGTGTCGAACTTTCCCTTCATATCGAACTCGATCAGCTGTGCACGCTTGTCTTTCGAGATCTGACCGCCGGCCCCGGTGCGCAATTTGGTCACCTGCGGCATCGTCCTCAGCTTCGCCAGCACGCTGTGTACGGTCGAGCGGAAGGCCGGGTCAGCGACAGTTCGCGTCTCCGAGCGAACGATGACGCTCTCTGCCGCAGGAGTGTCGAATCCGGCGCTCGTAAGCAGCTGCTCCGCACGAGCCGATTCGCCCGTGGACTGCTCGGACGCGGTCAGCGTGTGCGTGCCGACCGTCATGCCGAGTCCGACCGCGACTACGACGAACGCGACCCAGATGGCGACCGCGGTCTTCCAGTGGTTCGCACTCCAACGTCCTGCACGGGCGGCAAAGTTGTAACGGTGCATGAACGGCTCCCCCTTGCTAGGCCAACGAGCCCGGTGCGGCTCGGGCGGCGGCAGATCCCGTATAGTACGACAGATATGTCATGTCTTCAAGGCCACGATTTATGAGTCATGATTTTGGAGTCGTAGATGCCTGAGACCCGAGCGCCGGTAGCCAAGGAGCAGCCCAAGGGGAGCTGGCTTTTCCTCACCAACCATGCGCATGTGCTGCTCTGCATTGCCCGTGACCCTCAGGCCCGCACGCGCGACATCGCGGATCAGGTCGGGATCACGGAACGGGCAACACAGCGGATCCTGGCCGACTTAGTCGCTGAGGGTTACGTCACCCGCGCCAAGATCGGGAGGCGCAACCGCTACACGGTCAATCGGCGTGGGCACCTCCGCCACCCGATATTCCAAAAGCTGACGATCGGGCCGCTGCTCGAAGTCCTGAATACCGTGCGATAGCTGGTCGGGGCTTCGCGATGTAGCTGTCAAAGCCAGCGGCGAGGAACCGTTCACGGTCCCCGTGCATCGCTTGCGCGGTGAGCGCGAGCACCGGTCTCGATGCCGTGCGCCGATTCGCGCGCAGATGGCCGAGTGCCTCGACACCGGAAATGTCAGGCAGTTGCACGTCCACCAGAACGATGTCGGGCTTGTGCTCGATCGCGAGCTCGACAGCCCGTAGCCCGGTCGTTGCCTCGAGCGTCTCGTATCCCGCTGTCCGAAGGACATCGCGGAGGAGCTTCATTGTCCTCGACCAGAAGGATCCGCGTTACGGTCACGGCACCGGCGCCGTGGGAAGCGTGAACACGAACGTGCTCCCTCGTCCGAGTTCGCTCTCGACCCAGATCCGGCCGCCGTGCAACTCGACGAGTCTCTTTGAGAGCGCCAGGCCGAGCCCGGTTCCCTCGCGGTGTTCGACTCCCGCCTCCGTCTGCTGGAACTCCTCGAAGATGCGCTCGTGGTCCTCGAACGCGATGCCCGGCCCCGTGTCGCCAACTGAGACGCGGATCTCGCCGTCGACCTGCGATGCGCAGACGTTGACCGCGCCACGGGCCGGCGTGAACTTCACCGCATTCGAGAGCAAGTTGAAGATGACCTGGCTGATGCGACGCTTGTCGCCGGTAACCACCTCTACGTCGCCATTTGCCGAGAGCGTGACCTCGACATCGTCATTCAGCGCTCGTTCCCGCACCATCACGATGCCGTGCTCGAGCGCATCCCGCAGCGAGAACGGCGCGACTTCCAGCTCGACCTGCCCGGCCTCGACCTTGGCGAGATCGAGGATGTCGTTGATCAGCGCCAGCAAGTGGTTGGCCGAGCCCAGTATGTCGTCGAGGTACTCCTGCTGCTTGTCGTTGACCTCACCGAACATCCGTTCCCGTAACACTTGCGAGAACCCGATGATCGCGTTGAGCGGAGTCCGCAGCTCGTGCGACATGTTGGCGAGGAACTCCGATTTGTGCCGGCTCGCCGTTTCGAGCTCGCGGCTCTTCAGGTCTAGCTCCGTGAGTGCCGTGGCGAGCTCTCGGGTTCGCTCCTCGACCTTCTGCTCGAGGCCGCCATAAGACTCTTCGAGCTGCGCCGCCATGCGATTGAACTCGGCGGCGAGTGCGCCCAGCTCGTCATTGCTCGGAACCTCGATCCGCTGGTTGAGCGAACCGGAGCCGATCCTCGCCGCCGCAGCTTGGATCGACTCGATTGGCCGTACCAGCCTGCGAGCGAGCAGAACGCTTGTCGCAATGGCCAGCAGCAGGAACGCGACCAGCAGTAGAGCGGTGCGCCAGATCGCGGACTTGAGCGGAGCGAAAGCCTCGCTCAGGGGCTGCTCGACGAACACGCGCCAGCCAAGCGGCTTGATCGTCTGGAACGCGCTGAGCACCTTCCTCCCGTGCTGGTCGCGCCCGATCTTTGCTCTATCGCCAGCGGAGTTCGCACCTCGTCGAAGCGCGGCTTGCACCTGCGGCAGTGCGGCGAAGCTCGTGTGCCGAAGGACGAGGTTGATGTCGGGGTGCGTCACGAGTTCGCCGTGTGAGTCGACCGCGTACGCATATCCGGCGGTTCCGACGTGCGCGCGGTCGATGACCTGCCGGATGGAGTGGAGATCTATGTCGGCGACCACGACGCCGTGACCGGGCGCGCGCTCAGCGACCGAGACGGTCAAGTGCGGCGAGCCGTTCTCGAAGTGCACGCGGCCGAAATAGCGCTTCGCCGCCCTCGCGACGAGGAACGTGTGGCTTTGCGAAAAATCCGTGCTCGTGCCGATGCGGTCGGTCTCGAGCGCGGAGGTACGGACTCGCTCGTGCCCGCTCGCGTCCACGTAGCTGACTCGGCTGATAGAGCGGTCACGATCGAGCAGACGATGGAAGTCCTGGTTTCGTTCTTGCAGCCCGGCATTTCCTGTCGACGTGGTCGGTTGCGCAACGGCGTCGAGCTCGAGCAGGAGGTCTTGGACGAGCTGCTCGATCGAGGTGGCGGCGGACGATGCCTTGTCGCGCTCGAAACCCGTTAGCGCGCGTTTGCTGTCCTGGTACGAAAAGTACGACTCGGTGAGTCCGACCGAGATCACCGCAGCGGCAACGAGTGTCACGACGACGGCGGTGTATTTCCAGATCAGCCGCCGGTGCCCTACCGGTAGACCTCGTCCGCTCGAATGATCATCTGCTGTGGGACCCGGATGCCGAGCCTGCTCGCGGTCTTCAGATTGATAGCGAACTCGACGACCGGGACAACCTCGACGGACAGGTCAGAAGGCCGAGCCCCCTTGAGGATGCTGTCGACGTAGCGGGCCCCCAGCCGTCCGATGGGCCGGAGGTCGGCCCCGTAAGAGAAGAGCGCACCTCTCTTGACCCAGTCCTTCCTGTGGGCCTGCACCGGGACCTTCGCGCGGGCGGCCAGGCGGATCGTCAGCGCCGAGAAGTTGAGCCGAAGTTTCGAGGACAGGAGGAACGCACCGTCGATCTCGCCGGGCCGCAGCGACCCAAATACCCGTTTGAGATCCCCCGCCGTCGAGGCGTCGCGGATGACGAGTTGGAGCGAAGGCCTCAGCTGTGACGCAGCCGCCCGGTACTGCGCCAGGAGCCGCCCGGTTCCTGGATCGGTGGGATCGACGAGGGTGAGGACGCGTCGCAGGTGGGGCACGAGTAGCTGGTAGAGCTCGAGCTGCTTCGCAACGACGTCACGGGCGCCGAAGACTCCGGTGAGGTTTCCGCCAGGATGAGAAAGGCTCTTGACCAGGCCGTCGCGGACCGGATCAGACGGATGTAGGAAGACGACGGGGATGTGGTCCTTGGGTCGCGCTGTCGCGGCTTGAGCGGCGCGAATGGATTGATCTTCAAAGGCGACGATGACGTTTGCGCGTTGGCGAACAAACTCCTTCGCTTGGCCCTCGGCTTCGTCCGGCTCGAGGTTTCGCCAGATCAGGCTGATGTTGCGGCCGTTGGTCCATCCCAGCTCCTTGAGGCGAGCTTCCAGCGAGTTCAAGGAAGGAGGAACGTGATCGGTGCCGACATGCATCAGACCGACTCGGGGGATGGGCTTCGCAGCGGACTTGTCGCCGTTACCACTGCAGGCGGCAAGAAGGGAGACAACAAGGACCGCGCCTGCGCCTCCGAGTACCAGTCGCGCGGACCAGCTCGAGAGCTTCATGGCGTCCACATTAGGACGACCGCGCCTATATGCCTAGCCTGCGCGCTTGCTTCTGGATGGGGTGCTGGCATCCCGGTCGGCGCAGTAGCCTCTCACCTGCTCCGGGAACGTCAGGATGTCGATCGGCTAGCGGATGTGGTCCGTGAAGCCGGCGGCGCGGAGCCGCTCCGCCTCGGGCTCGAGCGCTGTCAGCGCGACCAGCGGTATCCCGGAGGTTCGCGGTTCGGCTCCCAGTTCGCGGGACACGTCCGTGCCGTCCATGTCCGGAAGGCGCAGATCCAGATCCAGAAGAACAACCTCCGGCAGTTGGGCGAGCACGACCGTGATTGCCTCGCGACCGTTAGCCGCCTCGAGCGTGCGGAACCCCGTGCGGCGCAGCACGTCACGTGCGGGCTTGAGGTTCCTTTCGTTGTCGTCGACGATCGGGACTAGCGGCCCTGGAGGCTGCGACTTCACCGTCGTATGCTCCTTCGATGGCGATCAGGCTCGTGCTCGCCGAGGACCACTATCTCGTCCGCGAGGGGGTCCGTCGCTTGCTCGAGACGCGGCCAGAGTTTGCAGTCGTCGCAGCCTGCGATGACCTCGCGTCGCTTCTCGCCGCCGTCGACTCCGAGCGCCCGGACGTCGTCGTCACCGACATACGCATGCCGCCGGGCGGCGCGGACGAGGGCATCCAGGCGGCCGAGCGCTTGCGTCAATCGCATCCCGATGTCGGGGTCGTCGTCCTCAGCCAGTACGCACACCCGAAGTACGTTCTCGCGCTGCCGGAGGGCGGCAGCGGACGGCGCGCATACCTGCTCAAAGAGCGGGTCGAGGATCTCGCTCAGCTCGCCGCCGCAATCCACGCTGTGGCGGAGGGCTATTGAAGCGAGGGTGGAGCGTCTGAGCCGAAGATGCTTCGTCTATGGCGAGGGAAGCTCCTTCTCGCTGATCGACGAATAGGCAGCCTCCCGAATTGCCTCATTCGACTCGAGCGCTGCACCGAGTGCGCCGCCGATTGTGGCGAGCGATGCCACGAACCAGGCGAGCGTGGCATAGTCGGCAAGGCTCGCATCGTGGCCGATCGCGCCCGCAAGCACGTGCGGAGTGACGACGAGCTCCGCTCCGCCGAGAATCAGCGCAAACAGGGCGACGTACAGGGAGACGATGCCGATGGCGACGCTCGCTGTTGTCGCAAAGTTGAAGAGCACGACCTGGTCGCGGACGCGCGAGTCCGGAGCGCGCTCCCAAAGGCCGTGCACCGCAATGATCGCCACGACGGTCACGGCCAGCGCAGCGAGGGACGTTACCGTCAGCCGCCACCAGCTCAGCGCGCTCGAAAGGCGCCAGATGTCAGAGGTGACGACGCCGTAGACACTGACAGCGAGCGCAGCGACGAGGGCTCCGTACAGGCGGGCAGCGAAACGCCACGGGCGGTTCGCCCGAACCATCCCGAGCAACAAGCGCACGTGGCTGAGAAGGACCGCGGGAACGAAGGCGAGACCGGGGCGGTTCGCGACCTCCGTGCTTAGCTCGCGCAACAGGTTCCGCCCTCCGACGCCGTGTCCGACGAGCTCGCCCACCAGCTCGAGCACCGCGCGTCGCAACCGCTGCCGGAGATGGAGCGGGCCGAGCGCCGGTAGCGAGACGACCGCGATACCGTGCGTCGGATTGCTGTGGCGCTGAACCGTGCGTCCAGCCACTCGAAGTGGCAAGTCGGTCACGACGACAGCCAGATCCCAGTCGGCGGCGAGCAGCTTGCGCCGCGCTGCCGCGAGGAGCTCTGTCGTAGGCACCGGTGGCACGACGAGTCGATCGACCGTGAGTTCGCTCCGCCAATCCATGCCGTCGTAGTGCGCGCGAAGATCCTCGAGGAGGTTTTCGGCGATGCCTGCCGTGACGTCGCGTGCGAGCCCCGGCGCGACGACGATGCCGACGTCGATCCGTGGTTGTGCTGTCGATTGGTCGAGCGGCGCTACCGAGCGGCCGTGCTGGTCGGTGTCTTGGCCTCCTCTGCCTCCTCCGACCAATCGCTCACCTCCTCCCGTGCGCCCCCTCGCTCGACATCGAAGTGGAGGTCGCCTTTGGTCACGCCGACCGTAACGCGGTCGCCAGGCTCGACGTCGCCGTTGAGCAGCATCCGTGAGAGCTCGTTCTCGACGAGCCGTTGGATCGTCCGGCGCAGAGGCCGCGCGCCGTACTCCGGGTCGAAGCCCTCGTGCGATAGCAGGGCAACGGCCTCGTCTGCGAACTCGATCTCGACATGCTGTGCTCGCAGCCGCCGGACCAGCCGCTGGAGCAGCAGCTTGGTGATTTCCGCGATCTGTTCCTCGGTCAGTGCGCGGAAGACGATGATCTCGTCGATCCGGTTGATGAACTCCGGTCGGAAGCTGTGACTCAGGATTTCCATCAGGTCTTCCTTCAACTGCTCGAACGACTCCTTTTGACGCGCCTGCTGGCGGATTCGGTCGGCGCCGAGGTTCGAGGTCATGATCACCACGGCGTTCTTGAAGTCAACCGTGCGTCCCTGTGCGTCGGTGAGGCGCCCGTCGTCGAGGATCTGCAGCAGGATGTTGAAGACGTCTGCGTGCGCCTTCTCGATCTCGTCGAATAGCAGCACGGAGTACGGCTTGCGACGCACCGCCTCGGTGAGCTGCCCGGCTTCGTCGTAGCCAACATAACCGGGCGGTGCTCCCACGAGTCGGGACACTGTGTGCCGCTCCTGGAACTCACTCATGTCGAACCGGACCATGAGATCTTCGCTACCGAACATCGCTTCGGCGAGTGTGCGGGCGAGCTCGGTCTTGCCGACGCCGGTCGGGCCGAGGAAGAGGAAGCTGCCGATCGGCCGACCCGGATCGCCGAGTCCCGCGCGCGAGCGCCGGACCGCGTCGGCGATCGCAGATACCGCCTCTTCCTGTCCGACGATGCGGTCGTGGAGCTGTTGCTCCAACTGCAAGAGGCGCTGTCGCTCCTCGGTGGTGAGCTGGGAGACGGGGATGCCGGTCGCGCGTGACACGACCTCGGCGATGTCCTCGGCGGTTACTTCTGGTGATCGCTGCCGCTTCTGGCGCTTGTCGTCGAGCTCGTTGCGGCGCGAGTCGATCTGGTCCTTCAGCTGGCCCGCTCGATCGTAGTCCTCCGCTGAAGTGGCCTGGTCGCGCTCGCGCGCGAGTCTGCGGAGATCCTCCTCGAGGCTGCGCGTGTCGCCGTCCTTGGTCTTCGTGCGCAGCCTGACGCGCGCGCTCGCCTGGTCGATGAGGTCGATCGCCTTGTCGGGGAGGAAACGGTCCCGGACGTAACGATCCGACAACTCTGCAGCCGCCACGATCGCCTCGTCGGAGATCCGTACGCGATGGAATGCCTCGTAACGGTCCTTGAGCCCATGCAGGATCTCGATTGTCTCGTCCACGGTGGGCTCGCGCACTAGCACGGGCTGGAACCGGCGCTCGAGCGCAGGATCGCCCTCGACGTCCTTCCGGTACTCGTCGAGCGTCGTCGCGCCGATGACGTGCATCTCTCCGCGCGCCAGAGCCGGCTTGAGCATGTTTCCCGCGTCCATCGCTCCTTCGGCGGAGCCGGCGCCCACGAGCGTGTGCAGCTCGTCGACGAAAAGGATGATATTGCCTTCATTCTTGGTGATCTCGTCGATCACGTTCTTCAACCGCTCCTCGAACTCGCCGCGGTACTTCGAGCCTGCCACCATCCCGGCGAGATCGAGCTGTACGACGCGACGTCCCGCCAGTGTCTCGGGAACCTCGTCGTTGACGATGCGCTGCGCGATGCCCTCGACGATCGCCGTCTTGCCGACCCCGGGATCGCCGACCAGCGCGGGGTTGTTCTTCGTACGCCGCGAGAGGATCTCTATCGTCTGCTCGATTTCATCGGCACGGCCGATGACCGGGTCGAGCTTGCCCTCGCGGGCCATGTCGGTGAGGTCGCGACCGTACTGGTCCAACGTCGGTGTCTTGCTCGCTTCACGCGTGGCGCCGCCTTGCTCGACGCCTCGAATTACCGCGCCCCGAAGTTTCGTATGCGAGATGCCGAAGCGTTGCAGGAGTTGGCCCGCCCAGCTCTCCTCATCCCGAGCCAGCGCCAGGAGTACGTGCTCAGGGCCGACGTAGGACGAGCCGAGCTCACGTGACTCGTCGTAGGCGGCGAGCAATGCGGCTTTGGCATCGGGGGAGAGCGAAGGCGAGACATCGGTCCGCTGTGCCTTGTCCGCTTCCTCCTCGATCTCGGAACGAATCGCATCGGGGTTCGCATCGACCTGACGAAGTACGTGCTGGACGACGCCGTCCTCGAGCGCGGCGTAGAGGAGATGGTCGCTCTCCAGGTCGAGACTGCCCCATTCAACGGCGGTTTGCGCCGCGCGTTGCAGCAGTTCGCGCGTGGCGTCGCTGAAGAACTGAGTGACGTCGACGCGCTCGACCTGCCGCGGTGGCACGGCTGCTCCTCGGCCTGCGCCGGGACCCGCGGTTTGGCCGTCGCCAAAGAAGTCGGAGAAGAAGTCGTCGAAGAGACTGCCGCGGCCACCGAAGCGGGTCGACATCTGTTCCTCGGCGAGATCGATCTCACAGAGGTATTCGACTTCCTGCGTGCCGTCGGGACGCAGGCGAACTCGCGATGCGACCGCGGGTCGTCCGTGACGCTGGCAAACGGGTTGATCGACGGCCATCTCGGGACCTCCCTAGTAGCGTTCTGACGCCGTTCTGACGCATAGGCCTAAAGCGTCCTTCAGCCGCTCCTACCCGTAAGGGCCGGGCGCCGGTCCTCCGCCGGTTACCTCGACCTCACCAGCATCCTCTGTGACCGGGCCGGCCCTGGTTGTTTGGAATCAGGGGCACTGGAGAGAGACCTTAGGAGCCTTACGGAGAGCCTTGGCAGCACCAACCAGCTCTAGAGCCTCGATCCTTCGGGACACCTGGCCCGGACTTGACGCATCGTCCGACCCGGACGAACACACCGTCCAGCGAATCGACGAGACGCTTGACGTGCTGCGTGGCAAGTGGAAGGTCCACCTCCTCTTTCTCATGGCCCGAGGCGTTCATCGCCACGGTGGGCTGCTCGCCTGCCTTCCCGGCACTTCGAAGAAGGTCATGACGGACACCCTGCGCTCGCTTGAGTGCGATGGCTTGGTGGCTCGACGGATCTTCGCGGCGGAGGTCCCCACGCGCGTCGAATACTCCCTCACGCATCTTGGGTGGACCATGGCCGAGCCCCTCATGGCGCTGTCCGAGTGGGGCGAGGCACACGCGCAAGAAGTGACCGAGGCACGCCTGCACGTTCAGTCCGATGGCCGGTGAGCACTCACACGGCGACGGGTGAACTCGGCTTTGCTAATCGGTCACTCTTGACTAGCGGAGCGGCACAGGAGTCGAACCTGCCTAGCGTTGGTTTACAGCGCCGTACTGGTTTTGAAGACCAATTGGGGCACCGGCCCCAGCCGCTCCGCGCCTGAGCTTACAGACGGCTGGGAGAGCCGGAATTCGAGTGCGCATGCGGGATTGCGCCGCGGTTGGTGCCCCATCGACAGCAGCCTCCGGTTTGGCAGACGATCGGATATCGTGCCGAACCGAGTCGTAACCGAGGTGAGGCCGGAGGCCTCGAGAGGGGGAATTTCATGCGTTTCCGATTGGTGGTCGCGGCGTTTGCCGCCGTGCTGTTCGCCGTTTTGCCGACATCGGCGGGAGCGATCATTGGCGGCCAGCCCGATGGGAACAACCATCCGTATGTCGCGTATGCGGACAACGGCGTCTTCGCGTGCTCCGCGACCTTGTTGTCACCGACGGTCATGCTGACTGCTGCGCACTGTTTCAGCGACAGCACGTCGGCCTATGGCGTCAACACGGTCACAGGCGGGTCGATCGTCCGCACGACCTTTGATCCCAACTTGACTCAGGCAAACCCGTCTCGCGTCTGGCACTGGGGGACGTACTACTTCGATCCGCAGTTCGCGATCGGCTCTGCCGGCGGACTGCCGGGCTTCGACACGCACGATGTTGCGATCATCGTCTTCACGACCGATGGCTGCCACGTTCCAAGCAATCGGAACCCAGCTTTTAACTCGTGCGGTCCGATTTCCCTTGCGGAAACCGGTGGCCAACACGGCGTTCTGCCGCAGCAAGGGCTGGTCGACACGTTGCGGAACCAAACGCCGGTCGACCTCGTCGGCTACGGGGTCCGGAACTACATCCGTGGGGGCGGCCCCTGCGGAGGCCCGTGCACGCCGGTGACCGGTGACGTGTTCACGCGCTACGGCGGGCAGGCGAACGTGTTCGCGAGCAACGGCGCGATCGGAAGTGAGTTCCTGAAGTTGCATGCGAACAAGGTCGGCGTCTGCCACGGCGATTCGGGCGGGCCTGACCTGGTCGCAGGAACGAACATCATCCTGGCCGTCAACTCGTTCGGCGGCGGCCAGACGTGCAACTCGAACACGTACTCGTATCGGGTCGACACGCAGGAGGCGCTGACGTGGATCGCTAACGCGATCCGCCTCGGCGGCGGCAGCCTCTAAGTCGCACATGAACTGGGGGGCCGAGCACTCGTTCGGCCCTCCAGTCGACCTTGTCGCTCCACGCGACCAAGGCCGGCCCGGCCGGGAGGGTGCAGCGAAACCGGCCCCACCCGCTCCGAACGGGGACAGGAACTAGACCGGCAATCCGTCTAGACAGGCAACCCGTCCTCGACCCAGCTGCGCGTCAGGTAGAGCCAGAACGCGAGCCCGGCCCACTCGCCGTAGCGCTTGAAGCGGCGCTCGATCGTTGCGTCTTTCAGCGTGCCGCGAGCCCCGGAGAGCTTGCCGTACGTCGGTCTGGTCCACGAGTCGAGCACCAGAGGGGAGTAGCGGCCCAGCGACGTCAGCATCACGTGCGCCGCTGCATACGGGCCGACGCCGGGAAGCTCGAGCAGGCGTGCGGCCACCTCGTCGTCCGGCAGCTCGGGGTCGTTCAACTCTTCGAGATCGAGCATCCCCTCGGCGACGTCGGTCGCGAGCTTCCTCAGGTACGGACCGCGGTAGCCGGCACGAATGACGTCCTTGTAGAACTGCTCGTCGGCGGCGGCCATCGCCGCGGGGGTCGGGAACGTCCGTCTGCCGCCCGGCGCCTCGGTGCCGAGGTTGTCGACGAGCGCCGCGGTCATCTTGCGCGTGCCGGACCACGCCGTATTCGTCGTGCAGATCGTCTTGACGACATCCTCGAACACCGTCGGTGCGCGAAGCATGCGTCCGGCACCGGCCGCGCACCACGACAGCTCACCGTCCTCCTTGACGAGCGTGTAGAAGTCGAACAGGTTCTCGTCGAAACGGAACATGTGGGCGACCGTCGTTGTCAGCGCGTCGCGCGCACGCTCGCCGATGCTGCCGGCGAGGGCATCGATGCGGAGCTTGCCGCGCCGCTCTGTTAGCTGGATTGTGCGCGCGCCTCGAGGGATCGGCAGGGTCGTGTCCAGCACGCGCGCCTCGAGGTCGAGACGGTTGGGAGGCAATTCAGCGACTCCGTGCGACGCGATCGTGCGCCCGAAGTCGACTGGCTCATCTCCGGCGCCTTGAAGTCGAAGCTCTGCGATGCGCATGTCGCCAGTCTTTCCGAAAGGTCGTGTGCGCGCGCAGCTTTGAGTCGGACCGCCGTGACGCAGGGTGCGACCCGAGCTCTCGGGCGGTGATTCCGAGCAAGTCCTAGTCGTGTTCGAGTGCGAGGAGCAGCTCTCGGAGGAGCCGCGTGAGCGTCTTGCGTTGGTTTGGCGAGAGGGTCGCGACCAGCCGTTTCTCGTTTTGAACGTGTGCGGATGCGACCGTGTCTATGGTCGCAAGCCCTGCGCTAGTGAGCGTGACGAGCGTGCCACGCCGATCGGCGGGATCGCGATCGCGGCGGATGAGCCCGCGGGCTTCGAGGCGGTCGAGACGTTTTGTCGTGCCGCCACTTGACACCATCATCGAGCGGGTAAGCGCGGTTGGTGTCAGCTGGTACGGCTGGCCGGAGCGGCGCAGTGCGGCGAGAACGACGAAATCACCCCCGGTCAGCCCGTGCGGTTGGAAGACCCGGTCCATCTCTTGGTCTACCAATGCGGAGATGCGTGAGATGCGGCCAAGGATGGCCGTCGCGGTCGGGTCGAGGTCCGGTCGCTCACGTTCCCACTGTTCGAGGATTCCGTCGACGGCGTCTGCGGTCACAGCGGGAATGTACTTGACGAGGAAGACGTTTACTCGATAGCTTTCTAGAAAGTTTCTTATACGTCAGAGTTTCGGCGACTCTCCTTCACCGCTAGGAGGTTTCGATGAAGCACTTGACAGAGCAGGCGGCCAGGCGTATTCGGCCCACGGGCGCGACCGGCTATATCGCGGGCCGGCTGCTGCGGAAACTCGAGGAGTCGGGACGGCCGGTGCGATGCATGGTGCGGAGAGCCGAGGCGCTGTCAGGAAGGACGACTTCGCAGACGGAGATCGTCTACGGAGAGGTTCTTGAGCCCGACTGCCTACACGAGACCTTCGCGGGTGTCACCGCCGCCTATTACCTCGCCAGCTCGCCGTCGAAGACGTCGAAGTGAGCCGAGTGACACTTCAATGAGCGTCGGCGCGGCCAGGTGTTCCGGGCCTTACGCTCGCCAGAACGCCTCCACCGCCACGGGCGATCACGCGATGGAGCGCACGCTCGATCCCGCCGAGCTTGGAGACCACCTCGACCGGCTCTACCGGGCCGCATGGGCGCTCTGCGGCTCACGCGAGGACGCCGAGGACCTCGTCCAAGAGACTTATGCGCGCCTCCTCGCCCGCCCGCGCCTAATCCGCAAGGAGGACGACCTCGGCTATCTCCTGCGTGCGTTGCGCAACACCTTCCTCAACCAGAAGCGGACCGAGAGCCGCCGACTCCGTCCCGACCCGCTCGAGCTTGTCGCCGACCCGCAAGCGCGCGAGCCGCAGGCCGCGCTCGAGGCCGGCGAGCTCTACGCCGCGGTCGCCGGCCTTCCGGGCGATTTCCGTGACGTTCTCGTCGCTGTCGATATCACCGGCCTCTCCTACAAGGAGGCCGCACGCGCCCTGCGCATCCGTGAGGGCACGGTGATGAGCCGCCTCTACCGCGCCCGTCAGCAGGTCGTGCGCCGAATCGAGGGCGGCTCGACATGACCTGCGTAAATCAGCCGCTGGTGTTGATCCTTCCCACGAGCATCTTCTCGCCCGACGAGGTCTGATCGCCGTCGGCCTGCTCGCGCGTGACGGTCAACGTCGAGAAGAGCTTCGGCGACACGCCCGCCCAGAGCGTGACGTTCCGGCTTTCGTTGAACGTCCCGATCGGAACGAGCACACCAGCGGGGTTACGCAGCCACGCCTCGTAGAAGCGCCCGCCCGCGAGGCGGGGGAGTCCCGTGGCATCGAGTTCGATCCGCCAGCCTGAGGTTGTCTTGGTGAGCGTCGCTTCGCCCCTGGCGCCGGGCGCCTGCGCGGTCGTTGCAAGGGCGGCGTGGAAGCGCTCGCTCGAGGGTCCCGATCCGATCACGACCACCCCGATGGCGACCGCCAGCGCAGCGATCGCAGGGGTGCCGATCAAAACGAGACGACGAGGCACCCGCACGCGGCGCACACGTCGTTGCGCGTCGATGCGCGCCCTTAGCGCCGCCGGTGCCTCGACCCCGTTCACAGCGCTCCCTGCGAGCGCGACCGCGCGTTGTTGCTCGACAAGCCGGTCGGCCAGCTCCGAAGACGTCGCGACTCGCGCCTCGAGCGCTGCACGACGCTCTGGTGCGAGCGACCCGTCCGCAAGCGCCGCCAGCTCGGCCATCTCCTGGCCGCCTGACTCATCTTCTCGACGACCTCTCATCGACACAGCAAACGAAAGGTAGCTCCGAGCGGGCTATGGCGTCGCGTCGCGCCCTCTGGAAGGGCGGCGCTTGGAGAGTACGGCGCCTCTCGAGGGCAAGCGAGCTCTCTGGTCCTAGGCCAGATCGAGAGAGCCGCTGCAAGCGCAGGGCGAAACCACGTGAACAGCGCGGAAACCTCACGCTCTGGATGACACCGCTTCGGCCGAATTTATTCCCATGCCCGACCGCACGTCCGCCGTGACTCTGAAAGGGCCCGGGGCGCGGCATGGTTGTCAGCCGTTGCAGCAATAGGCGCCGGGTCCCGCTGCAGGTTCGCCGATCGCATGTCCGTCGGGGCGACCAAGGGATCCATCTGCGTCGCGTGAGCGCGTGACCGACGGCGCGGGAATACGCGGCGCTCGCCGGTGTCTTTAGCGCATAAGAGATCAACCACTCCGAAAGGAAGACCATGAAGAACCTCATTCGACTCAAGGAGTCGCGCACCGCACGGCCCGTGTGGTTGTCAGTGTGGGCAGCGGTCGTGCTCGCCGCCCTCTTCGGCGCGGCCGGAATCGTGGCCGGACAGGGAAATGCCGCGCCGGCAGTCAAGACGTCGGCCGCACACAGGATGGATAAGTTCAAGCACCCGAAGCTCAAGCATGGCGAGCTGACGATCGTGGGCACCGAAGCGAGCGACAAGATCGCGCTTCGCCTGCAGTCCGGCCAGCCCGGCGTTCTCCAGGTCGATGTCGGTGACGACGGCTCGGCCGACTTCAGTTTTGCGCGCGAGCGCGTCGCAACGATCGCCGTCGACGCCGCGGCCGGGGACGACCTCGTGCGCATCGACGAAAGCAACGGCGCCTTCACCGACAGCATCCCGACGACAATCGCCGGTGGAGATGGAAACGACACGATCGCCGGCGGCAAAGGCATCGAGACGCTGCTGGGCGGCGACGGGAACGACTCGATCGACGGCAACGGCGGCAACGACCTGGCCCTGCTGG
>Ga0207648_10002517_pt1 | contig 19666 bp, 26 predicted proteins | sample KBSMisM32_FD_184310 | JGI IMG/M metagenome (GOLD analysis project Ga0207648, IMG submission 184310) | Miscanthus rhizosphere microbial communities from Kellogg Biological Station, Michigan, USA - KBS Miscanthus M3-2 (SPAdes) (version 2) | ecosystem: Host-associated > Plants > Roots >...
GGCAGGCGTCGACCCAGCGCTGGCTGTCGGCGACCGGCACGGTGTCGTCGTCGAAGGCGTGAACGAGGAAGCAGGGCGGGGTATCCGCGGTCACATGGCGCAGCGGCGAGCGCGCGGCCATGAGCTCGGCAGACGCCTTGGGGCCGAGCAGGTTATCCCGCGAACCGGCGTGCCCGATGTCGGGCTCCAGCGTCGCCACCGGGTAAATCAGGCCGGCGAAGGCGGGGCGGGCGGACAAGTCGTCGGCGCTGTCGACCCGCGCGTAGACTGTTGCAGCGAACGACGTGGCGACGTCGGCGGCGAGATGGCCGCCGGCGGAGAAGCCGAGGACGCCGAGGCGCTTGGGATCGACCGCCAGCGAAGTCGCGCGCGAGCGGATCAGGCGCATGGCGCGCTGCGCGTCCTGGAGCGGGACGAATTGCCGTTTCGCCCAGCCCTCGGCGGGGAGGCGATAGGTGAGGACGAAGACGGTCGTGCCGCCGGCGTTGAACGGCCGGGCCGCGTCCATCCCTTCGTTCTGGACCGACAGGAATTCATAACTGCCGCCTGGAATGACGAGGAGGGCCGAGCCGTCGGGTTGGGCAGCGCGGAATACGTGGACTTCGGGGGTAGGGACGCCGCGGATCCACAGTTCGCGGTGCGGCGGCGGATTGTTCATCGTCCAGTTGGGCACGATCGGCTGCGCGGGCGCGCCGGAGGGCTTGCCGGGCCACAAGGGAAAGCGCTCGCGCGGCGGGAAGGCGGGCGCGCTTGGGTCGCCGGCGAACGGCGTCTGGCCCTGCGCCACGGCCGCAGTAGCGCCAGCGAACAGCGCGAGCCCGCCGAGGAAGGTCCTACGGTCGGCGGACAATTATGCCGCCCTTCATCACGAACCGGACGTTGCGCGCGGCAGAAACGTCGCGGGTCGGATCGCCGTCGAACGCCGCAAGGTCGGCGAGCAGGCCCGGCTTCACCTGACCACGATCGCCGAGGCGGAGGATGCGCGCGTTGCCTGAGGTTGCGGCGATCATCACCTGCGCCGCGCCCATGCCGGCGCGCTGCATCGCCTCCATCTCGAGCCAATTCTTGCCGTGGGTGTAGACGCCGACGTCGCCGCCCATGCAGATCGGCACGCCGGCCTGCATCGCCAGGCGGAACGAGCGGCGATTCTCCTGGACGCTTTCGGGCGCGGGCTCGACGCCGTTCCAATGTTCAAAATAGCGGGCGTAATATTCCGACGCGGCGATGGTTGCGCAGAGCGCGACGCCGCGGTCGCGCATCAGTTTGAAGACTTCCGGCGTGCCGTTGTAGCCATGCTCGATGGTGTCGGCGCCGGCGAGGATCGCGCGGCGCATGCCGTCGGCGGTGGTGGCGTGGACAGCGACGATCCGCCCGGCGTCATGCGCGGCGGCAACGCCGGCATTGAGCTCGGCCTGCGACAAAGTGACGCGCGTCGGCTCGCCATTGCCCCAATGATAATCGGCATAGAATTTGATGATGTCGGCGCCGCCCGCGACCTGGTCGCGGACCGCGCTCACCATCTGGTCGGGGCCGGCGACTTCCTGCGCGCCCTGCGGGATGACGAGGCCCGGCTCGAAGCCCTTGGGGCCATAGGCGCCGCGGGCGACGATCGCCTTGGTCGCGACCAGCAGGCGCGGGCCGGGGACGATGCCCTTGTCGATCGCCTGCCTGAGGCCGACGTCGGCAAACCCCGCGCCCTCGGTGCCAAGGTCGCGCTCGGTGGTGAAGCCGGCGTCGAGCGTGCGCTCGGCCTGGACGACGGCGCGCGCGGTGCGCAGCGCGAGCGGCTCGTGCAGGACCTGGTCGTCCCACAGGGTCTCGTCATAGGGATGGAGGAAAAGGTGCGAATGGCCCTCGATCAGGCCGGGGGTGAGGGTCGTGCCCGGCAGGTCGATGACCGTCGCGCCGGCCGGCGCGCTCACGTTCGGGCCGGCGGCGACGATGCGGTCGCCATCGACGAGGACCGACCAGCCTTCATGCGGTTGCGGGTTCACGCCATCGAACACGCGGGCGGGTTTGAGCAGGGTTGGCTGGGCGAGCGCTGGCGCCGTCGCCAGCAAGAGCAATGCAAGCAGCGATCTCAGCATCGTCATTTCCCCCTCAGCACCCAATCGAGACCGTCGCCAACATGGCGCAGGAACCACGGTTCTGAATAGCTCTCTTTGGTGTGGCCCATCGCCGTGTAGAAAACGCGCGCGCCGTCGACCTTGCGGGTCCAGCTCATCGGGTTGGGATTGACGTCGGCCTCACTGATCGACGCCGGGTCGAGCGTGACCAGCAGGCGCGAGGTCGGGTCGTAATCGTCGAAATAATACCACTCATCGGTGCGCTGGCGAACGGCACCGTTGGCAAGCGTGCGGACCTTGCCGGTCGGTGTACCAGCCGGATGGCGCGCGAAATGGCCGCCGATCAAATGGCCGTACCACGGCCAGTGATAATGGGAGTCGGCGGCCGCATGGATGGCGACGATGCCGCCCCCACGCTGGACGAAGTGCTGGAGCGCAGTGCGGCGGTCGCCGACGAGCCATTCGGACGCGGGGTCCTTGGGGTCGGTCGTGCAGCTGAGGAGGACGATAGCGCGGAAGCGGCGGAGGCTGCTGTTCGAAAAGACCGCCGGGTCTTCTTTGGCGACGACCGTCAGCCCGCGGGCGCGAGCGATCCTGGTCACGGCCTGAATCCCTGCCGGAATGGAGTCGTGGCGAAAGCCGGTCGTGCCCGAATAGATGAGGATCGCGCCGCGGCCGGTCTGCGCCGCGGCCGGTGCCGCAACGAGGAATGCGAAAAACAGCAACAGCCAGCGCATGGCGCCAGCCTAGAATCGAAAAGGGCGGCTGGGAATGTCCCAACCGCCCTTCGCTTGTTCGAATGATCGCGGTTTAGCGCTTCGAGAACTGGAAGCTGCGGCGAGCCTTGGCGCGGCCGTACTTCTTGCGCTCGACCGCGCGGCTGTCGCGGGTCAGGAAGCCGGCCTGCTTAACCACCGTGCGGAGCGCGGGCTCGTAGCGGGTCAGGGCCTGGGCGATGCCGTGCTTGACCGCACCGGCCTGGCCCGAAAGGCCGCCGCCGACGACCGTCGCGACGACGTCATACGCGCCTTCGCGGCCGGCGACGCCGAACGGCTGGTTGATCACCAGGCGCAGCGTCGGACGGGCGAAATAGACTTCCTGCTCGCGGCCGTTGACCTCGATCTTGCCCGAGCCCGGCTTTAGCCAGACGCGCGCGATGGCGTCCTTGCGGCGGCCGGTCGCATAAGCGCGGCCCTGTTTGTCGAGCTGCTGCTCACGGAGCACGGCCTGGATCTGCGGACCCTGGGTCGAGACGCCCTGGTCATCGGCGGCCGGCGCGGCTTTGGCTTCGGACTCGGTCGCGGCCGGAGCTTCGGTAGCAGCCGCTACGGGGGCGGTGTCCTCGGCAGCCGGAGCTTCGGGCTGCGGGTTGGTCAGCGCGGCGAGATCGGAAAGAGACTTCTTGTCGGCCATGTTATGCGCCCACCTTGTTCTTGCGGTTCATCGACGCGACGTCGAGGACTTGCGGGTTCTGGCCGCCGTGCGGGTGCTCGGTGCCGTTGTAGAGATGCAGCGCGCGCATCTGGTCGCGGCCGAGCGGGCCGCGCGGGATCATGCGCTCGATCGCCTTTTCCAGCACGCGCTCGGGGAAGCGGCCTTCAAGCACCTTGCCCGCCGTGGTCTCCTTCAGGCCACCGGGGTAACCGGTGTGCTTGTAGTAGATCTTCTGCTCGAGCTTGCGGCCGGTGAAGCGAACCTTGTCCGCGTTGACGATGACGACGTGGTCGCCGCAATCGACGTGCGGGGTGAAGCTCGGCTTGTGCTTGCCGCGCAGGATATTGGCGACGATCGTCGCGAGGCGGCCCACGACCAGCCCGTCGGCGTCGACCAGGTGCCATTTCTTGTCGACCTCGGCCGGCTTTGCCGACTTGGTCGTCTTCATGAGCGCTTTCATTGCGCGAGACCTTTTCTAACGAGAAAAGCGCCACTCGCGAGCGGCGCCGTCGGATGCGCTATTTGCTGCGAGGGCCCGAAAAGTCAAGCAAAAGCGGGCGTTTCACGACGGGTAAAATAATACCCTTCAGTCTCAGGTCACCAGAAGTCGCCGCTTGATATGAAGGTAATTACCGGTGAAGCCTGCCGCTTCGCGCAGCGCAGCGACATCCGGAATGGTGAGCGCACCACCACCCATCTCGATCAGGCCCTCGGCGCGCAGGCGCTGGAGCGTCCGGTTGACGTGCACCGAGGTCAGGCCCGTCGCGTCAGCCAACTGTTCCTGAGTCAGTGGAAGCGCCAGCCGCTTGCCGTCGACCAGACCTATCAGCTCCATCCGGGCATGCAGTTCGCATAACAAATGGGCGACGCGCTCACGCGCATCGCGGCGGCCAACGTTGAGAATCCATTCGCGCAGGATACTTTCGTCCACCAAGGTCGCCCACCACAGAGCCTTGGTCAGTCCGTTGTGATTGGAGGTGAGCGCGTCCAGTTCCCGGCTCGGTATGTAGGCGAGCCGGACCCGCGTCAGCGCTATGATGCCGTGGTCCATATGCCCGAGAATGGCGACGTGCAGGTCGCAAAAATCGCCCGGGATAAGGAAGGCGACAATCTGTCGCGAGCCGTCCGATAGCGTCTTGTAGCGCGCCGCCCAGCCTTCGAGGATCACGTGAACATCTTCGGGTCGCTCCCCTTCGACCAAGATGTCGCGCTTGGCCTGAACAGTGCGCACGTCGTGGCAAATCGCGATCAGGCTTGCGAGATCGCTTTCGCGCAGATCGGCGATGGTTCCGAGCTTGGCGACGAGTGAGCGGTACGGCATCTTCCCCCCAACGCCCATACGCCTGATTCAGATCAGTTCCCAGTGGAACGAAGTCCCGATGCGGTTCGTCTCCGTCGCATCGCTGTGCACGTTAGCCGGCATGGCAGCGAATGAGAGTGAGTTTGCTCCCGCCACCGTTTCGGGAGGAGTGCAAGCCATGCCGCGTTTCCGTTTCCACCTCTACAATAGCGTCCATACGATTGACCTCGAGGGCCGGGACTTCAAGGACCTGGGTGCGGCCCAGGTCGAAGCAATCAGCAATGCGCGCGACCTGATGTGCAGCGACATGCGATCAACGGGCGAGATCAACCTCAGCCACTGGATCGAGCTCGAGGACGATGCGGGAGAAGTGGTGATTGTGCCGTTCGGCGATGCGGTAACCGTCAAATCCTAGGTACGCGCGGCGAGGATGGGCTCGCGCGCATCTAGAGCGGTCGCCAGTTCGGCATAGCGCTCGGCCATTGCGAGATGCGCTTCGCGTGCCGTCGAGCTGGCGGCGCTTCTCGCCGCAACGCGCTCTTCGCTCGCCCGGCGGCTGAAATAAATGGCATCACTTTGCATCGACGCACCCTCCCCAGGGCAACGGGCTTTTGGCCAGAGTATCCACATACGCCTGAATCGGATTCAGTTTCAGCAACTTAGATCAAGCTGTTTCGGCAACCTCAATGAGGTTGCTTACCCCGCGGAGGCCACGGCCTAGCTTGCGGTTGCGGAATGGCCGGAGCAGGCTTAGGCGCTGTCTCGTTCATCCAGTGACGGCCAATGACGTCGGAGCAGCTTATCGTGCCGAGGCGAGTGAAGGATTTCATCGAGATCAGCGACTATACGTCGCTCGATACGCTGATCCGTTATCTCGAGACGATCCGGGACAATCTGCCGCAGGACCATGCCGCCGAACTCAAGATCCGCGGCGACGATGTGTTCGGACGGCGTCTCACCATCACCTATTTTCGCGAGCAAACGCCCGAAGAAGCGGAACTCGAGGCTCGGTATTCGCGCGAAGACCAGGCGGAGATCGACCGGCTGCAGTCGGCTTTGGATGAGCTGCCGTACGAAAAGCGCGCGAGCAAGCGCGTTTAAGGTCTCGGCGCGGGTTCGATCCGCGCGATCATCCGGTTGCGATCCCAAATTTCGAGCGTGGTGTCGGCGTTGAGCTCGCGCGCCACTTCCTGCGCGTGATCATGACCGTCGGCCTCGATCCACTCGGCAGCCACGATCTTGCCCGCGCCGTCGAGCCGATAGAGTCGAAAATTCGCCAAGAACGCATACCCCCTGCCGTCCATACGTAACATGACGGATGTCGGGGCATGTTCACTTAAGTTACAACGACTTTCGCCGGATTGATTGTAGGGGTGTCGGTCCGGACTGTGTTGCCCGTGTCCACCGGATGACGTTCGCGGGCGCGTACACAATTGGGGGCGGGATGATTGGCGCACACCTAAAGAAGCTGCGCAAGCGCGTCGACGTCAGCGCGGCGGAAGAGCAGGCGATCCGCGAGGCGATTGCCGAGAAGCGCACCATTGCCGCCGACCAGACCGTCGTCCGGGCCGGGGTCGAGCTTCACAGCAGCATCCTGCTGCTCAGCGGCTGGATGGCGCGGGTGAAGGATTTGCCTAGCGGCGAGCGGCAAGTGACCGAGCTCCATGTCGCCGGCGATTTCACCGACATCCACGGCTTCACGCTGAAATGCCTCGACCATGACGTCCTCAGCCTGACCGACTGCACCATCGGGGTCGTCCCGCACGACCGCCTGAAGGCGATGACCGAGCGCCTGCCGCGGCTGGCCCGAATCTATTGGTTCATGACCAACATGGACGCGGCGATCCAGCGCGAGTGGGCATTGTCCCTCGGCAAGAGGTCGGCGATCTCGCGCATGGCACATCTGTTCTGCGAGATTTACGAGCGGCTGCACGTCGTCGGCCTAGCGACCGGCCAGAGCTATTCGTTTCCGCTGACCCAGCGCGAGCTGTCGGAATGCCTCGGCCTGACCGTCGTCCACGCCAACCGGACAATCCAGGAATTGCGCCGGCGCGGCCTAATCGAGCTGGAAAACCGCCATCTCACGATCCTCAACCGGCGCGAGCTCAACGACGTTGCCCAGTTCGACGACGCCTACCTCTACCTCGATCACCGCAGGCTCTAGCCGACGCTGTCCTCGACCCAGGTGGCATAGGCGTCGGTGATCTTGTCGATCGGCCAGCTGACGACGCACGGCACGGCGTAGCTGTGGATAGCAGCGACGCGGGTGATCAGGCCGTCGACCTGCGTTCGTTCGGTCTTGAAGACGGCGGCGACTTCGTCGGCGGTTTCGACCGCACCCTGCCAGCGATAGATCGAGCGGATTGGGCCGAGGATGTTGACGCAAGCGGCGAGCCGCTCCTCGACCATTTCCCGGCCGATGCGCTCGGCTTCCTCCGGATTGGCGAACACCGCATAAACCGAAACGACGCTCACCGTTGTCGCCCAAGTTCGTTAGCGCCCCACACCGTGCACGCGACGAGCAGCGCACCAACAGCCTGGTGGAGCGCGGCGAGCCAGATGGCGACGCCGGACATCACCGTGGCGATGCCGAGCAGGACCTGCGTGCCGAAGGCGGAATGGATCGCGATGGAGGGCGCGCGGGCGCCCAGCTTGCGTAGCTTGCGGGCGAAGATGACAAGCTCGGCGACGACGACCCACGCCCACCAGCGATGGAGGAAGTGGATCAGGAACGGGTCGTTGGTCAGCGCAAAACCGGCGCCGCGGCTCCAGTCGATGCCCTCGGGGACGAAATGGCCGTTCATCAGCGGCCAGGTGCTGGCGACCTGGCCGGCATTGAGCCCGGCGACCCACGCGCCGAGCAGGACCTGGAGCGCTACCGTGCCCAACACGATTGCGGACAGGCGGGTGAGGCGCGACGGCCGGTCGGTCCCGGTGGCGGCCAGGCGCCGCAGATCGATCGCGACCCAGATCAGCGCGCTCATGATCGCCAGCGCGAGCAGGAGGTGGGCCGACAGGCGGAGGTGGCTGACGTCCGTCCGCTGCGACAGGCCGGACATCACCATGTACCAGCCGAGCGCTCCCTGGAGGCCGCCGAGGACCAGCAGGCCGATCATTTTCCACCCGTAGCCGCGCGGAATCGCGCGCTTCAGCCATAGCCACAGCAGCCCGGCGCCGAACACCAGACCGATCAACCGGCCGAGCAGGCGGTGCGCGAACTCCCACCAGAAAATGTGCTTGAAGGTCGCAAGCGTCATTCCGGCGGGACCGTTGATTTGCCGAAATTCAGGCGTCGCCTGGTAGAGATCGAACATGCGGACCCACTCGGCGTGGCTCAGCGGCGGGATTGCGCCGGAGATTGGCTTCCACTCGGTGATCGACAGGCCGCTTTCGGTCAGCCGGGTGACGCCGCCGACGACGACCATGGCGAACACCAGCGCGGCGACGAACAGCAGGAGACGCGACAAGGCAAGCGGACGAGGTGTGGGGGAGGACATCGCGGCGGCCTATTCGCCTCTCGCGCGCCGTGGAGCAAGGGCGCAAATTGCGTCGATGTAATGTTGTAACTTCTCCGTGTTGCCGCTATATCCGTCGCGTTCATGCTTCAGCTTGCGATTCCCAACAGTCGGCTCGACCGGATTGCCATGGGCATTTCCGGCCTGTGCCTCGTGCACTGCCTCGGCACGGCGGTCCTGCTCGGGCTGATCTCCGCGGCGGGAACGACGCTCGGCGCGCCGTGGATCCACGAAGTCGGGTTGACGCTGGCGATGTTCCTCGGCTCGATCGCGCTTGGCCGCGGCATCCTCGAGCATGGCTTCATGATGCCGAGCGCGGTCGGCGGCCTCGGGCTCGGCGTGATGGCCGGCGCGCTGACCCTGCCGCACGATGGGACGGAGGCCGCTTACACCGTCGTCGGCGTGCTGATCCTGGCGCTGGGCCACCGGCTCAACGTGATGGCGGCGGAATAACATCACATGTTGCCCGCGCCCGGCGCGGGGACTATCGCAATCATGCTCATGGCTCGACACGATCATCAGCTTCACGAAGGCGACGCGCTTCGCCACGCCGCCCGCGACCGCCTGACCAAGGAAGGCGAGCAGTGGACCGACATGCGCGCCGCGGTGTTCGACGCGCTGGCCAGCTTCGACAAGCCGGCGAGCGCCTATGACATCGCCGATGCAGTCTCGAAGAAGCAGGGCCGGCGGGTCGCCGCCAACAGCGTCTATCGCATCCTCGACCTGTTCGTGACGTCGAACCTCGCGCGGCGCGTCGAGAGCGCCAACGCTTATGTCGCCAACCAGCATCCCGATTGCCTGCACGACTGCATCTTCCTGATCTGCGACACGTGCGGGCAGACGGTGCATCTCGACGACGACAGCCTGTCGGGCGGCGTGCGCCAGGCGGCGAAGAGCGCGGGCTTCACCGCGCCGCGGCCGGTAATCGAGGTGCGCGGCACCTGCGGCGAGTGCGAGAACGAATAACCACCTGAACGGGACGATGGGGGGCATTGAAATCGCAGCCGCGGTGCTGGGCGTCGTCAACGTCCTGCTCGTCGTGCGCCGGTCGACCTGGAACTATCCGTTCGGCATCGTCATGGTCGCGCTCTATTTCTTCGTCTTCTGGGAGGCGAAGCTCTACTCCGACGCGCTGCTGCAAATCTTCTTTTTCGCCATCCAGCTCTACGGCTGGTGGGCGTGGGTGCACGCCAAGCATGTCGACCACGGCGTCGCGGTCGGCTGGATGTCGGCGCGGGAGCGGTTGCCGTGGCTGGCCGGAACGGCGGTCGGCGTCGTCTTGTGGGGGACGGGTATGGCGCGCTTCACCGACGCGGCCGCGCCCTATGTCGATGCGACGACCGCGGGCCTCAGCATCGCCGCGCAATGCCTGCAGTCGCTGCGCCGGGTCGAAAGCTGGGTGCTGTGGATCGTCGTCGACGTGATCGCGATCGGCCTGTTCGCGTGGCGCGACCTTTACGTAACCTCTGCGCTGTACGGGCTCTTCCTGGTGCTGGCAGCGGTGGGTCTGGTTGAATGGCGACGGAAGGCGGGGGCGTGAAGCGCGGCTTTATTCTCGGCAAGTTCATGCCGCCGCATGCCGGGCATGTGACCCTGATCGAGTCGGCCCGCGCGCTGGTCGACGAACTCACCATCCTGCTCTGCTCGCTGCCGGACGACCCGATCCCCGGCGAAGAGCGGCTGGCGTGGATGCGCGAGCTGTTCCCCGATTGCTTCGTCGCCTGGCAGTCGGAACCGGTGCCGCAGCAGCCGGCCGACGATCCCGAGTTCTGGACCATCTGGAAGAAGGTGGTCGCCCACCATCACCCCGAACCAATCGACTTCGTTTTTGCCGGCGAAGCCTATGGCGCCGAGCTGGCGAGCCATGTTGGCGGCTTTTTCGTCCCGCTCGGCGGGCGCATCCTCGGCGCGGACCAGCATGGGGTCGGGGGGCTCGCTGGCGCGGCGATCCGTGCCGACCCGTGGCGCTATTGGGAATATCTGCCGGCGCCGGTCCGCAGCCACTACGGGCTGACCGTCTGCCTGCACGGGATCGAGAGCGTCGGCAAATCGACGCTGAGCGAGCGGCTGGCCGACCATTATGCGACCATCTCCGTGCCCGAATACGGCCGCGCGCACTGCGAAACGCACGGCACCGACTGTCGCGAAGCGGACCTGCTGCTGATCGGCGACGCGCAGCAGGCAATGATCGAAGCGGCGCGGCCGTGGGCCAACCGCCTGCTGATCGCCGACACCGACGCGCTGATGACGTCGGCCTGGTCGCAGATGATGATCGGCTACCTGCCCGACCAGCTGATCTGCCACCGCAAGGCCGACCTCTATTTGATGCTCGGCGCCGACGCGCCGTTCGTCGATGACGGCACGCGGGTCTACAAGACCGGGCGGGAGCGCGACCGCTTCCAGCGGATTGCCCGCGGCGTCCTGGTCCAGACGCGCGCCAATTTCGTCGAGATCGAGGGCAGCTGGGACCAACGGTTCAAAGCGGCCGTCAAGGCGATCGACGGGGTGATCCGCCAGAACGGGCTGAAATGGCCCAAGGCCGCCTGAGCATTTCCTGAGCAATCGCTGAAATCATCCAATGGCTGGCGCGGGTTGGTGACTTCGCGGCCCGCTCCGCGTAAGTGCCGCGCCAATGACTGACCGCCCCGACACGCCCCTGCTCGACCAGGTCCACGTCCCGGCCGACCTTCGCGCCCTGACCAAGGAGCAATTGCCCGAGCTTGCCGACGAACTGCGGCAGGAAGTGATCTCGGCCGTCTCGGTGACCGGCGGTCACCTCGGTGCCGGGCTCGGCGTCGTCGAGCTGACGGTCGCGGTCCATTATGTGTTCGACACGCCGACTGACAAGCTGATCTGGGACGTCGGCCACCAGGCCTATCCGCACAAGATCATCACCGGTCGCCGCGACCGCATTCGTACGCTGCGGCAGGGTGGCGGGCTGAGCGGCTTCACCCGGCGCAGCGAGAGCGAATATGACCCGTTCGGAGCGGCGCATAGCTCGACCTCGATCTCCGCCGCGCTTGGCTTCGCCATTGCCAACAAATTGTCGGGCGATCCGCATCGCGCGATCGCGGTGATCGGCGACGGGGCATTGAGCGCCGGCATGGCCTATGAGGCGATGAACAACGCGGCGGCGGCCGGCAACCGGCTGATCGTCATCCTCAACGACAATGACATGTCGATCGCGCCGCCGGTCGGAAGCCTCCGCAACGCCCTCGCGCGGCTGGTCAGCTCGGGCAAGTATCTGGCGCCGCGCAAGCTGGCGCAGAAGCTCGCCCGGGCGATGCCCGAGCCGCTCCACGTCGCTGCCCGCCGGATGGAAGAATATGCCCGCGGGATGTTCACCGGCGGGACGTTGTTCGACGAGCTTGGCTTCTACTACGTCGGGCCGGTCGACGGGCATGACGTTCGGGCGCTGGTCGAGGTGCTAGAGAACGTTCGCGACGCCGACATCGGGCCGATGCTCGTCCATGTCGTAACCAAGAAGGGCAAGGGCTATGCGCCGGCCGAGAATAGCGCGGACAAATATCACGGCGTCGTGAAGTTCGACGTCGTCTCCGGCGTCCAGGCCAAGCCGGTAGCCGGCGCGCCAAGCTATCAGAATGTGTTTGGCGAGACGCTGGCGAAGCTGGCCGAGGACGATCCGAAGATCGTCGCCATCACCGCCGCCATGCCGTCCGGCACGGGGGTCGACAAATTCGCCGCGGCGCATCCCGAGCGCGCATTCGACGTCGGCATCGCCGAGCAGCATGCGGTGACCTTCGCCGCCGGCCTGGCGGCGCAGGGGATGCGGCCGTTCGTCGCCATTTACTCGACCTTCCTGCAGCGCGCCTACGACCAGGTCGTGCACGACGTCGCGATCCAGAATTTGCCGGTGCGGTTCGCGATGGACCGCGCCGGGCTGGTCGGTGCTGACGGCGCGACCCATGCCGGGTCGTTCGACCTTGCGTACCTTTGCACCTTGCCCAACTTCGTCGTGATGGCGCCGTCGGACGAGGCCGAGCTGGTGCACATGGTCAAGACGATGGAGGGCCATGACAGCGGGCCGATCGCAGTGCGCTATCCGCGCGGCGAGGGCCGCGGCGTGCCGCTGCCGGCCAAGCCGCAGGTGCTGGCCATCGGCAAGGGCCGCATCGTGCGCGAAGGCAAGAAGGTCGCGATCCTGTCGCTCGGCACGCGGCTCGAAGAGGCCGAGAAGGCCGCCGACCAGCTCGATGCCAAAGGCCTGTCGACGACCGTCGCCGACCTCCGCTTCGCCAAGCCGCTCGACGCCGAACTGATCCGCAAGCTCGCGACCACGCACGAGGTGGTGGTAACGGTCGAGGAAGCCGCGATCGGCGGGCTCGGCGCGCACGTCCTGACACTGGCCAGCGACGAGGGTCTGATCGATGCGGGGCTCAAGATCCGCACCATGCGCCTGCCCGACGCCTTCCAGGAGCACGACAAGCCCGAGAAGCAATATGACGAAGCGCGGCTGAACGCGCCGCATATCGTCGAGACGGTGCTGAAGGCGCTGCGGGTGAATAGCGCGGGCGTCGAAGAGGTGCGGGCTTAATTCTATGGATATCGCTGCGCTGATTGTCGCGGCGTTCGTTGCCATTGTCTTGTTCGGGATGCTCAAGACTGGTGCGGGCTCGCCTGGTGGCGGATTTACTAGAGAAGACGAACCAGCAATTTATTGGACGATCTTTGCTGTTGGCCTGCTGGGTGAGGGGGTTTTGCTCTACCGCGCCTTTTCGGGATGAAAATTCGCGCCGATCAGCTGCTCGTCGCCCGCGGGCTCGCGGAGAGTCGGACGCGGGCGCAGGCGTTAATCATGGCGGGGGCCGTGTTTTCGGGTGAGCGGAAGCTAGCCAAGGCGGGCGAGATGCTGGCCGAGGATGCGGCGCTGGAGGTGCGGGGGAAGGATCACCCGTGGGTCTCGCGCGGGGGGATCAAGCTCGACCATGGGTTGACGCATTTCGGGTTCGATGTGACCGGCGCGGTGGCGCTCGATGTGGGGAGCTCGACCGGCGGGTTCACCGACGTGTTGCTCTCGCGCGGGGCGGCGAAGGTCTATGCGGTCGATGTCGGCACCAACCAGCTGGCGTGGAAGCTGCGGCAGGACCCGCGTGTCGTCGTGCTCGAGCAGACCAATGCGCGCGGCCTGACCGCCGAACAGGTGCCCGACTCCGTCGACATCGTGGTGTGTGACGCGAGCTTCATCGGCCTCGCCAAGGTGCTTGAAGCGCCGCTGAAGCTCGCCAGGCCCGGCGCGCGGCTGGTGGCGCTGGTCAAGCCGCAGTTCGAGGCGGGACGCGCCGAGGTCGGCAAGGGCGGCGTCGTCCGGGACCCGGCGGTGCACGAACGCGTTTGCACCGAGACCAAAGGCTGGGTTGAAGCACAGGGCTGGACCGTGCTGGGCGTGACGCCGAGTCCGATCACCGGGCCCGAAGGCAATATCGAATTCCTGCTGGGAGCGGAGAAGAATGGCTGAGGCAGTGCGGCGAAACGATTGGTGGAAGGCCGCGATTGTGACCGTCGTCGCGATCGAACTGCTCGGCGGCCTTAGCGGCTGGCTGTCGCAATCGGGCTACGGCAACCCGTGGTTCGACGCGCTCGTAAAGCCGAGCTTCATGCCGCCCGGCTTCCTGTTTGGGATCGTCTGGCCGATCCTCTATGCCTTGCTCGGACTGGCGCTGGCGCTGATCCTGGCGGAGCCGCCGACCGATCGGCGGCGGGTCGCGCTGATCCTGTTCGGCGTGCAGATGGCGCTGAACTTCGCCTGGTCGCCGATCTTCTTCGCCGGGCACGACATCACGCTGGCCAAATATGTGATCATCACAATGATCGTGATCGCCGTCGCGACCGCGCTGTTGTTCTATCGCCTGCGACCGGTCGCCGGCCTGCTGATGGTTCCGTATTTGTGCTGGCTGATGTTCGCGACCGCGCTCAATACGAGCATCGAGACGCTCAACCCCGGAGCCGGAACCAGCCTGCTCGGCTAGTGTCAAAATCTGGGGATAGATCAGCCAGTTGGGGATAGCTCCCCGGCCAAGGGTGGCGAAAAGCGACCCGAACTCTTAAATCTGCGCCAAGAGGAGATGCGAGTATGCAGTCCGAGAACAAGATGTTCGACGACTTCGTGAAAATGGTGAACGGCTTTGCCGGGACCATGGCCGGCATGGGCCGCGAGGCGGAGTCCAGCGCGCGCGAGAAGATGCGCGAGTGGGTCGGCGGACAGGATTTCGTCGGCCGCGACGAATTCGAGGCGGTGAAGACGATGGCTGCGGCCGCGCGCGACGAGAATGACGCGCTGAAGGCGCGCATCGTTGCGCTCGAGGCGAAGCTCGGCGGTGCGCCGGCCAAGCCCAAGAGTACCGGCAAAGGCAAAGCAGGGGCGTGATCCTGAGCGAGGAAGAAATCCACGAGGAGCGTGACGACGGCGCTCCGATCGAAGTGCTGGAGGCCTATTTCGAAGCCCGCGGCTGGGCGTGCGAACGCACCGCCGAGGGCGAAATCGTCGCGTCGGCGACGGGCAGCTGGGCGCAATATGAATTGCGCGGCGTGTGGCGGCCCGAGGATCAGGTGCTGCAGTTCCTCGCCTTCCCCGACATCAAGGTCGGCCCCGAGAAGCGCACCGCGATCTTCGAGGCGCTCAGCCTGATCAACGAGCAATTGTGGCTCGGCCATTTCGAAATGTGGTCGGGATCGGGCCTCGTCGTGTTCCGCCACTCGACCATCCTCGATGCGCGCGAGGGCGAGGGGCTGAGCCTCGAGCAGGCCGAGGCCATCGCCGAAGCCGCGGTCGAGGAATGCGAGCGCTTCTATCCGGTGTTCCAGTTCGTCCTGTGGGGCGGCAAGTCGCCGGGCGAAGCGATCTCGGCAGCTTTAATCGATACGCACGGGGAAGCATGACCACAGCACCGCAACTTCCAGCGCCGACGTGGTTCGTCGGCTGCGGCAACATGGGCGGGGCGATCGTCGAGGGCTGGCGCACCGCCGGCATCGACCTCAGCCAGGCCGTCGTCATTCGCCCGAGCGGCAAGCCGGTCGAGGGCGTCCGCACGGTCACCGCACTGCCCGATGCCGGTGTACCGCCGAAGCTCGTCGTGCTCGCGGTCAAGCCGCAGAAGCTCGACGAGGTGGTGCCGCAGCTGAAGCCGTGGATCACGTCGAAGACGGCGATCGTCTCGATCCTCGCCGGGGTCGAAGCCGCAACGCTGCGCCAGCGCTTCCCGAGCGCCGGCGCAATCATCCGGGCGATGCCCAACCTGCCGGTCGCCAACCGCCGCGGCGTCACCGCGCTCTATACGGCGGATGCGGACGAGGCGTTGAAGCAGCAGATCGGCGACCTGTTCGTCGCGCTGGGCTGGGCGATGTGGACCATCGACGAGGCGCGCTTTGCCTCGATCGGCGCGGTCGCCGGGGCCGGGCCGGCCTATGTCGCGCGGTTCGTCGCGGCGCTGGCCAAGGCGGGTGAAGCGAAGGGCCTCAGCCCGGAAATCGCGGCGACGATCGCGCTTGAGACAGTGCTTGGCACGGCGTGGATGGCGGCGACGACCGGCGAGAGCATGGACGCCGTCGCCAAGCGCGTGGCGAGCCCGAACGGGACGACCGAGGCGGGACTGAAGGTGCTGGATCCGGCGCTCGACGGCCTCGTCCAGTCGACCATCGATGCTGCAGCGCAGCGCGGCGCCCAGCTTGCCGAGGAAGCGCGCAGCGCCTAGGCGCGCCCTCATGGCTCTTCCCGACGCGCAGACTTTCGACGACCGTGACGGCTGGATCTGGTTCGACGGCGAGCTGGTCCCGTGGCGCGATGCCAAAGTCCATGTCCTGACGCACGCGCTCCACTACGCCTCGTCGGTGTTCGAGGGGCAGCGCGCCTACAGCGGCGAGATCTTCAAACTCACCGAGCATAGCGAACGGCTGCGCAAGAGCGCGAGCCTGCTCGGCTTTGAGCTTCCGTGGAGCGTCGAAGAGATCGACGCCGCGTGTATCGAAGTGCTGAAGGCCAATGGCTGGACCGACGCCTACATGCGCCCGGTCGCCTGGCGTGGATCGGAATCGATGGGCGTCGCGCCCGGCAACACCAAGCCGCATTTGGCGATCGCGGCGTGGCAATGGGGCAAGTATTTCGGCGACGAGCTGGCGCGTGAGGGCATCCGCCTCGACATCGCGCCGTGGCGCCGGCCCGCGCCCTATACGGCGCCGACGGAATCGAAGGCCGCTGGCCTGTACATGATCTGCACGTTGTCGAAGCAGCATGCCGAAGCGCGCGGTTACAATGACGCGCTAATGTTCGACTGGCGCGGCCGGGTGGCCGAAGCGACCGGCGCCAACGCCTTCTTCGTCAAGGAAAATGCGCTGCACACGCCCACGCCCGATTGTTTCCTCGACGGGATTACCCGGAGGACAGTGATGGGCCTGGCCGAGCGGCGCGGGGTCGAAGTGATCGAGCGGGCGATCTGGCCAGAGGAACTCGAGAGCTTCGAGCAGATGTTCCTGACCGGCACCGCAGCGGAAGTGACACCCGTGAAGTCCGCGGGCCCGTGGAACTTCGAGGTCGGCGAGCTGACGCTGCAGCTGCAGCGCGACTATGACGACCTCGTCAACGGCCGCATCCCCAACGCATAACGGGGCTGGCGGCGGATGAAATTCCACCACCGCGCCGTTCCCATTGTCCTGCTGGTCCTGCTGATCGACGCGATCGGCTTCGGCATCGTGCTGCCGGTGCTGCCCAGCCTGATCGTCCACCTCGCCGACGTCACCGTCGCGCAGGCGACGCGGATCGCCGGTTATATGCTCGTCGCCTACGCGGCGATGCAGTTCCTCGCGGGCCCGATCATGGGCAATCTCGGCGACCGGTTCGGGCGGCGCATCGTGCTGCTGGCGTGCACGCTCGCCTTCACCATCGATTATGGCTTGATGGCGGCCGCGCCGACGATCGGCTGGCTGTTTCTCGGCCGCCTCATCGCGGGGATTGCGGGCGCCAGCTACGGCCCGGCCAACGCCGTCCTCGCCGACGTCACCGAGCCCGAGCAGCGCGCACGGGTGTTCGGGCTGATGGGCGCCGCGTTCGGCGGCGGCTTCATTGTCGGTCCGGCGCTTGGCGGGTTGATTGCCAGCCTTGGCGTGCGCGCGCCGTTCATCGTCGCCGCGGCGATGGCGGCGATCAATTTCGTCTGGATCGCGGTCGCGCTGCCGGAAACGCTCGCGGCCGACAAGCGCCGGCCGTTCGACTGGCGCCGCGCCAACCCGCTGGGGACGTTCGGACCGTTGCTCCGCGCCCCGCAGGCGCTGCCGCTGATCGTCGCGTCGTTCCTGTGGCAGTTCGCGCACAACGTCTATCCGGCGACGTGGGCCTTCTGGGCGGAGCTCCGGTTCCACTGGACGTCGGCGCAGATCGGCCTGTCGCTGGCCGCTGCGGGGGTGTCGATGGCGCTGGCGCAGGTGTTCATCACCGGCCGCGCGGTCGCCAAATATGGCGAGAGCAAAACGGTCGTCATCGGCATGCTGTGCGGCGGCCTGACCTTCCTGTTCTACGCGGTCGTTCCGGCCGGCTGGCTGGTCTACGTCATCATCTTCTTCAGCGCGCTCCAGGGGCTGGTTTATCCGTCGCTCAATGCCCTGCTGTCGCGCATGACCGACGCGTCCAACCAGGGCGCGCTACAGGGCGGGATGGCGTCAGTGTCGAGCGTCGCGGCAATCATCGGGCCGCTGGCGCTGACCCAGGTGCTGGCGTTCGGCGCCGAGCGCGGCGTGACCGGCGCGGCGTTCCTGATGGCCTCCGCGCTGGTCGCCGTGGCCATGGTGGTGGTCTATCTCGGCGTCTTGCGGCGGATCGCTCCCGCTCCGGTGCCGGAGCCGGAGCCGGAGCCGGCTGGACCATAAAACCAGCTTATTGAACGGCCCGCGATATCCGTTGGGCAACGCCACTCAAAAATCGCATTCCGCAATCGGGACTGGAGCAGCCTTCGACTGAAGGAGATTTTCGCGATGTCGGCTTTCAGCCCGGTCCTTCCGGCCGCCACCACGGCAGCAATGCAGTTCCTGCGCCCGATGAAGGGCCGGCCCGCTTCCTATCAATATGACCCGCCGGCGGGCACGCCGGTGCGGACGGGGACGCACGACGCGCACCTGATCGAGATCCGCAACGCCCGCCCGTTGGCTGGTTCGCTGTCGCTCGACGTGCAGGGCTTCACGCTGGTTCGGGTCGCGCCCGATTTCGTCGACTTTCACGACGCTGCGGCGATCCGCGCGGCCTTCTACCCCGAGGTGGAGCAGCTGATCGCGGCCGTGACCGGCGCGGGGCGGGTCATCGCCTTCGACCATAATGTTCGCAATGCCGGCCGCGCCGCGAACGGCGAGGATGGAATCCGCGCTCCCGTGCCGCGTGCGCACAACGATTTCACGCTCCGCTCCGGCCCGGAGCGGGCGCGCACCGAGCTCGAACAGCGCGGGCTCGATGCCGACGCGCTGCTGCGCCACCGCTTCGCGATCATCAACCTGTGGAAGCCGATCGGCCGGCCGGCCTACAAGTCGCCGCTGGCCCTGAGCGATGCGCGGACCATTGCGCCGAGCGACTTCATCGCCACCGACCTCATCTATCGCGACCGGGTCGGCGAAACCTACTCGGTGCAGCACAATGACGCGCAGCAATTTTATTATTTTCCGAACCTCGCGCCGAACGAGGCGATCCTGCTGAAGGGCTATGATTCGGATGAGCGCGTCGCGCGGTTCACCGCGCACGCCGCCTTCGACGACCCGCACAGCCCGCCGGACGCGCCGGAGCGCGAAAGCATCGAGGTGCGCGTGCTGGCGATCTACCCCTGAGCGCTTAGTCGAAGATGGTGAGGTCGAGTGCCTCGCTCGGCCCGAACCAGATGACGTGCTGGCTATGGTCGGCGCGGTCGTCGCCGGTGCTGGTATGGGCGAAGACGGTGAGGCCGGCGCGGTTGAGCGCGATCCACTGCGCGAAATCGCCGAACTGCGCCGTCGGAACGGTGATCTGGACGCTGCCGCGCGGATGCGGGCCGACGGCGCGCAGGTGGAAGTGGCCGACGGGCACGCCGAAGCGCTGCTGGGCTGCGGCGGCGACGGCCTTGGCCTGCTCGACCTGTTCGGGGTCGTAATAGATGTGGGCGTGGAAATCGCGGATGGCTGGCTCGGTCATGGCCACGATATAGGATGCGATCTGGGCCTTCCAACTCGGGCGCTGCTGGCTATAAGCGCCGCTTCCCCGCCTTCGCCAAGGCTTTGGCGGGCGCCTGCTGGGGCGTCGCCAAGTGGTAAGGCACCGGTTTTTGGTACCGGCATTCGCAGGTTCGAATCCTGCCGCCCCAGCCAATTCTCAGTCGCCGTGCGGAGAA
>Ga0207648_10002524_pt1 | contig 19643 bp, 23 predicted proteins | sample KBSMisM32_FD_184310 | JGI IMG/M metagenome (GOLD analysis project Ga0207648, IMG submission 184310) | Miscanthus rhizosphere microbial communities from Kellogg Biological Station, Michigan, USA - KBS Miscanthus M3-2 (SPAdes) (version 2) | ecosystem: Host-associated > Plants > Roots >...
AACCGGTTCCTCGGCCCAGGTTTCGTACGTTCGGCCCCACCTGTTGTCGCGGGAAAGATCCTGAACGGGGGCAAAGTCCCACACCCAGCCGGTGGCCCTCAGCGCTTTCCCGGTAGCGGCACCGCCGGCTTCAGTAGCCGATGGATCCCACGTAGCGCCCATGCCGATCGACTGCGGGAAGAGCGGCGCCTGCCAGGGATGGCCGAACCCGTGCACCGCGTCGACTCCGAAGATCAACGGGATGTGCAGGCGGGAGTTCTCGATCGCGTACTTCTGGATCATGTTGTACTCGTTGGCCCAGTCGTAGCCCGTGTTACCGGTGCCGCCCTGGCCGGTCGTATCCGGCGGGTTGTCCGTGCCGCCCGCGAGCAGCGAGCCAACGTTGTTGTCGACCAGCCACGTCTTCATGCAGCTCTGGTTCAGCTGGGCCCAGCCCTGGCTCCCGCATGAGCCCGACGGGCCGGTCAGGTTGTCGACGAGTTGCTGGTCCATCTGGCCGACCTTCTCCTCGAGCGTCATCCGGTGGAGCAGGTCGTTCACACGCGCGCTGATGCCCGCGTGGGAGTTCATGTAGAGCGGTCTGCCGGCGCCTGGCGCCGCGGACACCGCGAGAATCGCGATGACGAGCGCGGCGAGCAGGACGACGACCGCCGTCGTGATGCGACGCATCGGTCCTCCTCTCTCGTACGTGTCTGCCGACGCGTGAGGGGCTCCGGCCCGGGGCCGAAACCCGGGCACGTCGGCCGCAGCAACGATCTGGTGCCCCTGGCAGACCAGGGTCTCCTCCTCGTTGTTGCTCGCTTGCGGCCGGACGTTCCCGGCCGCGATGCGCTGCCCTTACCGCATCGGCGGGATTTCGAAACCGCCACGGCGTACCATCGAGGCATGCCCTCGGCGATCAGGATCGGGACGTGCTCCTGGGCCGACGAGTCGCTGACGAAGTACTTCTATCCGCCGAGCGTGAAGGGCGCGGAGGAGCGGCTGCGCTACTACGCCGAGCTGTTCGACGTGGTCGAGGCCAACTCGACCTACTACCGGCTCCCGGACGAGCACATGGTGCAGCACTGGGCAGAGCGAACGCCCGACGGGTTCGTCATGCACGTGAAGGCCTTCGGCGTGATGACGCGGCACCCGGTCAAGGCCGAGCAGCTGCCGCCGGACCTGCGCGAGGGCGCGCCGCTCGACTCGCGCGGGCGAGTCGACCGGCCGCCGCGCGAGTTCCGGGCCGAGGTCTTCCGCCGCTTCCACGAGGCGCTCGCGCCGCTGCGGGAGACGCGCAAGCTCGGCGGGATCCTGATGCAGCTGCCGCCCTACATCGTCTTCAAGCCTTCGGCGCTCGAGTACCTGGAGTGGGCCAAGGAGCAGCTCGGGGGCGACGAGATGCTGGTCGAGTTCCGGCACGCGAGCTGGCTCGACGACGAGAACCGCGGCGAAACCCTCGCCTTCCTCGAGCGCAACCACATGACCTACGTGATCGTCGACGCGCCGCGCATGGAGGCGCGCAACGTCTCGCCGACCGTCGTCGCCACGACGAGCCCGACCGCGTACATCCGCTTCCACGGCCGCAACGCGTCGACCTGGAACAAGCGCACGGGCAGCGCGGCCGAGCGCTTCGACTACCTCTACTCCGAGGACGAGCTGCGCGAGTGGGTCTCGCCGCTCGCCGAGCTCACGGGCCAGGCCGAGAACGTCTACGCGATGTTCAACAACAACGGCCGCTCGACGATGCCGGGACTACCGACGCTCGACAATCCGGCTGAGGAAGGCACGGAGGTCGCGCAGGCGCCGGTCAACGCGCAGATGCTGCGGCAGCTGCTCGAGCGCGAAGGGCTGCCGGTCACGCCGGCGCCCGCCGCGGCGTAACCTGCCGGGCGTGGAACCCTGGTCGTACGAGCTCGCCGGCCGCTTCGACGAGCACGAGTTCGAGAGCGAAGTCCTCAAGGGCAACGTGCTCGGCGACCCGCACGTGCGCCCGCTCTGGGTCTACGTGCCGCCCGGCTACGACGACGAGCCCGAGCGGCGCTACCCGTCGATCTACGTGATCCAGGGGCTGACCGGCCAGCTCGACGGCTGGCGCAACCGCACGCCGTTCCGCCGGAACTTCCCCGAGCTCGTGGACGAGCTGTTCGCCAAGGGCGAGTCGCCGCCGGCGATCCTCGTCTGGGTCGACGCCTGGACGTCGCTCGGCGGCAGCCAGTTCGTCGACTCGCCGGGCACCGGCCGCTACCACACCTACATCTGCGACGAGCTGGTGCCCTGGGTCGACGAGCACTACCGCACCATGCCCGAGGCGGCACACCGCGGGATCAGCGGCAAGTCGAGCGGCGGCTACGGCGCGATGGTCAACCCGATGCTGCGCCCGGACGTCTTCGGCGGGCTCGCCACCCACGCCGGCGACGCGCTCTTCGAGATGTGCTACCTGCCGGACTTCCGCAAGTCGGTGCGCGTGCTGCGCGACCAGTACGAGGGCTCGTTCGAGCGCTTCTGGGAGGACTTCCGCTCGCGCCCGGCATTCGCGAAGGACAGCGACGCGAATCTGCTCAACGACTACTGCATGGCGGCCTGCTACTCCGCCGACGAGGACGGGACGGTCCAGCTCCCGTACGACACCGCGACGGGCGAGCTGCGGCCGGAGATCTGGGAGCGCTGGCTCGAGTGGGACCCGGTGCGGATGGCGCCGAAACGAGTAGACGCGCTCAAGTCGCTGAAGGCGATCTACATCGACTGCGGCAAGCGCGACCAGTACTTCCTCGACCTCGGCGCGGAGGCCTTCCGGCTCCAGCTCGAGGCCGCGGGCGTGACGGACTACTTCTTCGAGCTCTTCGACGCGACGCACTCCGCGATCGAGTACCGCTACCCGCTGGCCGTGAAGTACCTGGCCGAGCGGCTCTCGTGATCGCGCCGCTCGTCTGCCTCGACCCGGGACACGGCACGCCACCGGCGATCGGGCGGCAGGTCGAGCCGATCGGCCCGGGCTCGCGGGAGCTGAAGATCAAGGACGGCGGCGGCGCTGCGGGCGAGGCGCCGGTCGCGCTGGCGATCGCCCTGCGAGCGCGCCGGCTGCTGCTGGCCCGCGGCTACAGGGTGGCGATGACGCGCACCGGCCCGACGATCCACCTCGGCGACGGCGACGGCAACATCGCGCGCGCCCGCTTCTGCAACCGGCGGCACGCGGCGCTGATGGTGCGGATCCACGCCGACGGCTCGGCCGACCGCTCGCTGCACGGCGTCTCGACCCTGGTGCCCGCCTGGCACCGCGGGTGGACGGACGACATCTACGCGCGCAGCGTGCGGGCCGGGCGCGCGTTGCAGGCCGCCGTCGTCGGCGCAACCGGCGCTGCAAACCGCGGGCTCGTCCAGCGGAGCGACCTGACCGGCTTCAACTGGGCCGACGTCCCCGCGGTGCTGGTCGAGACTGGCTTCATGACGAACCCGGCGGAATCGCGCCGCCTGAAGACGAGCGCCTATCAGCAGCGAGTCGCGCTCGGCCTGGTGCGCGGCGCCGCGGCGTTTCTCGGCCGCTAGCGGGCGTCCGTCACTCGCCGCGCATCTCGTCGGCGGAGGCCCGCGCCCGTTCGTGCACGGCGGCGCGGCGGCTCTCGACGTCCGCCTCGTCCACCGGCGTCTCCGGCGAGGCGGCTTCCTCGTGCTGCTCCTCGGCGACCGTGCGCGACTCGTCGAGCTTGCGCCGCAGCTCGTCGGCACGCGGATCGTCTGCCGGTGCCGATGACGGCTCGGGTCGAAGTTTTCGGTAGACCGCGATCGCGGCCCCTGCCGCGCCGGCCAGCCAGGCGGTCCGGGCTCTCACGAGGCCGATGCTACACTGGCCGCCTTCCTGCCTCGTCTCGCGCCGTTCGCTCCCGAGCTGCGCCTGCCGGCGAGGCCGACTCAGACCGAAGGAAGCGAGGTGTTCGGGAGCGTGACCGACTACGAAATCTTGCTCATGCTCGATCCCGAGCTGCCGGAAGAGCGGCAGACCGAGATCGTGACGCGTGCGCGCGAAGCGATCGAGAAGGACGGCGGCAGGTTCGAGGCGCACGAGCCCTGGGGCCGGCGCCGGCTCGAGTACGAGATCGACCACAAGAAGGAAGGGACCTACCACCTGCTCACCTTCGCGGCCGAGCCGGCGACGCTCGAGGAGATCTCGCGCGTGCTGAAGATCACCGATGGCGTCATGCGCCACCTCGCCGTGCGCCGAGTCGTGGGCAGCACGGCCCGGCCGCCCGAGCCGACGCCCGAAGAGCCGGTAGCGGTGGCGGCTGTGGAACGGCAGGATGCAGAAACCGAGAGCAGCGCCCCAGAGAGCGCCGGAGAGGAGACCGAGTAATGGCCAATATCAACCGCGTCGTCCTGGTCGGAAACCTGACCAAGGACCCCGAGCTGCGGCACACGCCGAGCGGCACCGCGGTCTGCAAGCTGCGCCTCGCCGTGAACACGCGGCAGAAGGACGGCCAGACCGGCGAGTGGGGCGACAAGCCGAACTACTTCGACGTCACCGTCTGGGGGAACCAGGGCGAGAGCTGCGCGCAGTACCTCGCCAAGGGCCGCCCGGTCGCGGTCGACGGCCGGCTCGACTGGCGCGAGTGGGACGCCCAGGACGGCACCAAGCGCCAGGCGGTCGAGATCATCGCCGACAGCGTCCAGTTCCTCGGCTCCCGCCAGGACAACGAGGGCGGCGGCCAGCCGCAGTTCGTCCCGAGCGGCGCCCAGACCGAGAACGCCGACTTCGGCAGCTCCACCGCCGACGACGACATCCCCTTCTGATGCCGCAGCGAGAACAACGACAGCAGCGCAAGGGCCGGCCCGCTCCCGGCGGCCCGATCCGCAAGCGCAACTGCTACTTCTGCCGCGAGAAGGTGACCGAGGTGGACTACAAGAACATCAACCAGCTCCGGCGCTACGTCTCCGAGAAGGGCAAGATCCGCTCCCGCCGCATCACCGGCGCGTGCCGGCGGCACCAGCGCCAGGTCGCGATCGCGGTCAAGCGGGCCCGCGAGATGGCGCTCCTCCCTTACTCCACCGGGTAGATGGAAGTCATCCTCCGACAGGACATCGAGAAGGTCGGCCTGCGTGGCGAGGTGGTCGACGTCGCCCCGGGCTTCGCCCGCAACTATCTGCTGCCGCGCAAGCTCGCCGAGGCCGCCACGCCGGCCAAGGTGGCCGAGCTGCGCAAGCACGAGGAGAAGCGGGCGCGCCACGAGGCGCAGAGCTTCGAGCAGGCGCAGGAGATCGCGCAGAAGCTCGAGAGCGCCGAGCTCCGCTTCGACGCCCCGGCCGGCGAGACCGGCACGCTCTTCGGCTCGGTCACGGCCACCGACATCGCCGAGCGCGTCTGGGAGACGCAGAAGGTGCGGATCGACCGGCGCAAGCTCGACCTGCCGGAGTCGATCAAGCGCATCGGCCGCTACCAGATTCCGGTCGAGCTGTTCGGCGACGCAACGGCCACGCTACGCGTCGCGGTGCACCCCGAGGGCGGCGAGCTGCCGCCGCAGGAGGAGCTCGACGCGATCGCCGCCGCGGAGGCCGAGGCCGAGGCAGCAGCGGCTGCCGAGGCGGAGGCGGAGCACGAGCAGGCCGAGGCCGTGATCGAGACGGTGATCGCCGAAGACGAGCTCGAGCCGGACGCCGAGGACGTGGCCGAAGAGGTCCCGGACGACGCGTTCGACCGGGCCGCGTACGCCGCGGACGAGCTTCCCGGCGACTCCGAGAAGCCCGACTCGTAACAACTGCGCACAGGCTTCTCCACAGGCGGGCCGACGCCTGTGGAATTCGCCACGAACTTCCCGCTCCGAGCGGAGATTTCGCCCACAGGCGTCGTCCGAGGGTCCTGGGAACCTGTGTTCCCTTATGCCTGCAAACCGCCACCACCGGACGCTCCACCCCCTGTCGAAAGCGGCGTCGTCCAGACCTTCCACGACCGGGTCCGCCGTGCTTGGGTAGCCCGATGGCCCAGCTCGCCCAGGCCTCGCCGACCGCCCCGGTCCCGCCGCAGAATCTCGAAGCCGAGGAGTCGGTCCTCGGCGCGATGATGCTCTCCCCCGGCGCGATCGGGGCGGTCAGCGAAGTGCTTGACGCGAGCGACTTCTACCGCGAGAGCCACGCCGTCATCTACCGCGCCGCGCTGGCGCTGTACTCGAAGGGCGAGCCCGTCGACGCGATCACGCTGGTCGACGAGCTCGAGGAGCGCGGAGAGCTCGAGGACGCGGGCGGCCGCGTCCGTATCCACGAGCTCGCCACCCTCGTCCCCGCGAGCGCCAACGCCGGCCACTACGCGCGCATCGTGCGTGAGATGGCGACCCTTCGCGGGCTGATTCGGGCGGGCGGCGAGATTGCCCAGCTGGGCTGGGAGCGACCCGGTGAAACCACCGATCTCGTGGATCGCGCCGAGCAGGTCGTCTTCGACCTCTCGCAGGCGCGCGTCACGAGCGAGTTCAGTCACATCGAGGAGCTGCTGAAGGACAGCTTCGAGCGGATCACCGCCCTCTACGAAGCCGGCGCAGACGTCACGGGAACGCCGTCCGGCTTCCGCGATCTCGACCGGCTCACTTCCGGGTTCCAGCCGGGGAACCTGATCATCGTCGCCGCCCGCCCGAGCATGGGCAAGTCCGGCCTCGGCCTCTGCATGGCCGCGAACCTCGCCGTCCGCGCCGAGGTGCCGACAGCGCTGTTCACGCTCGAGATGTCGAAGACCGAGGTGACGCAGCGCCTGATGTGCAGCGAGGCGAAGGTCGAGTCGCAGCGCCTGCGCACCGGCAAGCTCGGCGCCGACGACTGGCCGCGCCTGACCGCCGCATGCGACCGGCTCGCCAAGGCGCCGATCTACGTGGACGACCAGGGCTCGATCACGATGATGGAGATCCGCTCCAAGGCGAGGCGGCTGAAGTCGCGCGAGCCGAACCTCGGCCTGATCGTGGTCGACTACCTGCAGCTGATGACGTCGGGTTCGAACGTCGAGAGCCGGGTGCAGGAGGTCTCGCAGATCTCGCGCTCGCTGAAGGTGCTCGCGCGCGACCTCGACGTCCCGATCCTCGCCATGTCGCAACTTTCCCGCGCGGTCGAGCAGCGCCACGACAAGCGGCCGATCCTCTCCGACCTGCGCGAGTCGGGCTCGATCGAGCAGGACGCCGACCTGGTGATGTTCATCTACCGCGACGAGTACTACAACGACGAGTCCGACCAGCAGGGGATCGCCGAGGTGCACCTGGCCAAGCACCGCAACGGCCCGACCGACACGGTCAAGCTCTCGTTCCTGAAGCGCTACGCCAAGTTCGCCGACCTAGCTCCCTCATCAAACTGATGGTCGAGCAAACAGTCGTCCTCCTCGCCCGCGCGACCGCCTTCACCGTCGTCTGCCAGGCCTGCGAGGAGCTCGACGCGTCAGGCGAGCACGTCGGCCACACGGCCCAGGGGCTCCTGCGGCTCGAGCACGACCTCGGCTGGACGACCTGCCCGCGCGGGCACCAGATTCGCGTGATCCGCGCCGGCGCGGGTGTGCACGCCGAGCCGACGACTCCGCTCTGGTAGCCGCCAGGTAAGGCACACTCCGGCCCGTGCCTGCGACTGTGATCGTCGGGGCTCAATGGGGCGACGAGGGCAAGGGCAAGATCGTCGACCTGCTGGCCCAACACTCGGACCTCGTCTGCCGCTACCAGGGCGGCCCGAACGCCGGGCACACGATCGTCGCCGAGGGTGAGAAGTACAAGTTCCACCACATGCCCTCGGGGATCCTGCACGCCAAGGAGTGCATCCTCGGCGCGGGCTGCGTGATCGACCCGGAGGTGTTCGTGCGCGAGCTGGACGAGCTCGAGGCGCGCGGGATCTCGACCGGCTGCGTGCACGTCTCCGGCGAGGCGCACCTGATCATGCCCTGGCACGTGGCGATCGACCAGGGCAGCGAGCGACGGCTCGGCGAGCTGCAGATCGGCACGACCAAGCGCGGGATCGGGCCGGCGTACGCGGACAAGGCGGCGCGGCTCGGGATCCGCGTCCAGGACCTGCTCGAGCCGAAGATCCTGCGCCAGAAGATCGAGGTCGCGCTCGCCGAGAAGAACGTCTGGCTCGAGCGCGTCTACGGCGTCGAGCCGCTCGAGCTCGAGGAGCTGGCGGCGCGCTACGAGAGCTTTGCCCAGCGCTTGCGGCCCTACGTCGCCGACACCTCGCTGCTGGTCGACCGTGCGCTGCGCGACGGGCGCTTCGTGCTGCTCGAGGGCGCGCAGGGCACGTTGCTCGACCTCGACCACGGCACCTATCCGTTCGTGACCTCGTCGGGCACGGTGGCCGGCGCGGCCGCGGTCGGCATCGGCATCGGCCCGAACCGGATCGACGCGATCATCGGCGTCGCCAAGGCATACGTGACACGCGTCGGCGAGGGGCCATTCCCGACCGAGATCGAAGGCGCCGACCAGGAGCGCGTGCGCGACCTCGGCGCGGAGTTCGGCACGACGACCGGCCGCGTCCGCCGCTGCGGCTGGCTCGACCTGGTCGCGCTGCGCTACGCCGTGCGGCTGAACGGGATCACCTCGCTCGCACTGACGAAGCTGGACGTGCTCTCCTCGTTCGCCGAGCTGCCGGTGTGCGTGCGGTACCGGCTCCGCGACGGCACGGAGACACCCGACTTCCCGGCGCACCAGAGCGACTTCCACCATTGCCGCCCGGTCTACGAGACGCTGCCGGGCTGGCAGGAGCCGCTCGACGAGGTGACCGAGCTCGACGCCCTCCCGGCGAAGGCGCGCAGTTACGCCCAGTTCGTCGAGCGCGAGCTGGAGGTGCCGGTCTCGCTGATCGGCACCGGCGCCGAGCGGGAGCGTGTGCTCGCGCCGGGCCCGGTCGAAGCGCTCGCCCGACCCTAGCCTGGAACGCGGCCGCGAACGGCCCAGGCGCGAGCGTCGAGCTCGAAGGAGCCGGCCGTCTCGCCCAGGCGCGAGACGTACTCGGCACGGATGGCAGACTGCCGTTCGGGCGGCTGCGAGATCAGGTGCTGACCGGCGGGGCCGACGCCGAGTAGGAAATTGTCCCAGAGCTCGTCGAAGTCCTCGTACCGGCTGGAGACCACGAGCGAGTCGACCTGGACGCCGCCGAGCTCGGCCCCTCGCCAGAGCGCGTCGAGCCGAGCCTCGTCGAAGGCGCTCGTCTCGCTCTCGCCGGCTCCGGGCTCGATCGCCCTCGCCGACTCCCAGAAGGTGCCGAGCAGCTTCATCCCGCCCGAGAAATCCCAGGTGCAGGCCGCGACGACCCCGCCCGGGCGCGTGACGCGGGCCATCTCGGCGGTTCCGGCCTCGGGGTCGTCCATGAAGTGGACGACTAGCTGGGCGAGCGCCGCGTCGAACGAATCGTCGGGCCACGGCAGATCCTCGGCGGCCGCGCGCTTCAGGTCAGCGCCTGGCACCCGTTCGGCACACGCGTCGAGCAGCGGCGACGGGTCGGCGCCTGCGACGTGGTCGGCGCCGACGCGGCGGGCGAGCTCTTCGGTCAGGACGCCTGAGCCGCAGCCGACGTCGAGGACCCGTTGCCCCGACTCGACGCGGGCGAAGTCGGCGAACGCCGGCGCCAGCTCACGCGAGTAGCGGCCCATGAAACGGTCGTAGGCGTTGCCCGAGACGTCGAAGCTCACGCGCCGGAGCCTATCCGCCGCTCGTCACACATTCGCCACGGTCCCGTCACAGTCACGCGCGCCGGCCGGCGATACGCTCGCCTTGGGGAGGAGGCCGGGTGAACCTTGTACCCGGCAAGGCGAATCGAGCGGCGCCGACGCCGGGAGTACACTCCGCCGCCGTGAAGGTGCTGATCGTCGGATCGGGCGGACGCGAGCACGCGCTCGCATGGAAGCTCTCCGCGAGCGCCGACCTCGACGAGCTTCACGCCGCGCCCGGCAACCCCGGCATCTCCGCGCTCGGGCAGTGCCATCCGGTGCGCGCCGAGGACGGCGAGGGGCTGCTCTCCCTCTGCCGCGAGCTCGGGACCGACCTGGTCGTGGTGGGCCCGGAGGCTCCGCTCGTCGTCGGCCTGGTCGACACGCTCCGCCGCGGCGGCGTGGCCGCGTTCGGCCCGACGCTGGCGGCGGCGCGGATCGAGGGCTCGAAGGGCTTTGCCAAGGACGTGCTCGAGGCCGCCGGCGTGCCGACCGCGCAGCGCCTCGCCGTCGCGCGCCCGCCGTGCGTGGTCAAGGTCGACGGCCTCGCGGCAGGCAAGGGCGTCTTCGTCTGCCACACCCAGGACGAGCTCGATGCCGGCCTGCGCGCAGCCTCCGAGCTGGGCGGCGACCTCTTGATCGAGGAGCTGCTCGAGGGCGAGGAGGTCTCGCTGTTCGCAATCAGCGACGGTGAGCGGGCGGTTGCCCTCGCGCCCGCGCAGGACTTCAAGCGGGTCGGCGACCACGACACGGGGCCGAACACCGGCGGCATGGGCGCGCACTCACCGGTGCCCGGCCTCGGCGAGCCGGAGGTCGAGGAGCTGCTGGAGACCGTTCACCGCCCGGTGCTCGCCGAGCTGACCGAGCGAGACGCGCCCTTCACGGGGCTGCTCTACGCAGGGCTGATGCTGACCGAGGACGGCCCGCGCGTGCTGGAGTTCAACTGCCGCTTCGGGGATCCGGAGACGCAGGCGATCCTGCCGCGGGTCGAGGGCGATCTGCTGCCGCTGCTCGTGGGCGCAGCGACCGGCGAGCTGTCCGGCGGCGTCTCCTTCGGGGAGGACGCCGCAGTCACGGTCGTGCTGGCCGGCGGCGACTATCCGGCGCGGAGCGACAGCGGGACGCCGATCGAAGGCGTCGAGGACGCCGAGGCGACGGGGGCGCTCGTCTTTCACGCAGGCACCGCGCTTCAGGGCGGTCGGCTCGTGACGAACGGCGGGCGAGTGCTGGCGGTGACGGCGACCGGCGACGACCTCGGCTCCGCGCGGACGCGCGCCTACGAGGCGGCGAGCCGGATCTCGTTCGCCGGGATGCGCTACCGGCGCGACATCGCGCTCACAGCGGCGGAGGGCCATGTCCACAGCTGAGACGCCGCTCGTCGGGCTGCTCGTCGGCTCGGAGTCGGACCGCGAGGCGATGCAGCCCGCGCTCGACGAGCTCGCTGCGCGCGGGATCCCGCACGAGCTCGAGGTGCGCTCGGCCCATCGGAACCCGGACGCGGTGGCCGAGTACGCGCGGACGGCGCGCGGGCGAGGGATCCGCGTGCTGATTGCCGGTGCCGGACTGGCGGCGGCCCTGCCCGGCGCGGTCGCTGCGCAGACCGACCTGCCGGTGATCGGCGTGCCGTTGCGCTCGCGCCTCAGCGTCCTGGACGGGCTCGACGCGCTGCTCTCGATCGCCCAGATGCCGCCAGGCGTGCCCGTCGCCGCGGTGGGCGTGGACAACGCGAAGAACGCCGCCGCCCTCGCGGCCCGCATCCTCGACAGCTGAGGCCATCCCGGCCGCCGGCCGGCCCGGACCAGGCCGAGTGGCGGGACCCATCCCTAACCCCCACCCACCCGGGGATCTCGAGGATGCCTGAGAAATGCGCGCGGGTGTGTGACGGGGATGTGCCGGAGGTGTGACGGTTTCTTCCCGGAGGTCCTCCTGCGCGGGCTCTAGACTCCAGCCGGTGATCGCGCGCTACTCCCGACCCGAGATGGCCGGGGTCTGGTCGGAGGAGAGCAAGCTCGCGCGCTGGCTGGACGTCGAGCTCGCCGCCCTCGAGGCCTGGGCCGAGCTCGGCGCTATTCCCGCAGCCGTCGTCGCGGAGATCCGGCAGCAGGCCCGGCCGCCGAGTCCCGAGCGCGTGGCCGAGCTCGAGCGCGAGACACAGCACGACCTCGCCGCGTTCGTAGACGCCGTCGCGGCCGAGGTCGGGCCCAACGGGCGCTGGATCCATCATGGGCTGACCTCGTCCGACGTCGTCGACACGGGGCTCTCGCTCCAGGTCGGCGCGGCCGGCGAGCTCCTGCTGGCGGGGCTCGAACGCGCGCAGGACGCGGTCGTCGCGCAGGCGCAGCGTCACCGCGACGACATCTGCATCGGGCGGACGCACGGCGTCCACGCCGAGCCGACGACCTTCGGCCTCAAGCTCGCCGGCTGGGCCTTCGAGCTCGACCGCTCGCGCGGGCGCCTCGAGCGAGCGCTCGAGACGATGCGGGTCGGCAAGCTCTCGGGCGCGGTCGGCACCTACGCGGCAACCGACCCAGAGCTGGAGCGAATCGCCTGCGAGCGCCTCGGGCTGGAGCCGGACCCGGTCTCGACACAGATCGTCCAGCGAGACCGGCACGCGGAGCTGCTGGCCGCGCTCGCGCTCGTCGCGGCCTCGCTCGAGAAGTTCGCGCTCGAGATCCGCCACCTGGCGCGCACCGAGGTGGCCGAGGTCGCCGAGCCGTTCGGCAAGGGGCAGAAGGGCTCGTCGGCGATGCCGCACAAGCGGAACCCGGTCGTGGCCGAGCGGATCTGCGGGCTCGCCCGGGTCGTGCGCGCGAACGCGCTGGTCGGGCTCGAGAACGTGGCGCTCTGGCACGAGCGCGACATCTCGCACTCCTCGGCCGAGCGCGTGGTCATCCCGGACTCGTTCCTCGCCCTCGATTACATGCTCGAGCGGTTCGCCTGGCTGGTCGAAGGGCTCGACGTCAGGACGGAGCGGATGCGGCGCAACCTCGAGTCCGGTCACGGGCTTTTCTTCAGCCAGCGGCTGCTGCTCGCGCTCGTCGAGTCGGGACTCCCCCGCGGCGACGCCTACCGGCTCGTCCAGCGGCACGCGCTGCGAGCGCACGAGGAGGAGCAGGACTTCCGCGAGCTGGTGCGCGCGGACGAGGAGATCGCGAGCCGGGTCGACCTCGACGCGATCTTCGACCTCGGCTGGTACACACGTCACATCGACGCCGTCTTCGAGCGGCTGGGCGAGCTCGCCCGAAAGGAGGACGCGGTTCATGCCTGAAGCGGCCACGCACGTCGGGAGCGGCAAGGTCAGAGAGCTGTACGAGCTCGACGACGATCGCCTCTTGCTCGTCGCCAGCGACCGGATCTCGACCTTCGACGTCGTCCTACCGACCGAGATCCCGGACAAGGGGCGCGTGCTCACCGGTCTCTCGGCGTTCTGGTTCGCGCGCACGCGGGAGCTCGTGCCGAACCACCTGCTCGCGCTGCGCCCGGACGGCCGCTCGACCGAGTGCCGCAAGCTCGAGATGCTGCCGCTCGAATGCGTGGTGCGCGGCTACCTGACCGGCTCCGGCTGGAAGGACTACCAGGCGACCGGCTCGGTCTGCGGGCACGTCCTGGCCGAAGGCCTCCTCGACTCGGCCAAGCTCCCCGAGCCGATCTTCACGCCCTCGACGAAAGCACTGGAGGGCCACGACGAGAACATCGACCGCGAGCGCGCCGCCGAGCTCGTCGGGCAGGAGCGCTTCGACGAGCTCGAGCGCGTCTCGATCGACCTCTATCGCTTCGCGGCCGAGTACGCGGCGGAGCGCGGAATCCTGATCGCCGACACGAAGTTCGAGCTCGGGCTCGATCCGCAGGGGCGGCTCGTGCTCGGAGACGAGGCCTTCACGCCCGACTCGTCCCGCTTCTGGCCGGCCGACGAGTACGAGCCCGGCCGCGCGCAGCCGTCGTTCGACAAGCAGTTCGTGCGCGACTACTGCGAGCGCCTCGGCTGGGACAAGACCGCCCCCGGGCCCGAGCTCCCAGAGGAGGTGGTCGCCGGGACGCGCGCCCGCTACGTGGAGGCGTTCGAGCGCCTGACCGGGATCGGCTTCGACGCCTACCTCGCCGACCCGGACGTCGTGCTCGCATGAAGGCGACCATCCTCGTCCGGCCCAAGCCCGGGATCCTCGACCCCCAGGGCGAGGCGGTCCAGAGCTCGCTGCGCCAGCTCGGCTTCGCGGTCGACGAGGCTCGCGTGGGCCGCGTAATCGACCTCGAGCTGGCCGATGCGGATGCCGACGCCGCCCGCGCCGAGCTCGAGCGGGCCTGCGAGCAGCTGCTGGCGAACCCGCTGATCGAGTCCTACGAGATCGCCGTCGAGCGGTGAACCGCCCTCGCATCGCGGTCGTCACCTTCCCCGGCTCGAACGACGACCGGGACGCGGCGCTGGCGCTCGAGCGGCTCGGCGCCGAGCCGACCCTCGTCTGGCACGCCGAGCCGGAGCTGCCGGACGTCGGCGGGGTCGTGCTGCCGGGCGGGTTCTCGTACGGCGACTACCTTCGCTGCGGGGCGATCGCCCGCTTCGCGCCGGTGCTCGAGGCCGTGCGCCGGTTCGCGGAAGACGGCGGGCTCGTGCTCGGGATCTGCAACGGCTTTCAAGTGCTCTGCGAGGCGGGCCTCCTGCCAGGCGTGCTCCGGCCGAACGCCTCCCTCGAGTTCGTTTGCCGCGACGTCGCCCTCCGGCTCGAGCGCGCCGACACGCCGTTCACGAGCCGGGGCGAGGCCGGGCAGACGCTGACGATCCCGATCAAGCACGGCGAGGGCTGCTACTTCGCGGACGAGGAGCTGCTGGACGAGCTCGAGCGGGACGGCCAGGTCGTCCTGCGCTACGAGCAGAACCCGAACGGCTCGGTCTCCGCGATCGCCGGCGTCACGAACCGAGGCGGGAACGTCTTCGGGCTGATGCCGCACCCCGAGCACGCGGTCGACCCGCTGCTCGGCTCGACCGACGGCGCCCTCCTGCTCGGCTCGCTCGTCGACGCCGCTCGCGAGCGCGAGCTCACGGCGGCCTGAGGCCGAGCGCCTCCGCGAGCGCCGGCCGCTTGGCCAGCCCTTCACGCAGCCGTTCGAGGTCGCGGCCGCGTAGCGTCACCGGGCCGCGCCGGGCCGAGCCGCCGGTCGTGTAGGCGAACCGCACGAGCCGCTCCCCGCCGGGCGCCTCGAGCAGCTGGATGACCGACGAGAAGCGCTTCTCGCCCGCACGCTGGGCGAGGGCCAGCTCCTCGACGAGCTCCGCCGGGCCCCAGGGTGTCGCCGCTTTCGCCATCGCAACCGACGGTAGCGGGGCACCTGACACGGGTGTGTGACGCCTTCGTGCCGGAAGCGGATCACCACTTCGAGAGGCGCGCCGCGAGGTCCCCACCGAGGGCCACGGGGTCGGCAACGACGTGCTCCGGCTCGCGGGCGAGGTGCTCGAGCGCGGATATAGCCCATACGAGCGGGTCGCCGCAGAGCGGCTCGCGCTGCGCTCGCGCGCCGGCTAGCTACTCAGCCCATGGCAGGTCGTTCCAGTACACAGGGCGCTCGTGCCGCGGGCGCGCGTGGCCGGCGCGGGTGTACGCCTCCTGCGGATCGTTCGTGGTCTCGACCGCACTCGCGCCGTAGCGCTCGGCGAGCTCGGAGCGCGGGTAGCTGATCTGCTCGTCCTCGGGCCGCGCACCGACCGCGAGCACGATCGCGAGGCCGTCGCCGGCACCGACGATCACGTGCTCCGTGCCGGCCGGGCAGTGGAAGAAGTCCCACGCACGCAGCGGCCGCTCCTCGCCGTTCACGAGCAGCACGCACTCGCCGGCGAGCACCAGGAAATCCTCCTGCGCGGTCTCCTCGTGATAGAGGCAGAGCGGCTGTCCCGGCTCGACGACGTTGACGTTGATCCCGAGCTGCTTGAACTGCGCCTCGCGCCCCTCGAAGGTGCAGCCGGAGCCGAAGGCGTCGTGAACGGCCCACCCGGTCTCGCCGACGTTGACGACGAACCAGCCCTCGGACACCGGCTTCAGGCCGGACTCCGTCTCCTCGAGTCGCGCTTCGTCGGGCATGCCGTGATCCTACTCAGCGAACGCTCCTGCTTGAGTTTGCGCTCGCGAGCGCCGTAGGATCGGCCCTTCGCGCGGGGGGACGGCGAAGGGACGGACGATGGCAGAGGGCACGGACCTGTTCGAGCGGCGACTCGGCCGCGACGACTTTCTCAAGCTCGCAGCGGTCGGCGCCGGCGCGGGCCTCCTCGCCGGGCCGGCCAAGGCGGCCGAGGCCGCCCGCGCGCGGCTCCTCGCCGAGTCGGGCCGGCTGCAAGTGCTCGACTGGGCGGGCTACGGCAACGACGGCGGGCAGGCGATGTTCGCGGCCTACGTGAAGAAGCACCCGAAGAACAAGCCGCAGTTCACCTACATGACCAACGAGTCGGACGCGCTCGCCAAGATGCACGCCGGCCTGAAGCCGGACATCTTCCGGCCCTACGTCGGCTGGGTGAAGTACTTCGCCCAGAGCGGCCTGGTCGAGCCGTGGAACCCGAAGCTGATCCCGAGCTTCAAGAACCTGAACCCGTTCATGGTCAAGGCCGGGCAGTACAAGGGCAAGCAGTACGGGATCCCGGAGGACTGGGGCTTCGACGCCGTCCTCTACCGCACCGACAAGGTCCACCCCAAGGCGAAGTCGTGGAGCCTGCTCTTCGACGAGCGCTACAAGGGCCGGATCGCGTGGTTCGACGACCTGAACATGCTCGTGATCGCCGGCCTGCTGCTCCACATCCCGCGGCCGTGGCACATGACCGACGCGCAGCTGGAGAAGGCGCAGAAGTTCCTGATCTCGAAGAAGCACGTGGCCCGGATGATCTGGGCGTCCGAAACCGACATGGACAACGCGTTCGCCTCGGGCGACATCTGGATCGCCTACGCCTGGCCCAACGACTGGGTGCAGATGAAGGCGAAGAAGCTGAAGGTCGCCTACATGCGACCGAAGGAGCTGCCGGTCGCATGGGTCGGGATGCTGATGCTCGGCAAGGGCACGCCGCGGCGGCGGCTGGCTCACGCCTACGCCGACGCGTGGAGCTCGGTGCCCTCGGCGAAGTGGCTCGAGAACAACTACGGGTACGGCCACGCGAACACGAAGGCGAGGCCGACCTCGAGCGACCTGCTGCGCGCGCTGCAGCTGACCAACCCGAAAGCGGTCACGGAGCCGAACGCACACCTCGACCGCGACATCCCACGGCGAGCGGTCTACGCCCGCAAGTGGGAAGAGGTCAAGGCGTCCTGAGCGTTCCGGAGGCGCAGGCGCGCCGCAGGCGTCTGCGCCTCGACTTCACCACGCCGGTCCTGCTCGGCCTGCCGCTCGCGTGGCTGGCCGTCTTCTTCCTGGTCCCGATCGCGATCGTCGGGGCCTACAGCGTCGGCAGGCTTTCGCTCGACCCCGGCCCGCACACGGTCACGCTCGCGGCCTGGCACGACTTCCTGCACAGCCCGATCTACCTGAAGCTGTTCTGGAAGTCGGTGAAGATGTCGCTGATCGTCTCGATCGTCGTCGTCGCGCTCGCCTACCCGCTCGCCTACTACCTGGCCCTGTCGGGGACGAAGCGGAAGTACGTCCTCCTGCTGCTGCTGATCGCGCCCTTCCTGACGAGCTACCTGCTGCGTGTGCTCGCCTGGAAGGTGATCCTCGGCAACCAGGGCGTGATCAACTCCTTCCTCTTCTCGACCGGCCTGCGTTCGCCGGACCACCCGATCTCGCAGCTGCTCTACAGCCGCTTCGCGGTGATGCTCGTGCTCGGCTACATCTGGCTGCCGTTCGTCGCGCTGCCGATCTTCGTCACGCTCGAGAGCCTCGACCGGCGCCTGTTCGAGGCCGCGACCGACCTGGGCGCAAGCCGCTGGCAGACCTTCCGGCGCGTGACGCTGCCGCTCTCGCTCCCGGGCGTGATAGCCGGGTTCCTGTTCGTCTTCATCCCGACCCTGGGCGAGTTCGTCACGCCCTCGCTCGTCGGCGGCGCCTCCGGCTACATGTACGGCAACCAGATCGTCGACCTGTTCGGGACCGGCTTTCCCGACTGGCAGACCGGCTCGGTGCTCGCGCTCTTCCTGCTCGGCGTGGTCGCCCTGCTGACGATCGTCTTCTCGCGCTTCCTGCAGACGCGCGAGGTGACCGCGGGATGAACGTCGCCCTCTCGCGTCGCGGCGCCTGGGTGCTGCGGTCGTTCTTCGCGCTCGTCGTGATCTTCCTCTACGCGCCGATCGCGATCCTCGTGCTGTTCTCGTTCAACGACTCGCAACTGCCGTCGTTCCCGCTGAGCGGGTTCACGCTGCACTGGTACCACCAGTTCCTGGTCAACGCCGACCTGCGCTCGGCGCTGGAGACGAGCGCGGTCGTGGCCGCGATCTCGAGCGTCGGCGCCGTCCTGCTCGGCGTGCTCGCCTCGATCGCGCTCGTGCGCCGCCGCTTCCGGCTGAAGGCGCCCGTGTCCGCCCTGCTGCTCAGCCCGCTCGTGATCCCCTACGTCGTCTTCGGGATCTCACTGCTGCTCTTCTTCCACGCGGCGGGCATCCCGCGCTCGATCCTGACGGTCGTGATCGGGCACATCGTGATCAGCCTGCCGTACACGATCCTCGTGCTGATGCCGCGCCTCCAGCAGATCGACGTCTCGCTCGAGGAGGCCGCCTACGACCTCGGCGCGAGCCGGCTGCGGGCGTTCCGCTCGGTGACGCTGCCGCTGCTGCTGCCGGCCGTCGTCTCGGCCTACCTGATCGCCTTCACGACCTCCTTCGACGAGTACGCGGTCGCCTCGTTCGTCGTGGGCACGCGCTCGACGTTCCCGATCTTTCTCTACTCGGCGCTGCGCTTCCCCAACCAGCTGCCGCAGGTGCTCGCGGTCGCCGTGGTCGTGATCACGGTCTCGCTGGCCGTCGTGGTGAGCGCCGAGGTGGGACGGCGCATGGCCGAGCGCCGCCTCGGCTAGACGAGCGCGGCGTCCTCGGGCTGCCACTCCAGCACGACATCGCTGCCCACCTCGAGCTCGGCGAGCGGCTCGTCCGCCATGCGGTGCGAGACGACGCGCCCGGCCTGGGTGTCGACGTGGAACTGCGTGTACATGCCGAGGAAGACCACCTCGGCGATCCGGCCGCGCAGGAACGAGCCGCCGTCGGGCGAGGCCGCCCCCGCGGGCGAGAGCTGCACCTGCTCCGGGCGCATCGCGACGCGCACCTCGTCACCGACGTGCGTACCGGCCTCCGCGGCCACGACCACGCGCTGGCTCTCGTCGAGCCGCGTCACCGCGTAGTCGCCGACCAGCTCGTCGACCTTCAGCTCGAGCACGTTCAGCGAGCCGATGAAGTCCGCCACGAACGCGGTCTGCGGCCGCGTGTAGATCTCGCGCGGGCTGCCGATCTGCTCGACCTGGCCCTCGTTCATGACGGCGATCCGGTCGGACATCGCGAGCGCCTCTTCCTGGTCGTGAGTGACGTAGACGAAGGTCGTGCCAACGTCGTTCTGAATCGCCTTCAGCTCCAGCTGCATCTGCTTGCGCAGCTTCACGTCGAGCGCGCCGAGCGGCTCGTCGAGCAGCAGCGCCGCGGGTGAGTTGACAAGTGCGCGAGCCAGGGCGACCCGTTGCTGCTGGCCGCCCGAGAGCTGCCTCGGCTTGCGCTTCTCGAGCCCCTCGAGCTCGACGATCCGGAGCATCTCCTTCACGCGCCCGGCGTGCTCGGAGCGCGGGACCTTCTTCACCTTCAGCCCGAAGGCCACGTTGTCGTAGATCGACATGTGCGGGAAGAGCGCGTACTGCTGAAAGACCATGTTCACCGGCCGCCGGTTCGAGAAGAGCGAGGTGACGTCGTCGCCCTGCAGGTAGATCCGGCCGGAGTCGGGGACCTCGAAGCCCGCGATCATCCGCAGGGTCGTCGTCTTGCCGCAGCCGCTGGGGCCCAGCAGCGAGAAGAACTCACCGTCCCGAATCGAGAGCGAGACGTCGCGTACCGCCTCGTGCTTGCCGAAGCGCTTG
>Ga0207648_10002527_pt1 | contig 19628 bp, 20 predicted proteins | sample KBSMisM32_FD_184310 | JGI IMG/M metagenome (GOLD analysis project Ga0207648, IMG submission 184310) | Miscanthus rhizosphere microbial communities from Kellogg Biological Station, Michigan, USA - KBS Miscanthus M3-2 (SPAdes) (version 2) | ecosystem: Host-associated > Plants > Roots >...
CCCGGCGCTTCCTGCGCCACCGCGCCGATCCGCCAGGTTGAAGGCACACTGATCTCGCCGTCATCCTGGTGCAATTGGCCCAGGATCACCTTGAAAAGGGTGGATTTGCCTGCGCCATTGCGCCCCACCAGCCCGATGCGGCGGCCCGCGGGCAGGTTGGCGGTGGCGCCCTTCAGGATCTCCCGCCCAGCGATCCGGACCGTGATGTTGTCAATTGCGAGCATTTGGAGGGCCTTATAACGGCGCTTGCTCCAGGATCAAACCCATTGCATAACCCCGCCGCTTTTAACTTTTCTGGAGCCCCCATGGCCGTCGAGCGCACCCTTTCGATCATCAAGCCGGACGCGACGCGCCGGAATCTCACCGGCAAGATCATCGCCAAGTTCGAGGATGCAGGCCTGCGCGTCATTGCCAGCCGCCGCATCCGGCTGTCCAAGGCCGATGCCGAGGCCTTTTATGGCGTGCACCGCGAGCGCCCCTTCTTCCCCAGCCTGGTCGCATTCATGACTTCGGGCCCGGTGGTGGTGCAGGTGCTGGAAGGCGAAAGCGCCATCGCCAAGAATCGCGAAGTGATGGGCGCCACCAATCCGGCCAATGCTCTGCCTGGAACGATTCGCAAGGAATTCGCCGAATCGATCGAGGCCAATTCAGTGCACGGCTCCGATGCTCCGGAAACGGCTGCGAATGAGATCCGGTTCTTCTTTCGAGACCTCGACATAGTTGGGTGAGGCGCGACCGGCGTAGCCGGGCAAATCGGTCCAGTGGACCGATTTGAGCGCCGAACGCCGCAGCGCCTGAGCATAACGAAGGCGCGAGGCCGGGACGAAGCCTTGCACAACTGTTATAAGGCTCTCGTGTTCGCGGGAGCCTTTTTCGTGCAAGGCAAGACCGTCGTTATTACCGGCGCAACCTCCGGCATCGGGGAGGTCGCTGCGATTCGTTTGGCCGAAAAGGGCGCCCGAATCGTCTTCACCGCCCGCGACAAGGCGCGCGCCGAAGACACCATGACGGCTCTGCGCAGGGCCAATCCCAAGGCCGATCACGCCCTGCATATGGCCGATCTTTCGCGCTTGGCTGAGATGAAGCGCGTGGCCGCCGAGCTGGCGCGCGAGCCGCAGATCGATGTCTTGATCAACAATGCCGGGGCCCTGTTCAACAAAAGGCAGGAGACCGAGGACGGGCTGGAATTGACCTTCGCCCTCAATCACATGGCCTATTTTGTCGTCACCAACCTGTTGCTGGACCGGCTCAAACCCGGCGCGCGCATCGTCAGCGTCGCTTCCAATGCCCATCGCGGTGCCAGGCTGGATTTCGACGACCTGCAGTCTCGTCGGGGCTATAACGGCTTTCCGGTCTATTCCAAATCCAAGTTGTGCAACATCCTGTTCAACCGCGAGTTGGCGCGCCGGCTTTCCGGCAGCGGCATCATCGCCAATGCCCTACATCCGGGCTTTGTCGCCACGCGCTTCGGCGATGACAGCGGCGGCATCATACGGGCGGTGCTGAAGGTGGCCAAGCCGATCGGCGCCATCTCGCCGGAAGAGGGCGCGCAGACCATCATTTACCTGGCTTCGTCGCCGGAGATGGTGGACGTGAGCGGCGAATATTTCTACCAATGCAAGACCGTCACGCCGACGGCGGAAGCGCGCAACGACCAAGATGCCAAAAGGCTGTGGGACATTTCGCAGCAGATCGCGGGGCTGGGATGATCAAATGGATAGTCCGGATTGCGATAATCCTGATCTGGTCTTTCTGCATCTTCGGTTTCTTGGGCGGCTCCTTCGTCTATCGCGAGAACCTGCCAACCGGCCGCTACAATCTCTACATTCTCACCATGTACAAGACTTTGCCGCCGCCGCCCAAAGGTCCCTCCTATTGCAACTTCCTCACTGCGGGAGCCTATGCGATGGCGCTCCCCTGTGACCTGAAGCCTCCCTTCATCGGCTGGCTGCAGGGCGGGAAATACTAATCGAAGACCGCCAGGCCGTTTTCCAGCCTGACCTTCCCCGACGCCAGCAGCCGGAGCGCCTCGGGATAGAGCCTGTGCTCCACCGCCAGGATTCGTTCGGCCAAGGTCGTGGGCGTATCGGACGGTGCGACCTGCACGCTGGCTTGGGCAATCACCGGCCCCGCATCCAATTCCGGGACCACGAAGTGCACGCTGGCGCCGCTGACGGCTTCCTTGGCTTCGATCACCCGCTCATGGACCTTGGTGCCCTTGTAGGCGGGAAGCAGCGAGGGATGGATGTTGATCAGTCTGCCTTCCCAGCCGCGCGCAAAACCATCCGATAGGATGCGCATGAAGCCGGCCAGCACAACCAGCTCAGCACCTGCCGCGCGCAATGCAGCATCCATCTCGGTATCGAAGCCTTCACGTGTTTTGCCGGCATGGGGAATGACATGCGTTGCAATCCCCGCTTCACGCGCCTTGTCCAAACCGCCCGCGCCTTCGACATTGGAGATCACCAGCGTGATCCTGTAGCTGGCATCCTGCGCCGCGATCAGGGCGCCGAGATTGCTGCCGCGCCCGGAAATCAGGACCGCGACGCGTTTCAAAGTTTGAGGGCTCCGCGATACACGACCTTGGCCTCGCCGGCACCAGGCACCAATTTGCCGATGCGCTTGGCGTGATCGCCCGCCTCTTGGAAGGCATCGATGACATGGCCGGCATGCTTCTCGTCCGCCACCGCCACCAGGCCGATGCCGCAATTGAAGGTGCGCAGCATTTCCTTTTCGGCAATGCCCGCCTGATTTGCCAACCATTGGAAAACCGGCGGCACGGCGATGGCGCCCAAATCGACATCGGCGTCCAATCCTTCCGGCAGGCAGCGCGGCAGATTGTCGGTGATGCCGCCGCCGGTAATATGGGCGAAGCCCTTGACCCCGCCCGTGTGCATGGCCGACAGGGCCGCCCGCACATAAAGACGCGTCGGCGTCAGCAGTGCCTCGCCCAGATTTTTGCCGGATGCGAATGGCGCGGGCGTATCCAACGTCAAGCCGCTTTTCTCCACCACCTTGCGCACCAACGAGAAGCCGTTGGAATGAACCCCGCTGGACGCAACGCCGATCAGCACATCGCCGGCTTTCATCGCGCCTGTCTTGGGCAGGATGGCGTGGCGCTCGACCGCGCCCACGGCAAAGCCGGCCAGGTCGAAATCGCCCTTGGCATAGAGGCCCGGCATCTCCGCGGTCTCGCCGCCGATCAAGGCGCAGCCGGATTCCTTGCAGGCGCGCGCGATGCCTTCCACCACGATAGCCGCGGAGTCCACCTCCAGCTTGCCGGTGGCGTAGTAGTCCAGAAAGAAAAGCGGCTCCGCGCCTTGCACCACAATGTCGTTGACGCACATGGCGACAAGGTCCTGGCCGATGCCGTCAAAGCGCTTGGTGTCGATCGCCAGCTTGAGCTTGGTGCCCACGCCGTCCGTCCCCGCCACCAGGATCGGGTCCTTGAAGCCTGCCGCCTTGAGGTCGAACAGCCCGCCAAATCCGCCCAGATCGGCATCCGCGCCCCTGCGCCGCGTCGCCTTGGCGGCTGGTCCGATGCGCTCCACCAAAGCTTCGCCGGCGTCGATATCCACGCCGGCGTCCTTATAAGTCAGGCCGTTTTGGGTCCGGGAATCGCTGTTCGGCATCAAGCTCGTTTACGGCCTTCCGGGCGCGGCGCGCAAGAAGCTTCCATTCTCACACACAAGACCGAAATTTTGCCTGCATTGCCGGGCAGTTAGACGCCTTCCTCCGGTCACATCAGGCCGGTATAGTTGCCCAGCCCAAAATAAGGCCGTCCATGACCGTGCGTTCGCTTTTCCTGTTTGCGGTTGCGCTTTTGTGCGCCACGCCTGCCGCGGCGCAGGACAACAGCCTCTATACCGTCTCCAACGTGCATGTGGATGCCACCGGCACTTCCAGCACCGAGGCGTTGAACGCGGCCATCGCCCAGGGTCGGGGCAAGGCCTTCCAGATCGTCTATCGCCGGCTGACGCGCCAGGCGGATTGGCCCAAGCAACCGGCGCTGGACCCGGCAGGACTATTGCGGATCAGCCGGGGCTACAACATCGCCAATGAGCGGCGTTCGACCACCCGCTATGTCGCCGACCTAACCTTTATGTTCAATCCCGATGCGGTGGGGCGTTTGTTGCGCAGCGCGCAAATCGCTTTCTCCCAAACCCAGGCCCGGCGGATTCTGGTGATCCCCATGTCGCCGAGTGTGAGCCACGGCCCCTGGTCCCAGGCCCTGACGGCGCCCGCTTTCCGCGACAGCCAAGTGCCCTTCACCGTGCTGGCGCCCGAGGATGACGCGGCTTTGGCCGGCCTCAATTTGGATGCCGCCAATTGGAACGACGTCGCCCAAGTCGCCGCCAAGCACCGGGTCAGCGAGGTCGGACTGGTTCAGGCGGTTTACGCCAATGGCAAGATGACGGTGAACATCCGCCGCTTGGGTGCCGGCGAGCAGCCAACCAAAACCAGCGTCGAAGTGCCCATGCTGCAGACGGTCGGCACCACCTATCCCGCGGCGGCGCAGGCCGCGGTGCGCGCCATCGAGGATATGTGGAAGACACGCAGCGTGATCGATTTCAGCCAGCGGGGCCGGCTGACGGCCGATGTGCGTATCGGCAGCCTGGCGCAATGGGGCGAGATTCAGACCGCCTTGGGCCAGATCAGCAATGTCACCGGCGTGACGGTGACGGCGATCAGCCCGAATTTTGCGCGCATCAATATGGGCTATCAGGGCGGGCTGGACCAACTGCGCGAAGCAGTGGGCGAGGCGGGACTGTCGCTGACCAACCGTGGCGGGCAGTGGACGCTCGCCCGCGCTGGCCAGTGAACGAAGGAGAGGGCAAAGGGCAATGATCCGGCCCGGGATCGGCGACGTGCCCAATATCCTTTCGGCGCTGAGGCTGCTGGCCGCGCCGTTAGCGGCTTATTTGATCATCGCGGACCATGACACGGCGGCCCTTCTAATCTTCGCCGCCGCCGGCTTGAGCGATGGACTGGATGGTTTCATCGCCCGGCGCTGGGGCGTCACCTCGGATTTCGGCGCCTGGCTGGACCCGCTGGCGGACAAGCTTCTGATGCTGATGTCCTTGGCGGCGCTGTTTGTGGTGGGTGTGACGCCGCTTTGGCTCTTGGCTCTGGTCATCGCCCGCGATGCCGCGATCGTCATCGGCTGGCTGTTGGTGAAGCGGTTTGGCTTTCCCATGGCGACTGCTCCCTTGTTCATCGGCAAAGTTTCCACCGTGGTCCAGCTCTTGTATGTGTTGGGAGCGCTGTTGCTTCTGGCCTTCGACATCGCGGAACCGCGCTTGGAGCAGGCGGCGGCTTGGATCTGCGGGCTGTTCACCGTTCTTTCCGCGGCCGCCTATGGCGGAAACCTGCTGCGGCGGATGTTTCAGGGACGGCGCACGGCATGACACAGCTGGTATTACCGCTCGAGACGCGAAGCGCCCAGGGCCGCGCCGACTTCATCGTTGCGCCCGGCAATGCACGCGCCGTGGCGTTTGTCGATTCCTATCCGCATTGGCCGGCGCCGGCCGCCGTGGTGTTCGGTCCCCCCGCCAGCGGTAAATCCCATCTCGCGGCGGTGTGGGCCGACAAAGCGGGCGCGAAAATTGTCGCGGCCGGCAGCCTGGCGCCGGATCTTCCGCCAGGCGCGTTGGTGGTCGAGGACGTGGCAAAGGGGGTGCCGGAAGCGCCTCTCTTCGCGCTGTTGGAGCGGGGGGCGCCCTTACTGCTCACAAGCCAGCTCGCGCCGGCGGAATGGCCGCAAGCCTTCGCCCTTTCCTTGCCCGACCTGGCTTCCCGGCTGCGCGCGCTGCTGGCCTTCCCGCTCTGGGCACCCGACGACGCCATGCTGATGGGCCTGGCGGTCAAGCTTTTTGCCGACCGCCAAGTCTCGGTTCCGGAGGCGGTGGTGGCCCATATGATCCGTTGCTTGGACCGCTCTCCCGAGGCCATTCGCGATTTTGTCGCCCGCGCCGATGCCGTCGCCCTGGCCGAGAAACGTCCAATAAATCTCAATCTTATCAAAGACTTACTGGCAGGACCGCCGGCGCCCAGCCTGTTTTGAAGGTCATTACAATTTCACGGTTTGTGGCTAGTCTGCTAGGATGTCTACCCCCAGCCCAATTGCGCCCTTGGCCGTTGCCAACGAGGACTCGCCCGACGCCTTGACCGGGTCCACCGAAGACGTGCTCTCGCTGGCCCATCAAGGCGCCAATGTTTCATTTGACCCCGCTTCGCCCCAGCGTTTCGTCAACCGCGAGCTGTCCTGGCTGGCCTTCAACCGCCGGGTGATCGAAGAGGCGCTGAACCGCCGCCACCCCTTATTCGAAAGGGTCCGCTTTCTTTCCATCTCCGCCTCCAACCTGGACGAGTTCTACATGGTCCGGGTGGCGGGCCTGATGGGCATGGTGCGGGCGGGTGTCACCACCGCCAGCGCCGATGGCCTGACCCCCGCCGAGCAGCTGGCCAAGGTGGATGAAACCGCCCGCGCCCTGATCGCCGACCAGCAGCGGGTGTGGAGCGAATTGCATGGCGTGTTGCGCAAGGATGGGATCAGCGTCGTCACCGGCGAGGAACTGACGCCGCGCGACAAAAGCTTTCTGCACGGCCAATTCAACGATCAGATTTTCGCGGTGCTGACGCCCTTGGCGATCGACCCGGCGCATCCTTTTCCCTTCATCCCCAATCTCGGCTTCACCATTGCGGTGCAGCTCACCAACAAGCGCGACGGCAAGCATTTCTCCGCCCTGATCCCGGTTCCGCCCCAGCTCAAGCGGTTTATCCGCCTGCCCGACCCGGAAAATTCGTCCTCGCCCAAGGATGTGCGCTTTATTCCGCTGGAGCATGTGATCGCTTTGTATTTCGACCGCTTGTTCCCAGGTCATCGGGTCAATGGCTGGGGCGTGTTCCGGCTATTGCGCGACAGTGACGTGGAAGTGGAGGAAGAGGCCGAAGACCTGGTCTTGCTGTTCGAGACCCTGCTCAAGCGCCGGCGGCGCGGCAGCGTCATCCATATGAAATGCAGCGCCTCCATGCCGGAGCCCCTGCGCCAGTTCATCGCCGGGCATCTCGACCTGGACGATTCCGAGATCGTGATCGTCGAAAACCTGATGGGGCTGTCGGATCTCTCCAAACTGATCCTTCCCGAGCGGCCCGACCTGATCTTCAAGCCCTACATTGCCCGCTTTCCCGAGCGCATCCGCGACCACAACGGCGATTGCTTCGCCGCCATCCGGGAAAAGGACCTCATCGTCCATCATCCCTTCGAGAGCTTCGACACGGTGGTGCAGTTCATCCGCCAGGCTGCCGCCGATCCCGATGTGGTGGCGATCAAGCAGACGCTGTACCGCACATCATCCGACAGTCCCATTGTGGGGGCGTTGATTGAGGCGGCCGAGGCCGGCAAGTCGGTCACGGCCCTTGTGGAACTCAAGGCGCGCTTTGACGAGGCGGCCAACATCAAATGGGCCCGCGACCTGGAACGGGCCGGCGTGCAAGTGGTCTACGGCTTCATTGCGCTCAAGACCCACGCCAAGATCAGCCTGGTGGTGCGGCGCGAGGGCGGCCATCTCGTGACCTATTGCCATTTCGGCACCGGCAATTACCACCCCAACACCGCCAAGATTTATACCGACCTGTCTCTGTTCAGCGCCGATCCCGCGCTTGGCCGCGATGCGGCGCAGCTTTTCAATTTCATCACCGGCTATGCCGAGCCCACCGCCCTGGAGCGGCTGGCCATGTCGCCGCTGACCTTGCGCGGCCGCTTGATCGAGGACATCCAGCACGAAATCATGAATGCGCGCGCCGGCAAGCCCGCGGCTATCTGGGTGAAACTGAACGCCCTGGTGGACCCCGGCATGATCGACGGGCTCTATCGCGCCAGCCAGGCCGGCGTAAAAGTGGAGCTGATCGTGCGCGGCATTTGCTGCCTGCGGCCGGGGGTGCCGGGCCTATCCGACAATATCCGAGTCAAATCCATCGTCGGCCGCTTCCTGGAACATGGCCGCATCATTTGCTTCGGCAATGGCCATGAGCTGCCGCACAAGGACGCCAAAGTTTATATTTCCTCGGCCGATTGGATGCCGCGCAACCTGGACCGGCGGGTGGAAACCTTGGTTCCCATCGTAAATCCCACCGTCCATCAACAGGTCTTGGACCAGATCATGGTGGCGCAGCTGAAAGACCAGGCACAAAGCTGGTATATGCAGGCGGACGGACGCTATGTCCGCGATTCGCATTCCGAGGACGGCAATGCTTTCTCCGCGCACACTTACTTCATGACCAATCCTTCGCTTTCAGGCCGCGGCCGCGCGCTCAAGATGCAAATTCAGGCCAAGCGCCGGAGCTAGCCCATCATGCCCGTGGCCGATCTTCGCAGCGCCTTGCAACCCAAGGGCCAGCCGTCCCTTGCGTCCAAGGCACGCGGTCCTGTCGCGATTGTCGACATCGGGTCCAATTCGGTCCGCCTGGTGATCTATGAATCTCAGAGCCGGGTGGCGGCGACTCTGCAGAATGAAAAATCCATCTGCGCCATCGGCCGCGACATGGTCACCACGGGGCGCTTGCATGCCGAGGGTTGCATGCTGGCGCTGGAGGCCTTGTCGCGCTTCCGCGTGATCGCCGACGGCCTGAATGTGGAGGCGCGCGACGCGGTGGCCACCGCGGCGGCGCGCGACGCCAGCAATGGCGCGGAATTCATCCGCCGCGCGGAAGCCGCCTGGGGACGGCCGATCAGGATCCTGGCCGGTGAGGACGAAGCCCGCATCGCGGCCGAAGGTGTGGTGGCGGGCATTCCCGACGCCGACGGCCTGGCCGCGGATCTCGGCGGCGGCAGCCTGGATATGGTGTCGGTCAAGAACGGGCAAACCGGTGCGGCCTACTCCTTGCCCTTCGGGCCCCTGCGCTTGATGGATCAAAGCAAAGGCGATCCCGACAAGGCGCGCGATATTGTCGACAAGGGCCTGAAGAACCTTCCCGACCTTTCGGCCGCCGCGCTCTATGCGGTGGGCGGCGCCTGGCGCAGCTTTGCCCGTGTCGACATGGAAGAGCAGAACTATCCCCTCCATGTGCTGCAGCACTACATTATTCCACGCGGACGGGCGCTGCGTTTGTGTCGGCTGCTGGCCGGGCTGTCCAAGGACAGCGTGCGCAAGATCAAGGTCGTGTCCAAGCGCCGCGCGGAGAGCCTGCCCTATGGTGCGGTGGTGCTGGAGCGGCTGCTGGAAGCCGGCGGCATCAAGGATGTTGTGGTCTCCGCCTTTGGCCTGCGCGAGGGCCTGCTTTATGCGCGCCTGCCGCCCGAAGAGCGGGCCAAGGATCCGCTGGTGGAATATGCCCGCGCCGCCAATCAGCGCAACGCGCGCGTGCCGGCGCATGCGCAGGAGATGCTGGATTGGACGCGGCCCTTGTTCGAGGACGACACTGCCGAGATGACGCGCATCCGCGAGACCTCGGCCTATTTTTCGGACCTGGCCTGGCGGCGCCATCCCGACGACCGCGCCATCGGCGCCTTCGCCCAAGTGTTGAATGCGCCCTTTGCCGGCGCCAGCCACCATGCCCGCGCCGTGATCTCGGCCTCGGTGTTTCATCGCTACTCCGGCGACGAGGATTTTCCGCAGTCCGTGGCGCTGCAAGGGCTGCTGGACAAGGATGACGAAAAGCGCGCCCTGGTGCTGGGCCTGACTTGGCGCTTTGCCTTTTCGCTGTCCGCCTCGGCGGCCGGCGAATTGGCCAATTACCGGCTGCGCATGACCTCATCCAAGGTGATCCTGGAAGTGCCGACCCGGCGTGAAGCGATTGCAGGCGAGCCGGTGCAGAAGCGGCTGGGTGAACTCGCAGACGCTTTAGGTCGTAAGGGTGAAATCCTGGTTGGGTGAGGAGCGGTTCGCCGCCGGAACGACCCGGAACCGGGGAGTAACCCCTTTTAGGGGCTGCCCTTGCACCTTACCTCTCAAGGGGCTTTAAAGGGTCCAAGAGGCGCGCCCTTCAGGGGCGTGATATAGAAACCATCAGTGGTTTCAAGGAGTTAGGAGAATCACATGGGTACCTTCAGCATCTGGCACATCCTCATCCTGGCGGTGATCGCGCTGGTACTTTTCGGCGGCCGCGGCAAGGTTTCCGACCTGATGGGCGATTTCGGCAAGGGCATCAACAGCTTCAAAAAAGGGCTGGCCGAAAAGGACGACCCCAAGGTGATCAATGCCGAGGACACCAACAAGGATAAGACCACGGTCTGACGCTTAGACCATGTTCGACTTTTTCAGCTGGCAGCATCTGAGCATCATGCTCATCGTCGCGCTCGTGGTGGTGGGGCCGAAGGATTTGCCGCGCCTGATGAACATGGCGGGCAAGTGGGCCGCCAAGGCGCGCACCATGGCCGGCGAATTTCGCCGCAGCTTCGACGAAATGGCGCGGGAGAGCGAGCTGGCGGAGCTGCGCAAGGAAATCGAGGATCTGAAAAAGAACAATCCCGTCTCCGACGTCGTCAACAGCATCTCGGGCGTGCAATCGGATATCGGCACGCCGATTGAGGGTGCCGGCGTTTCGGCTGCCGCGGACACATCGACTCCTGCCGCTGCCGAACCTCGCAGCGGGGAATTCCAAGTGAGCGAGACCGCTCCGCCTCCGGCCGCGGCGCCGCAGCCGGCGACCGGCACGACATCCTAAGCCCAATAGGGTTCGCCCGCCGCCATATTGGCGCGGAGGTAGTTCTCATCCACGTCCACGCCCAGGCCCGGCAAGGCCGACACTTTCATTTTGCCGTTTCGCACTTCCAGCGGATTCTTGCCGCCCAGAGTCAGCTGCAGCGCCCGCTTCGCCATCTCGATCCTCGGGCAGTTGAACGTCGCCGCCGCCACTTGCTGGGACGCCATGTTGAGCAACAGTCCGCTGACATTATGCAAGGCGATGGGGATGCGGTACTCCGCGGCCAGCGCCGCAATCATCCGGGCGCCGCTGATGCCGCCGGAATTGACGATGTCCGGCTGGAAGATATTGACGGCCTGGTTTTGCAGGAAAGGCACCGCCCATTCCGCCAGCTCCATGTTCTCGCCGGTCATGATCGACAGCTTGGTGGCGCGACGCAGCGCCGCCCAGCCTTCGGACCATTGCGGCTGCAGCGGGTCCTCGAAATAGATCGGCTTGATCGGTTCCACCGCCAGCGCGACGCCGATGGCGCTGGGCACGTCATATTCGCAATGATTGTGCACCAGGATGTCGATGTCGTCGCCCAGCGCTTCGCGCGCCATCGCATAGGCCGTCGCCATCTTGCGGAAATCCTGCGGCCCCAGGCTCACGGTATATTGCTGCATGGGGATGTTGAGGACATTGTGGGTATCCACTTTGAACATGCGGATGCCGTTGAAGCTGGTCTTCATGTCCTGAGCACGATCGTGCCACTCGGCCTTGCTGAGAAAGTCGCCACCGTTCGGGCAGTGCGAGTAAACCTCGACCTCGTCACGGAAATTTCCGCCCAACAGCTTCGACACCGGCAGCCCCAGCAGTTTGCCCGCCAGGTCCCAGAGCGCCATGTCGATTCCGCTTAAGGTCCGCATGGCGCGGCCGCGCTGCTCATAGGCGTAGAACATGTTGTGAAAATGGACCTGTATCGCCAGCGGATCCTTTCCGATCAGGCCCAGGTGAGGCAGCCGGCCGCCGCCATTGTAAGCCCGGATCACGGCGCGGGCGGTGTTGCCGTCGGTGCCGCATTCGCCATAGCCGCTGATGCCGGCATCGGTGTCGATGCGGATCAAGGTCTGCGCATCCTTGATCTGCAGCGCCTTGATGGCGGTGATCTTGGTCATGCCGCGCGCCGGCTGCGCCAAGGCTTCCAAGGGAGCGAAGAGTTGCCAGGCGGGAAGGGCCAAGGCGGCTTTCAATAATTCTCGGCGGTTCATCTTCGTCCCCACGCATAGAAAAGCGCCACAGTACAAAGATCGCGGCGGGCCGCAATCGGCCCGATCGAGGCGCGGGTTCGAATGGAAGACGTTTGCCGCGCTCAGGCGGCGGCGATTTTGCGGCCCGCATTGATGCGGCTGGCCGGGAAAAACAGCGCGATCTTGGTGCCGGTGCCCGGCCGGCTGGTGATTTCCAGGCGGCCGTCATGCAGTTCCAGCATCGCCTTGGCCAGCGGCAGGCCCAGTCCGGTGCCGTTGTGGGTGGCGGTCATTTTGTTTTCGACTTGGCCGAATGGCGTCAGGGCCTTGGCGATATCCTGTTCGCTCATGCCGATCCCGGAATCCTGGATGGTGATGACATAGCCGCCATCGCCGGCGGCGCCGCCGGCGATCTGGACCTCCCCGCCGGCGGGCGTGAACTTGATGGCATTGCCCACCAGGTTGATCATGATCTGGCGGACCATGCGCTCCACCGCCACCACTCGCACATTGTCCGGCGGCAACCGGCATTCCAAGCGCACGCCGAATTTCTCGCACAACGCGGCGCAAATGGAGAGCGATCCTTGCAGCGGCTGGCAAAGGGGAAATTCCTCGGCATTCTCCACCGTCATTTTTCCCGCCTCGATCTTGGAGAGGTCGAGAATGTCGTTGATGATGCCCAACAGATAGCGGCCGCTGGCCAATATGTCCCCGGCATAGGCGACATAACGGGAATTGTTGATCGGTCCGAAATGCTGATCCTTCATCACCTCGGAAAAGCCCATGATGGCATTCAGCGGTGTGCGCAGCTCGTGACTCATATTGGCCAGAAAGGCGGACTTGGCGCGGTTGGCAGCTTCCGCCTGCTCGACCGAAATGTGCAGCCGGCGGGACATTTCGTCCATCTTGCTGCGGGACGCCTTCAGCTGGGCGATCACATCGCGGGCATAGAAGATAATCGGGCCCGCCACCAAGGTGATTTCGACGGCCAGGTTGAGCATGGGCAGAGGCTGGATCGCCAAGCCTTCCAGCCGGCGCACCAGCATGTGCAGCACCACCACCGCCAGCACAGTCATGGCGGTGAGGATGGCGGTCGAGCCAAGCCGGCCGAACCGCGAAATCCGCGCGTCCAACCTGTCCAGCGCGCCGCGCAGACTTGCCGCAAATGACGTCCCTGAACGCCGGCCCACCCGGTCATCCCCCAATGTGCCTGGCCATGTTACGGGGGCGCGGTTGCGGCGTGGTTTCGCACCCTGGAGGAATTGGAGTTCCCGAATTAGGGACTTGTTTACCCGAAGCGGGCGGAAAACCGCGCTTTTGACCCTGGCTCAAGGCCATGGCATGACCCGCAACCAGGAGATTCCCATGCACGATATCAAGGCTATTCGTGACGATCCTGCCACATTTGTGCGGGGTCTGAAGCGCCGGGGTGTGGCCGATGCGGAGGCGACTTCCGACAATTTGCTGAAACAAGACAAGGCGTTGCGGGATCTTTTGGTGCGGCTTCAAAACAGCCAGGCGCGGCGCAACGAGGCCTCCAAGCTGATCGGACAGGCCAAGGCCAAGAAGGACGAGGCGCAGGCCTCGGCCCTGATGACCGAGGTCGCCGGCTTGAAGGACGCGATCCAACAGGGTGAGGCCGAACAACGGCTGCTGGAAAAAAATTTGCGTGAGTTTTTGTCAGTTATTCCCAACCTCCCGGCCCAGGATGTGCCGGACGGAATCGATGAGAGCGGTAACGTCCAGATTGCGGCGCGTGCGTTCGGAACACCCCCCGGCATCAACAATCCCAAACAGCATTTCGAGATCGGCGAAGCGTTGGGCGAGATGGACTTCGAGCGCGCCGCCAAAGTGTCGGGCGCGCGCTTTGTCTATCTGAAGGGCGAGCTGGCGCGGCTGGAACGGGCGATCGCCGCTTTCATGCTGGACACGCACACCGAAAAATTCGGCTACACCGAAGTCAATCCGCCGGTGATGGTGAAGAGCAATGCCCTTTTCGGAACGGGACAATTGCCGAAATTCCAGGATGACCTGTTTAGAACCACGACCGAGGACCCGTTTTGGCTCATTCCCACGTCCGAAGTCTCGCTGACCAACTACGTCGCCGAGGAAATCCTCAATGAAGCCGAACTGCCGCTGCGCTTCACCGCTTTCACGCCCTGTTTTCGCGCCGAAGCCGGGGCGGCGGGCAGGGACACCCGCGGCATGATCCGCATGCATCAATTCTCCAAGGTGGAATTGGTCTCGATCACCACCCCGGATCAATCGGCAGCCGAGCATGAGCGCATGACCGACGCCGCGCAGGAGATTTTGAAGAAGCTCGACCTTGCCCATCGGGTGGTGACCCTTTGCACCGGCGACATGGGGTTCTCGGCCCAAAAGACCTATGACATCGAAGTCTGGCTGCCGGGGCAAAATGCCTATCGCGAGATTTCCTCCTGCTCCAATTGCGGTGAGTTCCAGGCGCGGCGGATGAACACCCGCTTCCGCAATGCCGAGGGCAAGGTCAAGGGGCCGGTGCACACTTTGAATGGATCGGGCCTGGCGGTGGGTCGAACCCTGGTCGCCATCCTGGAGAATTATCAGCAGCCCGACGGCAGCGTCGCGATCCCCGATGCGTTGCGCCCCTTTATGAACGGCAAAACCAAGATCGGCTGATGATGCGCATCCTAGTCACCAACGATGACGGCATTCATTCGCCGGGCCTTGCTATCACCGAAGAGATCGCGCGCAGCCTGAGCGACGACGTTTGGGTGGTGGCGCCGGAGAATGAACAATCCGGCGCGTCTCACTCGCTCACGCTCACCTCGCCGCTGCGCTTGCGCAAGTTGGAAGAGCGCCGCTATGCCGTCAGCGGCACGCCCACCGACTGCGTGATGATGGCCTGCCTGCACATTCTTAAACAGCAACCGCCGGATCTCATCCTGTCGGGCGTCAATTGGGGTTCCAACCTGGCCGACGACGTCACCTATTCCGGCACCATCGCCGGCGCCATGGAAGGTTGCGCCTTGAACATTCCCTCCATCGCTTTGTCGCAATGCTATGAAGAGGGCGGCCGGCATGCGATCGACTGGTCTTCCGCAAAAGTGCATGGACCGTCCACAGTGGCGGCGCTAGTCAAGGCCGGCTGGCCGCCCGGCACTTTGATCAATGTGAATTTCCCCGGTTGCCCTGCCGACCAAGTCAAAGGCGTGAGGCTGGTGCCGCAAGGCAAGTACGATCTGCAATCCACCGAAATCGAGGAGCGTACCGACGCCCGGCAGCGCGCCTATTATTGGATCGGCCTGCGCCGCCGCAAAGCGGTGCCGCCTGCCGACAGCGATCTTGGCGCGGTCTATGACAATTGCATTGCGGTAACGCCGCTGCACTTGAACCTGACCGAGCAGGCGGTGCTGGAAACCATGCGCGCCGCCTTCCGCCGTTAAGGTTTGGGACGCCAGGCGGGCGTGGAACTCAGCCCATAGACATTTGCGCGTCTCCAGACACTATAGGCCCAGCTGATTCGCGCTAAGTGGTTAAAACCTTTTAAACTTTTTGCGGATCATGATCCATTTCGGGACAGAATCAGAAGGCGCTCTCATGGGCCAGATTTGGAAATTCGCCTTGCCGTTTGCCGCCCTGCTGCTCGCGGGCTGCTCGTCCAACTCGCCTAGAACGGTCTTCGATTGGGGCGTCAACGACAGGCTGCCGCGCCAAGCCGCTTCCACCCAAGGCGCCGCCAAGACCTATACCTATCAGGAAAAGGATGCTGCGACCGGAAAGCCGGCCGAGATCGCGCGCGGCACGGCGGCTCCGGTGAGCAAAGTATCGGTCACCAGCCAGCCGCTGCCGCCGGTGGGCGATGCGCCGGTCTTCGCCTGGCCGATCAGCGGAAACGTCATTTCCGATTTCGGCACCACCGCCAGCGGCGGCAAGAATGACGGCATAAATATCGCCGCGGCCATGAACGCGCCGATCCGCGCCAGCGCCTCCGGCACGGTGACCTATGCCGGCAACGAGCTCAAGAATTACGGCAATCTCGTGCTGGTGAAACATTCGGGCGGCTTCACCACCGCTTATGCGCATGCCGACCGTTTGATCGTTTCGCGCGGAGACTTTGTCGCCCGGGGTCAGATCATCGGCTATGTCGGGCAAACCGGCGACGTATCCCGGCCGCAATTGCATTTCGAGATTCGCTCGGCCACCACCCCGGTCAATCCGCACACCTATTTGGCGTCGGCGACCGCGAGCGTGGATCCCAGGTAGAGCCTAGTCCAGCCTCTGCCCCAACTCGCCGGCATCAGGCGGGCGATTGCCTACGCTGTCGCTAGGCAATGCACTCTTGCAAGCAGTTTGACCTCAAGGCTCGAGGGTCTGACCCAGTTCGCCCGCCAGATCCTGAATGAACTGCCAGGCCACCCGGCCGGACCGCCCGCCGCGGCCCATCGACCAAGCTAACGCGCGCTTGCGCAATTCCTCGGGCGCGATCTTGAGGTGATGGTAATCGGCATAGCCTTCGATCATGGCGAGATATTCGTCCTGGCCGCAATGGTGGAAGCCCAGCCATAACCCGAACCGGTCCGACAAGGAGACTTTCTCCTCCACCGCCTCGCCCGGATTGATGGCGGTGCCGCGCTCATTATCGACCACCTCGCGCGGCATCAAATGCCGCCGGTTGGAGGTGGCGTAGAAGATGGTGTTGGCGGGGCGGCCTTCGATGCCGCCTTCCAGCGCCGCCTTGAGCGATTTGTAACTGGTATCGTCCTTGTCGAAGGAGAGGTCGTCGCAGAACAGGATGATGCGGCGCGAGCTGGTGCGCAGGATTCGCAACAGCGTCGGCAAGGTGTCGATATCCTCGCGGTGAATCTCGATCAGCACCAGGCGATCGCCGCCCTTGCGGCCACGGTTGATCTCTTCATGCACCGCTTTGACCAGGCTGGACTTGCCCATGCCGCGCGCGCCCCATAGCAGCGCGTTGTTGGCCGGCAGGCCTTGCGCGAAGTGCCTGGTGTTGGACAGCAAGGTTTCGCGCTGGTTCTCGATCCCCTTGAGCAGCGCCAGGTCGACATGCGCGACCTGCGGCACGGCCACCAAGCCGCCCCCGCTTCCAATCCGTAAGACCGGCTCCCAGACAAAGGCGTCTCCCTCGGGCAGGGCGCTGGCGATGGGCGGCGGCGCCAGCCGCTCCAGCGCGTCGGCGATGCGCCCCAACAGGACGGGCTCGTCCAAAGCGTGCTTCTTGCTGGCATCCGCCATGCTAACCCCTTGATTTCTCACGGTTGCAAAGGAAGACCGGGCCGCTATAGTCCGCCCGCATTCTCCCGGAAAGCCCCCGCAATATGAATATGAACGATCCGATGTTCCAGACGCTGACTCTCGCGCTGCCGATGATCGCGATCTTCTACTTTCTTCTATGGCGGCCGCAAAGCCAGCGCCAGAAGCAGCTCCGCCAAATGGTCGACAATATGCGCCGGGGCGACACGGTGGTGACGGCGGGCGGTATTCTGGGCAAGGTCGTCAAGGCGTCGGCCGCCGACGATCCGGAAATCCTGGTGGAGATCGCCGACAATGTGCAGGTGCGCGTGTTGAAGGCGACGATTTCCGACGTGCGCTCCAAAAATGCCGAGGTCAAGGAATAGTCCGTGCTGCAAGTCCCGCTTTGGTCGCGCCTTCTCACCCTCATCATTTTGCTGAGCGGCATTCTGATTGCCTTTCCCAATGCGCTGTCGCCGGAAATGCGCGCGCGCATTCCGAAATTCCTGCCTTCCAGCGCGGTGAGCCTGGGCCTCGACCTTCAGGGCGGCTCCTATCTCCTGTTGGGCGTCGATTTCGACCAGGTGATGCGCGAGCGCGTCGAAACCCTGTTGACCGATGTCCGTGCCGGATTTCGCAAGGCGCGCATTCCGCTGACCGATGTCAAAGGCGGCCCGGATTCGGTGACCCTGCGGGTGACCGAATCTTCCCGCATCCAGGAAGCCCGCACCCTGTTGCAAGATCTCAACCCTGCCATGACGGGCTCGGTGCTGTCGGTCGGCGGCAAGGAATATGACATGACGGAGAATGCGGGGGTTTTCACCCTGCGCATGACCGACGCGTTCAAGACCCTCACCCGCCAGCAAGTGATGGACCAGTCGATCGAGGTGGTGCGGCGGCGTATCGACGAATTGGGCACGCGCGAGCCCACCATCGAACGCTCCGGCGAAGACCGTATCCTGGTGCAGGTGCCCGGCCTGCAGGATCCCGGCCGGCTGAAAGCCCTTCTGGGCAAGACCGCCAAGATGACCTTCCAGCTGGTGGACGAACGCGCCAATCCCAATGCCAGCCTCGCCCCGATCGGCTCCGAAATCCTGCCGATGATGGATGATCGCAACACGAATGTGCCGCCCCAAAAGATCGTCGTGTATAGGCGTGTGATGGTTTCGGGCGACCGTCTCACCGATGCCAGCCAAGGTTTCGACCAGCAGACCGGCCAGCCGGTGGTGAATTTCCGCTTCGACAGTGTGGGCGCGCGGCAGTTCGGCGACGTCACCAAGGAAAATGTCGGTCACCGCTTCGCCATCGTGCTGGACAAGCAGGTGATCAGCGCACCCAATATCAACACCGTCATCCTGGGCGGCTCCGGCTATATCATCGGCAGCTTCACGCCGCAGAGCGCCAACGATTTGGCGATGCTGTTGCGCGCCGGCGCCTTGCCCGCGCCTCTGACGCCGTTGGAGGAACGCAGTGTCGGCGCCGAGCTGGGCGCGGACTCCATCAAGGCCGGGCGCTATTCCGCGCTTGCGGGCCTTGTCCTTGTCGCCCTGTTCATGATCCTGCGCTATGGCCTGTTCGGCCTGTTCGCCGACATCGCGCTTACCCTGAACGTGATCCTGCTCTTGGCGGCGCTGACCGCCTTCGGAGCGACCCTGACCTTGCCGGGCATTGCCGGCATCGTGCTCACCATGGGCATGGCGGTGGATGCCAATGTCTTGATCTATGAGCGCATCCGTGAGGAGCAACGCAATGGCCGCACCATGCTGGCGGCAATCGACACCGGTTTCCGCCGCGCCATGGCGACCATCATCGACGCCAACATGACCCACCTGATCGCCTCGCTGATCCTGTTTGAGCTGGGCACCGGGCCGGTCAAGGGCTTTGCCGTGGCCTTGGGCGTGGGCATCATCACCTCCTTCTTCACGGCGGTGATGGTGACGCGGCTGATTGTCATCACTTGGCTGAATACGGCCCGTCCCCGCAAGCTTTTGGTGTAACGGACCTAGTTCAATCCGCCTGCAAACTGCTTTAGAGTTCCTTGTTCGAATCTGAGGGGAGGGGACTATGGCTGCCTTTTTCGGCAATCTACGGAATGTGGTGATCGCCAGCTTTGTGTTGGCGATCCTGTTGGTCGGCGTCTATTGCGGCACCCAGGGCTTCGACGGCATCGCCTTCGAACTGTTCGTGCTGCGCTGGCTGCATGTCGTGGCCGGGGTGATGTGGATCGGCCTGCTTTGGTATTTCAATTTCGTGCAGATCCCCACCATGCCCAAGGTCCCGGACGAGTTTAAGAAAGGCGTCAGCGGCTATATCGCGCCCGCCGCCCTGTTCTGGTTCCGTTGGGCCGCCATGGCCACCATTGTCCTGGGCATCCTGCTGGCCTTGCGCAATCACTATCTGGTCGAAGCCTATACCCTGGATCTCAGCGAGGGCCTGGCGGGCTGGCCCATGGTGCCGAAATATCTCGCTATCGGTATCGGCATGTGGCTGGGGACCATCATGTGGTTCAATGTCTGGTTCGTG
>Ga0207648_10002528_pt1 | contig 19624 bp, 12 predicted proteins | sample KBSMisM32_FD_184310 | JGI IMG/M metagenome (GOLD analysis project Ga0207648, IMG submission 184310) | Miscanthus rhizosphere microbial communities from Kellogg Biological Station, Michigan, USA - KBS Miscanthus M3-2 (SPAdes) (version 2) | ecosystem: Host-associated > Plants > Roots >...
TTCGTCACGCTGCGCCGCCCCGAGATCGGCGTGCGCGTGGCCCTCGGCGCTTCGCCGCGGGCGATCGCCGCCTTCGTCATACGCCGGGGCGGCGCCGCGGCCGGGGTGGGGCTCGTCGCGGGAATGGCGGGAGCCCTCGCCCTCGGGCCCGTGCTCGAGAGCCTCCTCTACGGCGTCCGCCCGGCGGACCCCGTCACGATTGCCGTCGTGGCCGGGGTCTTCGCCTTCGTCACGCTCGGCGCGTCCTGGGCGCCGGCGCGGCGGGCCATTCGGCTCGATCCGGTGCAGGTCTTGCGCGAGGGCTGAAGACCCGGTCCACGTCCAGCGCTCAGGCGGGACGAATCGACAGGGCGTGGTGGAACACGTCCAGCGGATCCCATCTGGCCTTGACCCGCTGCAGCCGCGCGTAGTTGTCCTTGTAGTACAGCGTGGACCACGGGACGCCGGACGTGTTCCATTGCGGATCGGCGAGGTCCACGTCGGGATGGTTGATCATCGCGCCGTCCGCGACGCCGCCGGGTACGGGCACGCCTCCCGTCTCCGCGAACAGGTCGCGGTAGAACGCGCGCACCCAGGCCATCGTGAGCGCCTCGTCCTTCGGGTCGCCCCATCCGGCCGTGCAGGCCATGTCGAGGATGGAGTCGCGCTGTGGCGAGGCCGTCGCGTCCGGCGCCACCGTGTTGACGCGGCCGCCGTAGGTCGCGAGCCCCACCATCCCGCCGGGCACGTCGTGATCGGTCCGCGTGAGGTACTGGTAGGCCACCTCGGCCTGGCGATCGGTGAGGCGCTTGCGCAGGAGCGCGTCCTTCACCTTGACGAGGACGTCGCCGGTGGCGCCCCGGAACAGCTCGGGCAGGGGATCGAGCGCGAAACGGAGCCAGGACATGCGCTCGAGCTGCCGCGTGAACGGAGCGCCGACGCCCTCGGTGACCGCGGCCAGATGGGCCTCGAAGAGTCGCTCCGCATCCGCGCCCGCGGTCGAGAGTCCCTTCATCGTGATCACGGCCGCCTGGCGCCGGAGCAGGAAGAGCAGGCTGAAGAGTCGTGCGAAGGGAGAGTCCGCGTCGCTGTTCTTCTCGGACCACTCGCCGAAGTTCCGCAGGAGGCGGGTAAACGCGCGTTCGTCGACGTCGCTCCAGTTCCAACCCACTCGGAAGACCAGGATGGACTCCGGCGCCCTGGGCAGGAGGTGCGCGGGGTCGTCGCCCTCCGCGCCCGGCGAGCGCAGCCAATAGCGCGTGACGATCCCGAAGTTGCCGCCGCCTCCGCCGGTATGCGCCCACCAGAGATCCCGATTCGGATCGGACGGCTCGCGGGTGGCGATGACGCTGCGTGCCGTCCCGCTCTCGTCCACCACGACGACCTCGACGCCGTACAGGTGATCCGCGGCCAGGCCGTGCTCGCGGCACAGGAAACCGAACGCGCCGCCGAGGACGTGCCCGCCCATCCCGAGGTCCGGGCTCTCGCCGGCGGGAAGGCACACGCCCCATCCGAGGAACAGCTTCCGATAGGTCTCGCCCGTCGTCGCGCCCGCCTCCACCACGAACGCGCGGCGCTCCGCGTCGTAGGCGACGTTCGCCATCAGTGAGGTATCGATGACGACTTGGACGGCCGGGTCCGCCACGAACCCCTCCAGGCAGTGCCCGCCGCTGCGGACGGCCACGCGTGCCTTCGCCCCCACGGCCTCCTGCACCGCTTCCACGACGTCCGCGGTGGACCCGACCAGCCGGACGTATTCGGGGCGCCCGCGGAATCGCCGATTGAATCCGCGATGGGCGAGATGGACGTAACGAGGGTCTTCGGGCCCGACCTTGTGCGGACCGACACGCGAGGCCAGCTTCATGTCTCTCCCTGCGGCCGGGGCACCGGCGAGGTGGCGTCGGCGGCGGAGGCCGCGCGTGAGAGGAGCAGGTCCCTCTCCCGCGCGTTGCGTGTGAGCGAAGCGGCGCGCTCGAACTCGGTCCGCGCCTCCGCGAACCGGCCGAGCTTGGCCAGGAGGTCGCCGCGTACGGCGGGCAGCAGGTGGTACGACTTCAGGGAAGGCTCGGCCACGAGCGCGTCCGCCAGATCGAGGCCCGCGGCTGGACCGAACGCCATCCCGACCGCGACCGCGCGGTTCAGATCGACGATGGGGGACGGCATGAGCTGGGCGAGCGCGTCGTAGAGGGCGGCGATGCGCAGCCAGTCCGTCTCCGCCGCCGTGCGCGCCCGCGCGTGGCAGGCGGCGATCGCGGCCTGGAGCGCGTACGCCCCGAGCGTCCCGCCCAGCGCTTCCGCGCGCGCGAGAGCGGCCAGGCCGCGGCGGACGAGGATGTAGTCCCAGCGCGAGCGATCCTGGTCGAGGAGCAGGACGGGCTCCCCGGACGGCCCGACGCGCGCGGCCGCGCGCGAGGCCTGGATCTCCATCAAGGCGACGAGCCCGTGCACTTCGGGCTCACCGGGAGCGAGCTCGGCCAGGATGCGTCCCAGCCGCAGCGCGTCTTCGCAGAGGCCGGGCCGCATCCAGTCGTCGCCTGCGGTCGCGGCGTAGCCCTCGTTGAAGACCAGGTAGATCACCCCGAGCACGGAGGCGAGGCGGGCGGCGCGCTCGTCGCCGCGCGGTACCTCGAAAGGGACGCGCGCTTCGGCCAGCGTGCGCTTCGCCCGCACGATGCGCTGGGCGATGGTCGGCTCCGGGACCAGGAAGGCGCGCGCGATCTCCTCGGTCGTGAGGCCGCCGAGCAGGCGCAGGGTCAAGGCGACGCGCGCCTCCGTCGAGAGCACGGGATGGCAGGCCGTGAACATGAGGCGCAGGAGATCGTCCCCGATGTCGTCGTCGATCGCGGCCACGAGCTCGGCGGCGGCCAGGCCCTGCCGGGCCTCGAGGTCGCGTCCGATCTCCTGGTGCTTGCGCTCGGCAAGCTTGCCGCGGCGCAGCCGGTCCAGAGCGCGGTTCTTCGCAGTGGCCATGAGCCAGGCGCCCGGATTGTCCGGGACGCCCGCCTCCGGCCATTTCTCCAGGGCGACCACGAGCGCGTCCTGGGCCAGCTCCTCCGCCAGGCCGACGTCGCGCACGATGCGGGCGAGGCCGGCGATGAGCCGCGCCGACTCGATCCTCCAGACGGCGTCGATCGTCCGGTGTGTCTCGGCGGCGCCCACTCCTTTCGATCACACCATCTTCGATCGGACCGCGCAAGATGGGCGCCGCCGCACGCCCGCCACGGCCTAGGCGAGCGCCGGTCGCTTCGCGACCCGCTTCGTCACGAGCAGGACGATCGACGAGACCGCCCACAGGAGCAGCGGGGGCACCACGAGGCCGATGGTGAGGTGGGCGAAGAGGTGGGTCCATTGGCTCGGCACGTTGAAGCTGAACTCGGGAGCGGCGAAGACGTTCGCCATTCCCGCGATCGCGAGCAGGATGCCCAGGACCGCGATCGACTGCATGGTCAGGGTGGCAAAGATCATGAGGGGAAGGAGCTGCTTGTAGCTCCCGAAGCCCCTGGTGTGCACGGCCGCGCCGTAATAGAGGCAGCCGGCCCACACCACGACGTTCATCGAGAACCAGGCCGCGGTGCGGTCGGGCACTCCGGCGAGGGACACCCCGAGCCGAACGAGGCCCACGGCCGCGATCAGGAACAGCCAGACCTTCTCGAACGCGAGGTACTCGGAGACGCGCTTGCCGAACATGTGTTCTCCTCTCGAGTGAAAGCCCCCCCGGGCCCTACCACTCCGCCATCTGGCGGATCTCGATCTCGCCGACGTACGAGGGACCCAGCGCCTCTTCGTGGACCTTCAGGAAGCGCGCGCCGAGAGCGATCGCGTCCGCCTTGGAGGCGGCGTGGATGATCGCGTAGCCGCCGACCAGCTCCTTCGCTTCCGTGAAGGGGCCGTCCGTCACCGTCACCTGGCTCCGGGCCAGGCGAAGGCGGGCCCCCTGCGCGCTGGGCAGGAGACCCCCCGTCTCGACCACCACGCCCGCGTTCATCATCTCTTCCGTGATCTGGCCGACGGCGGCCATGAGGGCGGGGCTGGGCGGGATGCCGGCCTCGTAGTCCTTGTCCGCCTTGACCATCATCATGAACTTCATGGCGCCGTCCTACTTCTTCTTGCTGAGCTTCCCGGCCTGCTTGCGCAGCCGGTCTTCCTGCTCGCGAAGCTCCGGCGTGAGGTTCGCGCCGAAGTCTTCCGCCTCGAAGATCTGGCGGATCTCGACTTCCGTCTCCTCGAAGGGAGCGCGCTTGAGCCACTCGATCGCTTCCTCCTTCGACTTGCACTGCCAGAGCCAGAACCCGGCCACGAGCTCCTTGGCTTCCGCGAAGGGGCCGTCGATCACCGTCTTCTTGCCGCCGTGGAACTTCACGCGCGCGCCCTTCGAGCTGGGGTGGATGCCCTCGCCGGCGAGCATCACGCCGGCCTTCACCAGCTCCTCGTTGAACTTGCCCATCGCAGCGAGGAGCTTCGTGTCCGGCATGACGCCCGCTTCCGAGTTCTTGTCCGCCTTCACCAGCACCATGAATCGCATCGAGGTCTCCTTTTCTCTTCCGCCTTCACTCAGTACGACGAACGGAGGGCCGGCAGATCGACACGTCTCCATCTTTTTCGGGGCGGGCCCGTAAGTGACGGTGGGATCGAACGTTAGGCGAGGAGGCTCTTCAGCTCGACACCCCGCCAGAGGCGCTCGCGCATGGCACGTCTACTTCGTAGAACTCCGGATGGGAATCAGCTCCTTCAGGCGCGGCTCGCGGAGATAGAGGCCGAGCCAGACGACGAGGCCGAGCACGATGTTGACGATGAACGGATCGCCCGAACGCCAATGCGTGACGATCGTGCCTCCGATGTAGCCGGCCAGCAGGATGGCGCCCAGGACCGCCGTGGGCGGGATCAGGTAGATGGCGAGGCATGTGAGCTCGAGGATGGCCAGCGGCTTCACCATCGAGGCGGGCAGTCCCAGGTGCGCCATGCCCTGGTCCAGATCCGGTCCGCCCTTGAGCTTCAGGAAGGCGCTGAACACGAACAGGAGCGAGGCCAGCACCGACAGCACCCAGCCCACCACCCGCACCGCTTTTCCATTCGCCGCCATCACTGCCTCCTGGCGGCGACCGTCGCCGCGTCGAGACCGGCCAGGCCCTTCTCGAAGTCCGCGCCGATCATCTTGTCCATGTCCATGAACGCCGAGAACGCCTTGGCCATGAAGTTGTTGTGGCCGTTCATCGTCCACGTGACGTTCGTGCCCGCGCCGCTGGGGGCGAAATCGAACTGCGTGGTGCTGGTGGCGGCGAACGGCTTCAGGAACTCCAAGCGGATGGTGACGCTCTGCGGCGGCCGGCTGTCCGTGATCGTCATCTGGCCTTCGCCGACATCGCTGTTGCCCGACCAGTGGTATTCGGCGCCTGTCCCGGAGGGCGCGCCCGAAAAGTCCCGCTTCATGGCGGGGTCGAGCTTCTCCCAGGGCGACCATTCGGGCCACTTGTGGAAGTCGCTCACATAGGCGTGCACGACGTCGGGCGGGGCGGCGACGGTCCGCGAGCGTACGACGCGGTAGTCCGCTGGCCGCGTGGCCACGAACGCGGCGAGCGCGGCCAGGATCACCGCCAGCACGATGACGATCTTCTTGAACATGTTCTCTCCGGCGTGGAAGGCGGAGTATACCCAGGAGTGCCCGGCCCTTGGGTAAGCTGGAAAGGTGCAACGGTCGCTGTTCGAATCGGCGGGCGTCCTCGCCGATGACGAGAGGGGAACGATCACCTACACGCCTGGCTTCGTGCCCGCGGCCAGGGCCGAGGCCTGGTTCCAGGCTCTTCGCGAAGGCCTCGAGTGGAAGGCGGAGCGCCGGCGGATGTACGACCGCGACGTCGACGTCCCGCGCCTCACTGCTCATTTCCGGTTCGTGACCGCCGACGGCGAGGGCGCGGCGCTCCCCGCGGCCATCCGCGAAGCGGCCCACGAAGTCCTCACACGGACCGGCGTGCCCTTCACCAGCGTCGGGCTCAACCGCTACCGCGACGGCCGCGACAGCGTGGCGCCGCACAACGACCATCTCGACGAGATCGTCGAGGGATTCCCGATCGGTCTGCTCTCGCTCGGGGCCACGCGGCGCATGACCATCCGCACGAAGGAGGAGCCCCGGCGCAGCCTGTTCGTCGACCTGGAGAGCGGCAGCCTCCTGATGATGAGCTACGCGACCCAGCTCCACTACACGCACGGCGTGCCCAAGGTCGCGCGCCCCGTGGGCGAGCGGATCAGCCTGGCTTTCCGCGTGAAGGCGGCGCGGGAGCCGGGAGCCGGCGGCCGCGGGCTCTATCGCTAGCGGCCGGCGCCCGGTCTCACGCGAACGGTCTCACGCGCTCTGGTTCACTGCACGACGATCGGGCAGGATCCGATCGCGGTGAACCCGTCGTTGGCCAGGAGGCGCAGCTCGTAGCTCCCAGGCGTTCCCGGTGCCGTCATCGTCACCGTCGCGGGCCGGGGCAGTGGCACGTATTGCCACTGGCCCGTCCACACGTTGTTGGGCGAGCCCGGAGTGTATTGGGCGACCCAGTCCTTGGCCGAGCTCCCGCCCGCCACCGTGGCCGTGTAGCTGGTGTTGCGAGTCACGGCCGAGGTGGGGCACGTCAGGACCGGTGGCGTGCCGTCGTCGTTGATGATCGTCCCTTGCCCCTGCGCGTCCGAGACGCTCGCGCCGGACGCGCCGGTCAGGTTCACGAAGAACGTCTCGTTGACCTCCGAGGATGCGTCTCCATTCACCGCGACGGTCACCGTCTTCGTGGCCTCGCCCGGGGCGAAGGTGAGAGTGCCCGAGGCCGCCACGTAGTCGGACGGCTGCGTCGCCGTCCCGTTGGCCGTGGACCAGTTCACGGTCACGATCCCGCTCGCGGTCGGAGAAAGAGTGACGGTGAAGTTCGCGTTCACGGTCCCCGTATTCCCTTCCGTGACCGTCACGTCGGCGATCGAGAGTGCAGAGCCGACCGCCCCTACCTGGACCGTGCAGGAGCCGATGGAGGTGAAGGTGTCGTTCGCGAACAGCCGTAGCTCGTAGGTGCCGGCGGTGGCGGGGGCCGTCATCGTCACCGTCGTGGGGCGGGGCAGGGGCACGTACTTGAATTGCCCGATCCACGGGTTGTTCGGCGAGCCCGGCGTGTATTGCGCCACCCAGTCCTTCGCCGAAGACCCGGCGTTCACCGTCGCCGTATAGCTGCCCCCCGGCGGCACGGATGACGTCGGGCAGGTGAGGGCCGTCCCCGCCCCGTCGTCGTTGACGATCGTCCCCTGTCCCTGGCCGTCGGCGAGGCTCGCCCCGGAGGCGCCGCTGAGGTTCACGAAGAACGTCTCGCTGGCCTCCGCAGTCGTGTCCCCGTTGACCGCCACCGTCACCGTCTTCGTGCTCTCTCCCGGGGCGAAGGTGAGCGAGCCCGAGCCTGGCGTGTAATCGGAAGGCTGCGTCGCCGTCCCGTCGGCCGTGGCCCAGTTCACGGTCACGGCCGCGCTCGACGTCGGAGAGAGCGTCACCGTGAAGCTCGCGTTGACCGTGGACGCGTTGCCCTCCGTCACCGTGACGTCGTTGATCGACAGGGCAGGCGTGGCCACCACCTGGAACGAGCAGGACCCGATCACCGTGAACCCGTCATTGGCGAACAGGCGCAAGACGTACATCCCGCCGACGCTCGGTGCCGTCATGGTCACGGTCGCGGGCCGCGGCAGCGGGACGTATTTCCACTGCCCGATCCATGGAGTGTTGGGCGACCCCGGCGTGTATTGCGCCACCCAATCCTTGGCCGAGGTGCCCGCGTTCACCGTGGTGTTGTAGCTCCCGTTGGGCGGGACGGGGGAGGTCGGGCAGGTCAGCGCCGCCGCCGTCACCACCTGGAAGGTCGCGGTGTAGGTCGTGTTGGCCGCCGGAGTCGAGACGGTGTGCGCGCGCGCCCCTCCGTCCGACCAGGACACGAACTGGTAGGTCGTGCCGCCCACGGTTTGCGGCGACGGCGCCTCCAGGCTTCGTACGATGCCGGTGACGCCCGTGAACGTGGTGGGGGCCGTCTGGGGCTGGCCGTCGAGCAGGAGCTGGAGGCCCGCCGGACTGGTCTGGAGCGTGACGTCGGCCTTGCGCGGGAGGACGTCACGGATGGCCTCGTGCGTGAGCCCTCCGGAGTCGCGAACGGTGAGGTGGATGCGATACCAGACGTTGGCCGACGTCTCGCCAGAGGTCGGAATGGTGAAGGAGCCCGACGTCGACCCCGTCGTCGCGGGCACGAACGGGTGGATGTGGGTGTCGTGATGGAAGTCCACCTGCCAGGTGAAGGCGCTGGCGGGGAGGGTGCCGTCCTGGGTGTCCGTTCCCGTCCCCGCGTAGTTGACGGTGTCGCCGGCCGTGTAGAGCGTGCCGGACGCGGGCTGGGTGATCGACGCCGTGGGCGCGGTGTTCGCGGTGACGGTCAGCACGGCTTCCGCGCTGGTGGCCGTGCCGAGCGTGTTCGTGACGCGGCAGCGGAAGCGCGCTCCATTGTCGGAAAGCTGGGGCGAGGCGATGGTGTAGGTCGACGCCGTCGCGCCGGTGATGTCGGTCCCGTTCCTCTGCCACTGGTAGGCAAGGGGAGCCTGGCCCGAAGCGGTGACGCTGAAAGAGGCCGGGTTGCCCACGGTGACCGTGACATTCGACGGCTGGCCGGTGATCACCGGAGCCTGGCTGGCCGTGTTCTGGACGCGGAAAACCGCACCGGCGCCGCGGGCCAGGTAGAAGAGGCTCCCGTCGTCCGTGACCTTCAGGTCGACGGGGCTGTTGATCCCGGTGAGGAACTGGAAGGCCTGAGTGGCCGGGGGCACGACGGTGGGGTCGAATCTCCAGATGAAGCCGCTGCAGAAGTCGGCGAAGAAAAAGTCGCCGATGTAGTCGGCGGGGAACTGCACGGTGGTGGGGTTGTAGAAGGCGCCCCCGGTGATCGCGCAACCCGTGGGGTTGCCCGTGGTGTGGTTGTAGACGTAGAGGGGGCTGCGGAAGCCGGCCATCGTCGTCATGCCCTCGGTGGTGGGCCAGCCGTAGTTCGAGCCCGCGATCCCGTCGTTGATCTCCTCCCAGGTGTTCTGGCCGACGTCGTTGATGAACATGCGCCCCGTGCCGGGCTGGAAGTCGAAGGTGAAGGGGTTGCGCAGGCCGAGGGCCCAGATGGCGCGGTTCTGGCCGGTGGCCGTCCCGAAGAACGGGTTGTCGGCGGGGATGGTGCCGTCGCGGTTGATGCGCAGCATCTTGCCGAGCAGGTTGGTCATGGACTGCGCGTTGTTGCCGTTCGCGTTCTCGCCGACGGCGATGTACAGCCGGCCGTCCGGACCGAAGTGGAGTGCGCCGCCGTTGTGGTTGGTGGCGCTGCTGAGGTTGTTCAGCTCCAGGATGATGGTCTCGCTGCCCGCGGCGGCCACGTCGCCGTTGGCGGTGAACCGGCTCACGCGGTTGTGGGGGGTCGACCCGGGGACCGTGTAGTAGACGTAGACGAACTGATTGGTGGCGAAGTCGGGGTCGAAGGCCACGCCGAGGAGGCCGCGCTCTCCGTTGGAGTCGACGGTGAGGTTGACGAAGGGTGCGGCGAGCAGGCCGCCGTTCTTGACCACGCGCAGCATGCCGCCCTGCTGGCAGACGAACAGGCGCCCGTCCGGCGCGAACTGCATGGCGGTCGGGTTCGAGAGCCCGCTGACGTACGAAGTGGTGACGAAGTTGGCGGCCACGACCTCGTCCGCACCCAGGTCCGAGCCCACGCCCCAGGGTCGGATGTGCCCCTCCCGGTCCCGAGTGGCGTCGGCCAGGGCCGGCCCCTGGTCGATGGCGGGCGAGCCGGCCTTCAGGTGGTAGTCGAACGCGGTGGCGCTGACCCAGAGGTCCGTATCGCTGGCCGAGAACGAGTGCAGCTCGTGGCCCTGCGCCTTCCACTGGGCCAGGGTGAGGACGGTGTTGCCGTCGTCCTGGCTCACGCGGTCGAGGACGTTGTAGTCGCTGTCCGTGTTCGCGACGTCGGCCGGCGTGCCGTACGTGATCGCCCCGCGGAACGCATGGCGGTTGTAGAGGATGTTGTTGCGGACGAGGTTCGGGCCCGTCGTGTTGTTGATCAGCAGCGCCCATCGCCCGTTCGTGGGCATGTCCACGGTGTTGTGCAGGATCTTCATGCCCTGCGGCCCCGCCGCGCCGTCTCCCTGGTAGTTGACGATGCCCGTGCTGCGGTTGCCGTAGAGGACGTTGTTGCGCACGATCGAGTTCTGCACGCCGTCGAGGTTGATGGCGGCGCCGCCCGCAACGCCGTTGTTGTAGATGACGTTGGCCTCGATGAGGGCGCCCGTGATGATGCCGTCCCCGCCCGCGCTGAGGTCCGCGTTGAGCTGGATGCCCGACGCGTTGTTGTCGTGGACGCGGTTGCGGCGCAGCACGGGCCGGTCTCCGCTGTTGGAGACGTAGATGCCGTGCTCGGCCACGCTGCCGAAGCACTCGTTGTTCTCGAGCAGGAGATCGTCCGCGAAGTCCGTGAAGATGCCCCAGGTGCCGTTGCCGCTGAAGACGCCGTTGCGCACGGTGACGTTCGGGCTCTGGTCCACGCGTACGGCGGCTCGGTTGGCGCCGGAGGAACGCAGGCCGTCGATCACGATGTACGACGAGAAGGTGACGAAGATGGTGTCGCGGTTGTCGGACCGGTCGGTGGTCGGCGTGACCATGGCCCCCGTCCCGCGCGCCTTGATGGTGATGGGCGCGCCGGCGGCGCCGTGCACGTCGTCGACGTCGAAGCCCAGGTAGGAGCCGTCCGCGACCAGGATGGTGTCGCCCGCGGTCACGAGAGAGAGCGCGCGCCGGATCTGCCGGCAAGGCGCTACCGCCGTGCACGGGTTCGCGTCGTTGCCCGTGGGCGAGACGGAGTATTCGGTCCCCACGGCGAGCGCCGCCACGTCGTCGTTCCGGATCGTGCCCGTGCCCTGACCGTCGCCGATCAGCGCATTCGCGGGTGCGGACAAGGAGAGATAGAAGGTCTCGTCCGGCTCCACGTCGGCATCGCCCTTGACCGCGACGGGCACGGACTTGCTCGTCTCGCCCGGGAGGAAGGTCAGAGTCCCCGTCGCCGGCAAGAGATCGGTCCCGTCGGTGGCCGTGCCGGCGACGGTCGCGTACGCCGCCGTCACCGTCATCGCGCTGGGCGCGGAAAGGTTGACCGTGAAGGTGGCGTTCGTGGTCCCGGTGGCACCCTCGGTCACGGAGGCGTCGCTCACGGTCAGGGAGGGGGCGGTGGCCGCGGGGAGGACGAACAGCGTCACGCTCTGGGCGGGGAGGGTGGCGGAGAAGCTGGTCCCCGCGAAGGTGACGTCGGGAAGCCGGCTGATCTGGTTCGACGCGGCGAGCCGATACACGCTGGCGACGCCGCCGGAAGGGAAGTTCGCGACGTTGAAGCCGAGCGGCGTCGTCCCGGACAGGACCTTGTTCACCACCATCACCGTCAGGGCCCCGTCCGCGGAGCGCTGGGCCGCGAAGACCGCCGTCTGGTCGGGATTGGGCCCGCTCGCCGCCACGCTCACGTCCCCGAAGGTCGAGCGGTTCCCGTCGTAGTTGCGGTACATCTGGAACGCCTTGAAGGTGGGTGTCGCGGTGTCCGGCACGACCCAGCGCGTGGCCAGATCGAGCCCTTCGCGTCCGAAGATGCCGAGCACGTCGGCCTGGGCCGTCGCGCCGCCGATGGAGTCGTCGGCGCCCCAGCTGTACTCCGTGATCCCGATGGGAGTGCCCGGCAGGTAGTGGCCGTTCACCCACTCGCGAAGCCGCGGGATCAGCCGGACCTTGTCGCCGATCCAGGTCTCGTCCGTGTAGGCCGGGTCCCACAGCGACCGCGTGGACCGGTTCCGGCGAAGCTGCATGGCGCTGTCCGCGCCCCCGCCGTATTCGCCCCCTTGCGGGTAATAGTGCACGGTGAACACGTCGAGCAGCTTCTGGCCCGTCGTCTGCTGATGCTGCCGGAGCTGATCGAGCAGCCAGGGCAGGTAGTCCGCATTGCCGTGGTTGGCGCGGTCCGGCAGGAAGCCCCAGCCGTGCTGCGACCCGTACTGCTGGTCGTGGCCGCTGAAGAAGTAGCCGGACCATCCCCATTCCTCGGGACCGGCGATCACCGCGGCCGGATCCGCTTCCTTGATCCGGGCGCCGTAGTCGAGGATGTAGTCACGGACCTCGTCCATGGTGGGGCCCGCGTCGTGCACGTCCCGGTGAGTGGAGGACCAGAGGCTTGGCTCGTTGTCGAGGAGGTAATAGCGCACCCCGCCCGCCCCGGCGGCGCCCCAGCGCCCCACCATGTGCTGGACGAGGCCCTTCTGGAAGGTGGAGTCGGCGGGGATGTTCGCGTCGCTGGGGTCGTTCGTGACGATCGCGGTCCCGTCGGAGGCCCGGATGCCGTTGCCGGCGTCCGGGAACCACTGCCAGTCGCTTCCCGTTTGGGCCCCGTATTTGGCGATCGAATAGCTGGCGAGCTTCCCACGGCCCGGGCCCAGCTTCGCGACCCAGCCGATCGTCGGGATGGTGAGCATCGGCTCCGCGCCGCCGCCCTTCGTGTCGGTGACGAAGGTGTCCATGCTTCCGGCCGGGGTCGCGCCGCCGGAGGCGATGCTCTGGTAGTACCAGTCGTTCGCGCGATTGTCCGCGTTGAGCTGCCAGTTGTAGCGCGTCGTCGAGTTGCCGCCCCAGCGGTTCAGGGGGACGTTCAGGGCCTCGAGCTGCGGCCGGCTCGCGAAGTTCACCCCGTAGACGCGCGGGTCGATGGGCCGGCGGGCGGCGGTGACGTCCACGGTGACCGTGGCCGGCGCCTGAGCGCGGACCCACGGCATGGCGACGACGGTCGCCAGGGTGAGCGCGGCGGCGACGGGAGGGACGAGGCGGCGCATGCGGGCTTCTCCTTGGAGCGGCGACCGGATGCCCGATCGAATGATGCCGCTCGGCGGACAGTGGAGAGCCGCCTCGTTGCGCACCGGGCTTGCGGCCCGCGCGGACGATCGGCAGGTTACGGGGAACGCCTGCACGAAAAGTATGACGGAGCAGGCCCGTCGCGTGTGAGGCTCCGCACGCGAGTGGCGGGCGTCACCTGTCGGGTTAGGCTTCGCAGCGTGGACTCCTTGAGCATCCGGGAAGCCCGGCGCCTGGCCCTGGCCCGCGCCGGTCTCCTCGTACCCGAGCCGACCGGCTTGCCGCGCCGCGCGCGCGGCCGCGGCCCGTCCGCATTCGCCGCCGCCCATGCCGTCATCCGCCGCTTCGGCTATCTCCAGCTGGACACGGTTTCCGTGGCCGGGGCGCGCAGCCACACCATCGTGCTCCTCTCGCGGCTCGAGGGACTGGACGCGCGCGTGGGCGAGGAGCTGCTGAGGCCGGGGGCGCCCATCTTCGAATACTGGGGGCACGAGGCGAGCTGGATCCCGCTCTCGCTGTACCCGGCCTTCGAGTTCCGCCGCCGCGAGTTCCGCAGCCATCCCTGGTGGGGGGACCTCGTCCGCGAGCATCCGAAGGTCGCGCGCGATCTCCGCCGCCGCATCCGCGACGAGGGACCGCTCCGGTCCGCGGACATGGAGGGGGAAGGGCGGACGGGCAAGGGCTGGTGGGACCTCGGCGTGATGAAGCGCGTGGCTTCCTCACTGTGGTCGAGCGGGGAGCTGGCCATTCGCGAGCGCCGCAACTTCCAGCGGACCTACGATCTCGCGGAGCGCGTGATCCCGGAGGAGCTGCGCCGGCGGCCCCTTCCGAAAGCGGAAGGGCTGGAGAGGCTCCTGCTCGCCGCGCTCGAGGGCCACGGCTGGGCGACGACGGGCACGTTGGCTTCGACGTGGCGGCTCCGGAACCGCAAGGCCGATCTGGCGGCCGCGCTGCGCCGGTTGCAGGAGAAGGGACAGATCCAGGCTTGCGCGCTCGAAGGCGGCGGCGGTGCGCGGACGATGGGGTGGATCCGCCCCGCGGACCGTGAGCTGGCGGCCCGGCTCGAGCGGGCGCGGCCGCGCCGTGACACGGGCGTCCTGCTCTCGCCGTTCGATCCCGTCCTGTGGGACCGCGCGCGCGTCGCCCGCCTGTTCGGCTTCGACGCCCTCCTCGAGATCTTCAAGCCCGCGCCCCAGCGCGTCTACGGCTACTACTGCCTGCCCGTCCTGGCCGGCGAGCACCTGGTGGCCCGCGTCGATCTCAAGGCCGAGCGCAAGCGAGAGGAGCTGCGCGTGGTGTCCGCGCACTACGAGAACGCGGAAGCGGCGGTGGCCCGGCAGGACCGGGAGGCGGCGCGGCGGGCGGTGGCTCGCTACGGCGAGGCGCTTGGACTGCGGCCGGCCTGGTGAGCGTGATATAAACGTCGTCTTCCCTTGGCACCTTCCCCTCGAGCATTCCCTGCGGCCACCGAACGCGCGCGCGAGGGCAACCCCGCTCTCCTGGCGTCGCTGAACCCCGCCCAGCGCGAGGCCGTCTCCACCACCGAGGGGCCGCTCCTCGTCCTGGCCGGGGCGGGGACGGGCAAGACGCGCGTGATCACGACACGGATCGCCTACCTCCTGTCGCGGGGCGTCGATCCCGTGAACATCCTCGCCGTCACGTTCACCAACAAGGCCGCGGGCGAGATGCGCGAGCGGGTGAGCCACCTGGCGGGACCGCAGGCGAAGGGCATCACCGTCGGGACCTTCCATGCCTTCTGCGCGAAGGTGCTGCGGGACCACGGCCACGCGCTGGGCCTGCCGAAGAAGTTCACGATCTGCGACGCCTCCGACCAGCTGGGCGCCGTCAAGTCCGCCATGCGCGAGCTGCGCGTGCACGAGACGACCATGCACCCCTCCGCGCTGATGGCGCGGGTCTCGCTGGCCAAGAACCGCATGCAGACGCCGGAGGGGTTCCTGGCCGAGGGCAGCGGGGGCCGCGACCAGCTCGTGGGCTCGGTCTGGCAGCGCTATCGGGAGTTCCTCGCCCGCACGCGCTCGCTGGACTTCGACGACCTGCTGCTGGAGGCGGTGCGCCTGCTGCGCGACCACGAGAAGGTCCGCGCGCACTACCGGGATCGCTACCGGTACGTCCTCGTGGACGAGTACCAGGACACGAACCACCCGCAATACGAGATCGTGAAGCAGATCGGAGGCGTGCACCGCAACGTCTGCGTGGTGGGCGACGACGACCAGTCCATCTACGGATGGCGGGGGGCGGACATCCAGAAGATCCTGGGCTTCCACCGCGACTTCGAGGGGGCCAAGGTCGTCCGCCTCCAGACCAACTACCGCTCGACGCGGCCGATCCTCGACGCGGCCAACGCCGTCATCCGCAAGAACGCCGCCCGCCACGAGAAGGCGCTCGAATCCGCGCGCGGCCACGGCGAGCCCGTGCGCTTCACGCGCCTGGCCGACGAGACGGCGGAGGCGCTGTTCGTGGTGCGCGAGATGCGGAACCTCCTCCGCCTGGAGGAGGCGAAGCCCCAGGACTTCGCGATCCTGTGCCGCACCCAGGTCCAGTTCCGGCCCTTCGAGGGCGAGCTGCGCGCGAACGGGCTGCCCTACGTCGTGTCCGGCGGCATGTCCTTCTTCGACCGCAAGGAGGTGCGCGACATCGTCGCCTACCTGAAGCTGGCCGTGAACCCGCGCGACGAGACGTCGCTGCTCCGCATCATCAACATTCCGGCGCGGGGCGTGGGGAAGGCGAGCCTGGACCGTGTCCTCGCCTTCGCGACCGAACACGGGATCTCGGCGGCGGAGGCCTTCGAGCGCGCCAGCGAGATCGACGGCCTCTCCCCGTCAGCGGTCGAGGGCTACCGCAAGCTGCGCGATGCCATCGACGGCTCCGGCCTCTCCGAAGCGGGCGCCGAGCTCGTGCCCCGCCTTCAGCGTTTCCTGGAGACGATCGCCTACCGCGACGAGGTGACCCGCCTCTACGCGGAGCCGATGACGCGCGAGGCGCGCTGGGCGGGCGTGCTCGAGGTCCTGAATTTCGCGGAGAACCACGTGCGCCGCGCGTCCGAGCCCTCCTTGCACGGGTTCCTGGAGGACATCGCGCTCACCAGCGGCGACACCCCCGGCGAGCAGACGGAGGTCCGCAAGGACGCGGTCATGCTGATGACCCTGCACGCGGCCAAGGGGCTGGAGTTCCCGCACGTCTTCCTGGTCGGGATGGAGGAAGGGATCCTCCCGCACGCGCGCGCGGTGGCGGAGGGCGCGGTGGAGGAGGAGCGGCGTCTCGCCTACGTCGGCATCACGCGCGCGATGAAGACGCTGACGATGAGCTTCGCCTTCGAGCGCGCGAAGCACGGCCGCCTGGCCCGCTCCACGCCATCCCGGTTTCTCTACGAAGCGCGGGGAGAGGAGCTGCCCGCGGGCTGGGTGGGGGCGGAGGCGATGGTCTCGAAAGACGAAGACGACGAGCCGGCCGAGCCCGGCGCGAAGAAGAAGCGCGGCCGCGGGAAGACGCCGAAGGCTTCCGCCCGGCGCCGTCCGCGAGCGCGCTAGGGGAACTGGCCCAGGGCCACGACGAGATCGAGCTGGGCCTGGCTCAGCCGGTCTTGGGCGAGGGAGGCCGCCAGCTCGGCGTTGCGCGCCGTCTGCTGGGCCTGCACGACCTCGATGTTCGTGGTCGCGCCCGCCTTGTAGGCGATCTCGGTGATGCGGAGGGCCTCGATCGCGTTCGCGGCCGACTCCCGGCTCGCGGCCACGATCTGCAGGTTGCGCGCGACCGCCTCCTGGGCCTGGCGGACCTCGGACCGCGCTTCCAGGCGCACCGCCTCCAGGCGGATCTGCGCCGTTGCGCGATCGGCGAGCTGCACGCGCTTGGTCGCGCCGATGGTGCTGTCGAAGACCGGGATCTGGAGCTGGAAGAAGGCCTGCCAGGTCTTGGCGGGGGCGAAGAAGCCGGCGGGAGTGACGTATTGCGGCGTGAAATACGCGGTGCCCTGCGGCACCCACGACTTCCAGTGGTCGCGCACCACGCGGTCCGCGGCCTGGAGCTGGGCCGTGAAGAGGCGCACGTCCGGGCGCTGGATGAGCCAGGCGTCGTGGTCGGACGGCGCCGCGGGCTCGATGTCCGGATCGCCGCTGACCTCCAGGGGCCCTTCCGAGAAGGTCGCGATGCCGAGCGCTTCCTGGGCCTGCTCCACCGCCAGCTCCGCCACGTGCACGAGACCTTCCGAGGAGGCCAGCTCCTGGGACGAGCGCACGTGGTTGAGCCGGCTGCCCTGGCCCGCGTCCAGGCGCGCGCGCGAATAGTCCGCGAGGGCGCGCGCGGTGTCGCGAGTGCGGACCGCGATTTCCCGGTTGCGCTCGGCGGTGAGGACGGCCAGGTAGGCCTGCGCGGCCGTGAGCGCCACCTGGCGGCGCGTCTCGTCCGCCGAGATCTTCGCGATCTCCACCTGGTCGGCGGCCTGGTTCTTGCGCGCCCAGCGCTCGGCGGCGAGAAACGGGTACGCGGCCGTCGCGTTGAAGGAGTATTGCGTGCGCGGCTGGGTGATGTTGCCGCCGAACCCGCGGGCCGCGTCCAGGATCGTGGTGCTCACGTCGCCGTAGAGCGTGGGCTTGAAGACGGACTTCGCGCCTTCGAGCAGGCCCTCCGCGCGGAGGATCGCCTGCGCGGCCTCGCCGACGCTGGGGTTCCGTTCCGTCGCGCGCCGCACCGCCTCCCGGAAGGTGACGCGCTCCATCGGGGCGTCCGTCTGCGCGGAGAGCGGGGCGGCGCCGAGGAGAGCGGCGAGCGCGAGGTGGGCGAGCAGGGCCGGCGACCGCCGGTCAGACATGGGCCGTGCCTTCGGCGGCGGGCGCCGGCGCCTCGTCGTCGCCGTGATGGCGCACCTTGCCCGGGGCCAGGGTGCGGATCACGACGTAAAGCACCGGGATGAAGAAGATGGCCAGGAACGTCGAAGCGAGCATGCCGCCCGCGACCGACGTGCCGACGGAGTTGCGGGCGCCCGCGCCGGCGCCGGTGGCGATGGCCAGGGGGAACACGCCGAGGATGAACGCGAACGAGGTCATGAGGATCGGGCGCAGCCGGATCCGGCCCGCCTCCACCGCCGCCTCCACGATGGACAGGCCGCGCTCGCGCAGCTGCTCCGCGAACTCCACGATCAGGATCGAGTTCTTGGCGGCGAGGCCGATCAGCATGACCAGCCCGACTTGGCAGAACACGTCGTTGGAGAGGCCGCGCAGGAGCTGCGCGCCCAGGCCGCCGATCACGGCCAGCGGCACCCCGAGCAGGATGATGAACGGCAGGACCCAGCTCTCGTATTGCGCGGCCAGCACCAGGTACACGAGGGTCAGGCTGAGCGCGAAGATGTAGATCGCCTGCGAGCCCGCCTTGACCTCCTCCAGCGACTGGCCGGCCCAGGCGAAGTCGAATCCGGGGGGCAGGCTTTCGCGCGAGATCTGCTCCATGGCCTGAAGCGCCTGGCCCGAGCTCACGCCGGGTGCGGCGGCCCCGTTGATCTCGGCGGAGCGGAACAGGTTGAAGTGGCTGATGACCTGGGGAGCCACCGTCTCGCTCGTGCGCACCACGCTGTCCAGGGGGACCATGGCCCCGTCCGACGCGCGGGCGTAGAGCTGGCGCAGGTCCTTGGGGTCGGCGCGGTACTGCTGGTCCGCCTGCACGTACACGCGGTAGGCGCGGTTGTTGAAATCGAAATCGTTCACGTAGGCCGAGCCCAGGAACACGGAAAGGGCGTCCGTGACCTCGCGGAGGGGAAGGTTGAGGCTGCGCGCCTTGTCGCGATCGATCTCCACCACGAGCTGCGGGTCGTTCGCGCGGAAGCTCGAGAAGAGGCCGACGACGCGCCCGCTCTCGTTCGCCTTGGCGGAAAGGGCGCCCGCGGCGTCGGCCAGGCCCGAGATGTCCCCGCCCGTCTGGTCGAGGAGCTCGTATTGGAAGCCGCCGAAGACGGAGAGGCCCTGGATTCCCGGGGGCGCGAAGGGGATGACGAGCGCGCCCGGGATGCTCATCATCGGGCCTCGCACGCGGCCCAGCACCGCGGCCAGCGAATGGCTCTTGCCCTTCCGCTCGCTGTAGTCCTTCAGGCGCGTGAAGATGAGCCCGTTGTTCGGCGCCGCCCCGCTGAAGCTGAAGCCGACCACGGAGAAGGCGGCGGCGATGTCCGGGTCCTTGAAGAGGATGGCTTCCGCCTGCTTGGCGATGTCGGTCGTGTAACCGAGCGACGCCCCGGCCGGGGCCTGGACGACGCTGATGAAGTAGCCCTCGTCCTCGTCGGGCACGAAGGCGGACGGCACCGTCTTGAAGAGCCACCAGGTGCCGAGCAGGGCCAGGGCGAAGAGGCCGAGCATGAACGGCCGCAGGACGAGCGCGCGCTTCAAGGCGTGCACGTACCCGTTCGTGCCCCGGTCGATCACGCGGTTCACGCCCGCGAAGAACCGGCCGTGGACGTGGGTCTCCTTGGCCAGCAGGAGCGCGGAGAGGGCGGGCGTAAAGGTGACGGCGTTGAAGACGGACAGGACCACGGCGAAGGCGATGGTCAGCGAGAACTGCTGATAGAGCCGGCCCGTGGTTCCGGGGAAGAAGGCGACGGGCACGAACACGGCCACGAGCACGAGCCCGATGACGACCACGGCGCCGAACACCTCGCGCATGGCGTCGAGGGCCGCCTGGTAGGAGCTCTTCTTCTCCTCCCGCATGTGGCGCTCGATGTTCTCGATCACGACGATGGCG
>Ga0207648_10002529_pt1 | contig 19616 bp, 19 predicted proteins | sample KBSMisM32_FD_184310 | JGI IMG/M metagenome (GOLD analysis project Ga0207648, IMG submission 184310) | Miscanthus rhizosphere microbial communities from Kellogg Biological Station, Michigan, USA - KBS Miscanthus M3-2 (SPAdes) (version 2) | ecosystem: Host-associated > Plants > Roots >...
GACCCAGGGCGCGCCACTCTTGCCGGGCGGCGGCGCATCGGGGTCGAACATGAAGTGGTAGACGATGAGCTGGCGGCGCCCCTCGAAGAGCTCGACCAGGCTCGCGTGGCCCGCCGGTCCTTCGAAGACATAAGGCTTCTCGACGCGCACCATCGGCAGTCGCCGCCGCGCCGCGTTCAGCGCGTCGCGCTGCCGCGTGTGCTCCTTCTCGAGCGCGAGCAGTTCCTTGCGCGCCACGAGCCACTCCTCGCGAATCGTGACTCGCGGTCGTCCGAGGTTAATGGATTCGCCCGCGCTCATATCAACCTCCTCCGTCCTGCGAGGCGCAACCGTACTCCTTGACCGGTCGCACCTCGACGCAGCCCAGGCGCGCGGGCGGCATCTTCGCCGCCAGGCGGATCGCGTCGTTCAGGTCACGGGCCTCGATGAGAATGAATCCGCCGAGTTGCTCCTTCGTCTCCGCAAACGGCCCGTCGGTGGTGGTGAGGCGGCCGTTGCTGGTCCGCAGCGTCGTCGCTGTGCGCACGGATTGCAGCGCATCGGAAGCGACGTAATGACCACCCCTGCGCAGCTCCTCGACGTAGTCGCGCGCCTCCGCGGCCAGCGCCTCGGCCTCGTCGCGCGACAGCGCTGCGTGCTGCTTCTCGTCATAGCAGATCAGGCACAGATAACGCATCGTCACTCCGCGTGTCTTGCTTGGATGGTGTCCGAGGCGTAGCGATCGTGATGTCGCCACCACGCGCCCGGGAAGGGCAGGCCCTCCTCGTCGCGTCCCTTCGGTGCGAGGTCGATGAAATGGTACGCCCCGTCCAGGACTTCGAGCCCGCGAGCGTACGCCGAATAGGTGTGGAAGATCTCCCCGGTCGCGTCTTTGTAAAAAACGCTAAGTCCGGGCGCCTCGCCCTCCGAGGGGGACGTGCGTTTCTCGAAGTTGTAGTACGTGGGGCCCTTTGCGAGATCGTCCTTCGTAAAGGACACGTGGTAGTCGCTGTTGAAGTCGCTGCGATTCGACGATACCCACTTGAAGCGCCAGCCCATGCGGCGCCGGAACGTCTCAATCTGCGCGATCGGCGCGCGCGAGCACACCACGACCGTGATGTCGCGTGCGTTGATGTGCGGCGTGGCGCCATCGATGTGATCAGCGACGAAAGAGCATCCCACGCAGCCTTCCTTCTGGCCAGGGGCGAACATGAAGTGATATACGATGAGCTGGCTGCGACCGTCGAAGAGATCGGCGAGCGTCTGCTGTCCATGCAGGCCGTCGAAGACATACGGCTTCTCGACACGTACCCAGGGCAGCGCACGGCGCTCGGCGGCCAGTTCGTCGTTCTGGCGCATGAGGTCCTTCTCGCGTGCCAGGAGCCTGCGGCGCTCGGCCAGCCATTGCTCCCGGCTGGCGACGGCGTGGGGTTGGATGCTTGGGTGGGTCATGTCGATCTCTCCTTGGTCGGCGGAACTCGCGGCAGGATCCGTTGATTGCGCCGGACGTAGAGCCGGCGCAGCAGCGCCGCCACGCCGCCCGCCGAACTCGCGGTCCCGACGGTGAACGCCAGGGTGGTGAGGCATGCGGGGCACATGGGGGCCCTCCTTCGGGTGGGCGAATGGATTCGTCACCCAGTAGTCGTTCGGAGGGGAGTCGGATCGACAACGCCGCGGGAGGGCCGCGGATCGCACTGGCGGGACTCAGCTGCGCCGTCAGCTGGCGAGATGGCGGATCACGACCACCCATGCCGCGCCGAGCGCAGCAAGGCCGATCGCGCGCCGCAGCCACGCGCCGCGGGCGAGCAGCCTTTCGACGAACACCACTGCCGCGAGGAGCGCCACCCACAGCAGGTTCATCACCCCGCCGACAAACAGCAGCAGCATCAGCGCCCAGCAGCAGCCGAGACAGTGGACCCCGTGCCGCACACCCATAATGAGCGCGCCCGACGCGCCCGGGCGATAGGCGTCGACCAGGAACTGTACGGGCGAGCGGCAGTGATCGAGGCAGGCTCGCTTTGCAGGCAGCCACTGGTATGTGCCCGCCCCCGCCAGCAGCGCCGCGGTGAGCCAGGGACGAGCGGAGACACCCATCTCGTCGATCCAGCCGGCGGCGATGAGCTCGACCTGCAGCGCCGTGGCGGCGACCGAGAACGCACACCAGACGAGCAGGTAGCCGGCGACGAACGGCGCGGTCCGGGTGAGCGTGGCACCCGCCGCCCCGCGCCGCGCGACACGATCGAAGAGCATCACCGTGGGCGCGACGGACGGGACCATCATCCCGACCATCATTACGAACCACATGAGAAAGGTGACGGTGAGGTAGTGCGCGGTCCGTAACCCGCCGCTGGTCCCGGGCATGGGCATCGGCGACCACCTGAGATACGCCCACGCAAGCAGCGTCAGCCCGGCGAGCGCCATCAGCGCCGTCAGGCGGTCCCGGGTTGTAAGGGCGGCCGGCACGGGCCGCGGATCGGAGATCACCTCAGGCCGCGCGGCCGCGCACCAGCCCCTTGCCGGTCATGTCGAGCCGCGCGATATGACCGTGCTGCCCCTCCCACTCGAGCTTGATCGGCGCGGCCATCGTGCGCACGCTGCTGCTGCCGACTTCGGCCTCCTCATACTCGAAACCGTCCGGCAGGACGATGCGGGCGTAGGAGGGCTTGCCCGTCACGGGGTTGCGGGTGGGCGCGATCCGGGCATCGACGACGCCGTCGACGAAGAACCGCCCGGTGTGCGCTTCCAGGTCCGCCTCGACGGTGATGGGCTTGAAGAGTGGGGAGTGCACCTTGGTATAGGTGGCCGCGAAGACGTTGAAGACGGTCGCGCCGGGCTCCGTATCCTCGCCCGACATGATCTTCAGGATCGCGTCGCGCTGAGCCTCGTCGGCACGCACATCTACGATCGGCTGCGCCTCGCCGTTGCCCTGGTGGATGGCCTTGGGCCAGGCGAAGAGCCCGCCGAACGACAGCCCGTCCAGCGAGATCTTGCCGTAATGCCCCTTGGCGACGTGAAAGCCGACGGCCGCATGGCAGAAGCCCTGGGTCGGGAGCGACATGAACTGGCACGGGCAGCCCGAGTCGCAACTACAGGTCGTGATATCCAACCCCTGGATTCGCCAGTCAACGGCCATGACGGAACTCCCCACCCTGAATAGCGGCATGCTACGCCCCGGGCGGTGGGCTCTCCACCGAGGCCGATCCGAACCGGTGCGACCTTGACGCTCGCTCGGTTCAGTCCGCGCGATCGATGGGCAGGCCTTCGCCGCGCCAGGCATCGACGCCGCCGGCCAGCGGCCGCACCCTCCGGTAGCCCTGCTCCTTGAGCCTGCGAGCGACGACCGCCGCGGAGGCGTCGTTCGGGCAGTCGCAGTAGACGACGATCTCCTCGTCGCGATCGAGGGTGAGCTCGGCGACGTCGCGCACGAGGATGCTGCCCGGAATCCAGCCGATCTGCGCGCGACGTTCCGGCGTCCTGACATCCAGCACCGCGGCCGGTGGCGCGGACTCGAGCAGTGTGCGCAACTCCGCAGGCGTGATCCGCGCCATGCGGATCGAGACCAGGAAGCGATGACGCTGCCACCACTTGCCGACGACGAAGAGCGCAAGCGCTGCCGCGAGCGCGATCAGCGCGTACTGTCCGAGACGCTCCAGTTCGAGGAGCACGGACTCAACGGCTTCGTGAAAGATGGCGCCGAGCGCAATCGCGCCGCCGGCCCAGAGCGCCGCCCCGATCGCGTCGTAGGCCAGGAAGCGGCGCAGACTAGTGCGGGTCTCACCCGCCAGGGTTGTCGCAACGGCGGCAAACCCCGGAATGTACTTGGCCAGGATCAGCGAGGGTGCTCCCCAGCGGCCATAGAGTCGCCGCGTCCGTCCGATGCACGAGTCCGGCGACAGCGAGATCCGGCACATGAGCCTGAGCAGCGCGGGTCCGTAACGCCGCCCGCCCGCGTACCACAGCAGGTCGGCCGCGACCGTGGCTGCGATCGCCACCAGCAGGATCGGCCAGACCGGGGTGCGCGTGTCCACCGCAAGCGCCGAGGTGACGATCATCGGCGGATACGAGGGCACCGGCAGCCCGCCCTGGTCGAGCAGGACAGACAGGAACACGACCCACAGCCCGTAGGTCTCGATGACATGCAGCAGCGCGTCCATCGACTAGCATGATACGGGGGAGTAACGCATCGTGACGAAACGGATCCCTGGCATCGCCGCCGCCTGTCTCCTGGTGACCACCACGGCTCATGCCGAACCTGCCGCAGCCGTGCCTGCTGTAACGCCCATGCCACCCTGCGTCGCGACAGGCGCGTACACGCCGATCTGCGGTCTGCACGCGCCCGAGGACCTCGCCACGCTCGACGACTCGGCGCTACTCGTCGTGCAGATGCGCGGCATGACCGGTAAGGGGGAAAGCAACTTCGCGGTCCTCCATCCGGCGAACGCGGCCGTGCGCGTGCTCCCGGTTCGCGACGGCACTACGACGCCTGCGTGGGGCGATGGAAGCTGCCAGGCACCCGATCCACGTCCGGCCTTCCATGGGTTTGACCGCTGGAGGGATCCGGACGGGCGCGTACGCGTCGTGGTCGTCAACCACGGCACGCGCTCGACGATCGAGCGCTTTCGTCTCGACCGTGACGGCGCGCAGGAGTCGCTCGTCTGGGAAGGCTGCGTGTCCGTCCCCAGGGACATTGAGCTCAACGATGTCGCGGCGCTCCCCGACGGCGGGTTTGCGGCGACCGTGATGGGAGCAACGCGCCACTTCGACAACGCGGCCGGGCGCGAGTTCTTGCTGAGCGGCGAGATCACCGGGCATCTCGTCACATGGTCGGCAGCGAAGGGATGGGAGACGCTCGAGGGGAGTCGTGCGGCGTTCCCGAACGGAATCGTCGCAACCCCCGATGGACGCACGCTCTGGTTCGCCGCGTGGACCGGTCGCGAAGTGCTCAGGTACGACCGCGAGGCGGGCAAGATCGTCGGTCGCGTGTCGCTCACCTACCTGCCGGACAACCTGAGCTGGTCACGCGAGGGCACGATCCTCACGGCCGGGATCCCCGACGTGGCGAGCGTGCGCGAGTGCGTGACCAAAGGTGCCGAGGTCTGCGACGACGCATTCGAGGTAAGCGAGATCGATCCGCGTGCCATGACGGCGCGGACGATCGCCAGGGGACCGGCGGGGCTGCTCGGCGGCGCATCCGTTGCGGTGCGCGTCGGCGAGGTTCTGTACGTCGGCGCTTTTTCGGGCGATCGAGTGCTGCGGATCGACTGAGGCAGGCGCTCGTGGCTGTGCCTTCCGGCGGATTTTCAGTCCTTCGTCCCGCGACGCATCGTCGCCTTGGAGATGCCAGTCACCTCGTGCGTGCTCATGCCGCGCGCGGCTGCCTCGCGCACCGCGTGCAGCAACGCGGCCTCGAAGCGGATCTGCGTGGCATCCCCGAGATGCGCGTTGCTGTCGCGGCTGGCGATGGCGAGCGCGCCGCCGTCGCGGGTCTCGAGGTGGCCCTCGGACTGCAGGCGCGCGTAGGCGGCCTCGACGGCCGCAGGCTTGATCGTGAGCTCCTGCGCCACGCGCTCCGGAGCGGGCAGGATCGCGCCGGCCGGGAGCGCACCGGCCTCGATGTCGGCGTGGATCACGTCATAGAGCCGATCTGCCATCGACGGCGCCTGCTGGGCGGCGCGGAGCGCCCGCCGCCACCGTCCCGTACGTGATGCCCAGTACTCGTCCATCTCTGTTCGCTCTCTCGGATGGCGGGCGGTCAGTGGGTCCGTGTCAAGGCTCGTGCAGGGGGTTCTGGCCCTGCGTGGCTTTGTTCGCACACGCCGACTTCTGCGTGGTGCCCGCGGCCTTGTCGCCGCAGTCCCGAGTCTTTGCTGCAGCAGTTGTAGGGACGCCGTGCTTGCCGGAAGGCCGTCCGCTGGTGCTTTCGCGCGCCGCGCCTGCAGGCGCATCCGCTAGGCCGTCGCCATCCGCGTCCACCGCCCTGCCGATTGCTGCGGGCGTCTGGCGCCTGGACGCGGCCGGGTCGCTCGACTTCTCGCGCGGGGCCAGCACCGTGATCACGGGCTCGCGCTGCGCGACGACGGTCACCACCTGCATGACCTGTGGCTGCGTGGACTGGTTCGACTGCGCATGGCCTGAGGCGGCGCCCAATGCGCTTACAATGCCAGTCAGAACCAGCGGTCTAATCCTTGATCTCATCGACAAATCTCCGTCCGAGCGGGATTTGGTGGGAGTCTTGCACTGCCCTTCCTGCGATACGCGGAGCCACGTCTTGGATTCGAAACGCGGGGTTTCACATAAGGTCGGCGGCCGCCGCTTGCGTCCTTGCGCGACCTGACGAGGGGCCCGGTCCGCATCCACCTGCTCGGCATGGCGGCGCCGATCGCGGCCGGTATGCTGATGCAGACGCTGTATTACCTCGTCGACCTGTACTTCGTCGGGCGGCTGGGTGATGCGGCGCTCGCGGGCGTCGGTGCCGCGGGCAACGTCATGATGATCGTCATCGCGCTGACCCAGGTGCTGGGCGTGGGCACGGTCGCGCTGATCGCGCAGGCGGTCGGGCGGCGCGACGCGGCGGACGCCAATCACGTGTTTAACCAGTCGCTGTCGATCGCCGCGCTGCTGGGCGCAATTACCCTCGTGGCCGGCTACCTGTTCGCGAACGCCTACCTCGGTGCCGTCGCCGCGGACGCCGCCACCATCGACGCCGGTCGCAGCTACCTGTACTGGTTCCTGCCTGGCATGGCGCTGCAGTTCGCCCTGGTGGCGATGAGCTCCGCGTTGCGTGGCACTGGGATCGTCAAGCCCACGATGATCGTGCAGATGGCGACGGTCCTGCTCAACGTCGTGCTCGCCCCGGTGCTGATCGCGGGCTGGGGCACCGGCCGGGGGCTCGGTGTCGCCGGCGCCGGTCTCGCGAGCACGATCGCGGTTGCGGCGGGTGTCTCGTTGCTGCTGGTCTATTTCCGCCGGCTGGAGAAATACGTCGCGCTGGATCGCGCGCAGTGGGCGCCGCGGCTTGTCACCTGGAGGCGCATGCTCGGGCTCGGGTTGCCGGCCGGCGGCGAGTTCCTGCTCATGTTCGTGTACGTCGCGATCATCTACTGGGTGATACGCGACTTCGGCGCGGCGGCGCAGGCGGGTTTCGGGGTCGGCCAGCGCGTGATGCAGGCCATCATGCTCCCCGCTCTGGCGCTTTCCTTTGCCGTCCCCGCCGTTGCCGGTCAGAACGTGGGCGCGAAGCGCCCCGATCGGGTGCGCGAGACCTTCCGTTCGGCGGCGATCATGAGCACGGTGCTGATGGTGGCGCTGACGCTTCTCTGTCAGCTGCGGCCCGCCTGGCTGGTCCAGGGTTTTACGGATGATCCGGCGGTGGTCGAGGTCGCGGTAGGCTTCCTGCGGGTGATCTCAGTCAACTTCATCGCGTCCGGGCTGATCTTTGTGTGTTCGGGGATGTTCCAGGCGCTCGGAAACACACTGCCCGCGCTCGCAAGCAGCGCGGGCAGGTTGCTCACCTTTGTCGTGCCGGCGGTCTGGCTGGCCAGCTGGCCAGCGCTCCGCATTGAGCACGTCTGGTACCTGTCAGTCGCGAGTGTTGCGCTGCAGGTCGTTACCAGCCTACTTCTGCTGCGCCACTCGCTGGCCGCCAGCGTTCCCGCCGAAGTTCCAGCGCATGCCGATGCCGTAGGTGGTGACGTCGTCGCCGAACTCGCCTTCCGCGAAGGCGGAGAACTGGTCCGTGAAGAACCAGCGCGCCGCGGCGCCGAGTGACGTGTCATCTCCGCTATCGGAGTAGTCGGTGTAATTGACAGCGCCCTCGAGCTCGAACTGCTGCGCCACGCGGCCGCGCAGACCGAAGCCGAGCAGGAACCCGTTGTCGTCGACGCTGAAGCCGCCCAGCCCCGGCACTGAAACTTCTACTTCGGAGCTCACGTACCCGAGCTTGCCGTACATATCCGTCCTGTCGGACAGCGACCACGCGTAGCCACCGCCGAGGGTGAAAGTCGCATAGTCGACGTCGGCGCCACCGGACTCGGCACTCTGGTCGGTGTAGCTGCCGAACAGGAACGCCTGGTCGGTGACTTCGTACGAGCCACGCAGCGCAAAGCCGTCGAGATCCTCGTTGACACCGTCGATGTCGGTGGTGACGTAAGCCAGGTCGGCGTACGAGTAGGTGACGTTGTCGCCGGCGGCGGCGGCGAGAGGCAGGGCAAGTGACGCAGCAACCATCGCGGAAAGTAGTTTCGAACGCATTAGACACTCCTTGGCTGTCGTGACGGGTCCGCTGCAGGCGCCTCGAAGCGTCGACCGCGGTTTCCGGGTGGTGCGCAGCCTAAATTCGGCGCGCGCAACAGCGCCAACGACAGTGCTCAGAACTGTGAGCGGGGTCACTCGAAAAGTCGCTTTGTCGCCCGCGCGCGACAGGCTCGGCCTAGCCGGGAAGTGCCTGCCCGGCCCGCCAGCCGTTGCGTCGCATGCGCTCGATGAGTGCGACGACTTCGTTGCGCGCAACGCGCGCGTGCACCGGGAGCACGAGCACGTCACCGGCGCACGCCCATGCGAGTGCGGCGCGCACGGCGTCGACCTCCGTCAGCCGCACGGTAAGCGCCGACTCGGCGTAGCCGCTGCCGAGCAGTGCCGCACGCAGGATTGCCGGCACCTCGCCGGGCGCGCGGCCGCGCAGGAATCCCTCCGTTTCCTTGATGACCACCAGATCGGGGCGCGCTCCCGCCGCGGTCGCGGCGAGTCGCTCGATGTCGCCGACCTGCCGGTTGCCGGCTTGACCGAGCAGCAGCCCGAGCCGCCCGGCGCCGCGCAGGTGATGGGCAACCTCGAGCAGACCGCGTAGACCGTCCGGGTTGTGTGCATAGTCCATCAACAAGCGCACGCCACCCACCTCGTAGCGCATAAGCCGCCCCGGGTTGTCGCCCATGTCCGCTCCGAAGCGTGCGTACACCGCCGCGATGGTCGCGGCGGAAATTCCGAGCGCGAGCGAGGCGAGCGCGGCGCCGGCGAGATTCGCGACGTTGTAGACCGCGCTGCCGTCGACCGTGAGCGGCATCGCAGCGATCGGGCCGAGATCGTCCGTCTCTCCGCGCAGTCCCGCCACCAGCCGCCCGTCGCGCACGCCGGCGCTTGCCCCGCCCTGTGCGCGATGCGCGATGAGCAGCGGGTCGTCCGCGTCGCGCGCGAACCAGCCGAGGGGGCGCCCGGTCGCTTGCGCACGCGCCCGCAACTGCGGGTCATCGGCGTTCACCACCAGCAGCCCGTCCGGGCCGACCAGATTCGCCACGACGAGCTTGACCTCGGCGAGTGCGTCGAGGTCGTGAATGCCGTATTCGCCGAAGTGATCGGAGCTCACGTTGGTGATCACGGCGACACGCGCCTGGCCGAGGGCCAGACCGCGGCGGAGGATCCCGCCGCGTGCGGTCTCGAGCACCGCCGCCTGTACGCGTCGGTCGCGCAGCACCGAACGAGCGCCCACAGGCCCCGAGTAATCTCCGGCGGTGATCAGCGTGCCGTCGAGAAACAGACCGTCGGTGCAGTTGTAGCCGGTGCGCCAACCGTGCACGCGAGCACACGCAGCGATCAGCCTCACGGTCGTGGTCTTGCCGTTCGAGCCGGTGACGACGGCGGTCGGCACGTCATGGAGGGACGGCCAGCGGATGTCGGCCACGGGCGGCAGCGCGTCGAGCGGCAGGTCGATGTGGCCGTTGCCCGCACCGAGCGTGAGCACCTCGTCGTCGAGGATCCACGGCAGATCGCGGCCGTGAGCGGCGTCGATCAACGCGAGCAGATCGCGGCGCGCCTCCATCTGCGACAGGTGCTTGAGCCGCGTCATCGCCGCCGCATCATCCAGCACCGGCGGAATGGCGGGCGGCGTCGCCGACTCGGCTGCGTCACGGATCATCGCGGCCTCGAGACCGGCCCAGCGAGCGGGATCGCGTGCCAGCAGCGTCGCCGCCAGTGCCCACTCGTTGAGCTCGGTTGCGGTGAAAAGCTGGTCCACCGGCGCGGCGACGGCGAGCGACGCGCCGTCTGCATGAACGCGCGCGACCCCCATCCCCTCCCAGCCGAGGAATGCCAGCCCACGCTCGACCCGTGTGCGCCAGTCGTCGATCAGCGCTGCATCGGGCTCGACGCCGACGACATCAAGCACGGCGCCGGGCGCATCGAAGAACAGGTTACTGCCGGTGAGACGCCTCGAGTTGTCGAAGGGCAGTGAATCCGGCTCGTTCAGTCCTCGGCCTCCGGTGCAAAGTGGACGCCGCGCTCGTCGCGGATCAGCCCCTCGAGGCTCACGAGCACTGGCTCCTCTTGCGCTGTCTCGGTGACGAGCGGACCCAGGGGGGCGGGCGCCTGCGCTGCCGTCGGCTCGGGCGAGCCCGCGGGCCGGAACTTGGTGATCTGCTTCCAGGAGCGCGTGAGGTGATCGGCGAAGACTAACAGCAGGTCGCCCTGCTGCCCCATGTTCAGCGCTCCCTCGATCGCCGCCTGTTCATCCGGGATGATCGTGATCTGCTCCTTCGGCACGCCGGCGCCCATCAGCGTCTTCGCGAGGATCCGCGGCACCTCGTCGCCGTCGCGATCGCGCAGGTTGTCGTCGCGCCGGCAGATGTAGTGATCGAAGCGCCCCGCGACCGCGAGCGCAATTGCGTGCAGGTCCTCGTCGCGCCGGTCGCCGGGTCCAGCCATCACGACGATCCGCCGCCCGGTGACGTCGAGCCGCTGCGCGAGATCCGCCATCACAGAGACCGCGTGTGCGTTGTGGCCGTAGTCGAACAGCACCTTGAACGGGTGCTCGCTGAAGACGTTCATGCGCCCGGGTGCCTGGAAGAACGTGGTGTCGAAGGTACGCATGCCCTGGCGAATCGCATCCAGCTTGATGCCGAGCGAGAACGCGATCGCGGCGGCGAACATCGCGTTCTGCACGTTGTGAAGCGCGCGTCCCTCGAGCGTGGCGGGAATCAGGTGCGTCCAGAGCAGCGGTATGTGGCTGCCCTTGTCGTACAGCGTGATCATGTGCCCGTTGACACCCGCCTCCAGCGCGCAGGCGCGGCCGCCGGCGCGCACGTGCTCGCGCACCAGCGCGTGGCTCGGGTTCATCGTGACGTAGCAGATGCTTGCCGCGTCGGTGTACCCGGACATCCGCGCCACCAGCGCGTCGTCGGCGTTCAGTACGGCGCAGTCGGTCGCGACCTCGACGACCACGCGCTTGACCTCGGCGAGCTGCTCGAGCGTGTCGATGCCCTTGAGCCCCAGGTGGTCCGACTGTACGTTGAGCACGGCGCCGACGTTGACCTCGTGCACGCCCATCCCGGCGCGGAGCAGCCCGCCGCGCGCGGTCTCGAGCACCGCGAAATCGATCTGCGGATCCCCGAGCACCATCTGCGCGGACACCGGCCCGGTCATGTCGCCCTGCACCGTGCGCTGCCCGTCGATGTAGACGCCATCGGTGGTCGTGAGCCCTGGCGTGAAGCCCGCCATCTTCGCGATGTGCGCCAGCATCCGCGCGGTGGTGGTCTTGCCGTTGGTGCCCGTGATCGCCGCGATCGGCACTCGTGACGGCGTGCCGGGCGGGAACAGCATGTCGATCACGGGACCCGCGGCGTCGCGCGGCGTGCCCTCCGATGGCGCGACGTGCATACGGAACCCTGGCGCGGCGTTCACCTCGCAGATGCCGCCGCCGATCGTGCGGTAGCTCTCGGTGATGTCGGTGGACAGGAAATCGACGCCGCCGACGTCGAGACCGATTGCGCGCACCGCCCGCACGGCCATGTCGCGGTTGTCCGGATGGATGACGTCGGTGACGTCGGTCGCCGTCCCGCCGGTCGAGAGGTTCGCCGTCTTGCGGAGATACACGATCTGCCCCGCGGGCGGGACCGAGCCCGCCTGCAGCCCGGCGCGGGCGAGCATCTGCTCGGCCTGCGCATCGAGCTCGAGACGCGTGAGGACCTTCTCGTGACCGACGCCGCGGCGCGGGTCCTGGTTCACGATGTCGATGAGCTGGACGATCGTGTGCGTGCCATCGCCGACCACGTGCCCGGGCGTGCGCCGCGTCGCGGCGACCAGCTCGCCGTTGACCACCAGCAGCCGGTGATCGTCGCCCTCCAGAAAGGTCTCGACGATCACCGAGCGCGAATGCTCGCGCGCCGTGACAAAACCCGCCGCGACCTCCTCGTCCGTGGTGAGCCGGATAGAGATCCCGCGGCCGTGATTGCCGTTGTAGGGCTTGGTGACCACTGGGTAGCCGATGCGTCGTGCGGCGCGCACCGCCTGCGATTCGTTCTGCACCGACTCCTGGCGCGGCACCGGCAGACCGAGCGACGCCAGGATCTTGTTGGTCTCCTCCTTGTCGCTCGCGAGCTCCACCGCGATATGCGGGGTGCGTCCGCTGACCGTCGCCTGGATGCGCTGCTGGTACTTGCCGTGACCCAGCTGCACCAGCGACTGGTCGTTCAAGCGCAGCCAGGGGATCTTGCGCGCTTGCGCCGCGCGTACGAGCGAGGCAGTGGACGGACCGAGCGCACGCCGCTGCGCGAAACGGATGAATTCGTCGCGCGCTTCGGGCCAGCTCCAGCCCTCGGGCACGCTGCCGCGCGGACGGATTTCCTCCGGCAGCAGCGAGCCGAGGAGCCGCAGGCCCAGCTCGCCCGCCGCGACGCCCTCGTCCCGCTGCGCGAACTCGTACACCACGGTGTAGACCCCCGGGCGCCCGTCGATGCTGCGTGTCTTGCCGAAGGTCACGTCTTCGCCGGCGACGTTCTGCAGCTCGATCGCGACGTGCTCGAGGACGTGGCCGAGCCACGTCCCCTCGCCTTCGCGCATGCGTCGGAAAAAGCCGCCCGGCTCGCGATAGGAGCAGCCGTGCTCGGCGAGACCGGGCAGTGCGGCGGCGAGCCCGTCGATGTAACCGGCACCGAGCCGGCCGGTGGGCCATGCCTCCAGTTCGACCAGGTCGAGCTCGAGACGGATGACCGGGAACCGCGCGTAGTGCGAGGGCCCGACGTAGACCGAACGGTCGAGGATGCGCATGGTGTCCTACCGGGGCGCGCCCATGATCCGCGCCGCCAGGGAGGCGAGCATGTCGCGACGGCTAGGCATGGCTGACCCCTGTCTTCTTCGATTCGACCCGGGGGTCAACGCTACCCGCGACTTGGGCCGGCTGCAATTGCCGCCAGCCGGGGAGCGAGGTCCCCCGGAGGATGGCGGAGCGGCGGCTACTCCCGCGGCGTGCGCAGCGCCCGCGCCGAGGCGACGCGCGAATGCAGATTGAAAGTGGCGCCGGTGACCAGCAGGTGCACCTTGAGCCCAAGCATGCAGAGCGGCTGACCCTCCGCGATGCTGTCCATCGAGGAATAGGTCACATCCGCCGCGTCGACCACCGTCACGCCCCCGGTGCCCTCGACTTCGAGCAGGTTCGTGGGGCCGATGAACGCCGCCGTGTCCTCGTCGAGACCGACCCCGACCGCAAAGGGGTTGTAGGCCAGTGCGGTCAGGAGCCGCCCGAAGCGGTCCCGTTCGCGGAAATGCTGGTCGATCACGAAGCGATTGGTGAGGCCGAGCCCGGGCGCGAGGCGCACGCTGCCCGAGATCGCGGAACCGCCTTCGTCGCCGAAGGCGATCATGTGCTCCGAGAGAATGCTCGCGCCCGCGCTCGTGCCCCCCACCGTGACCCCGTGAGCGTTGCGGCTGCGGATGAGCTTGGCCACCGGAGTGCCACCCAGGAGTGTCGTGAGCCGGAGCTGGTTTCCACCCGTGAAGAAAATGCCGCTCGCCTGCTCGAGCCGCTCGAGCCGGCTCGGCTCCTGGCAATCGCGTCGCGTGTCGAAGTCCATCACCGAGACGCGTCGCACGCCGAGATCGCGGAAAACCTGTTCGTATCGGTGACCGGTCTCGTGAAGCTGGCTCGCGGTGGGGATGACGACGATGTCGGCGTCGGGTCCGCCCGACACGTCGATGAAACGTTGCAGGATGCGGGGGTCGTTTTCCTTGTTTTCCGCCCCTCCGATCGGGACGATCCAGCCTCGGGTCTCGCCCTCAGGGACCTTACTCGGCATCCGGTCGCGCTCCTCGTGCGGATTCGATGGGCGGCATTATACGGAACAGCCTGCCCCGGGACGCGGACGCATCCGCAATTTGGGCGCCGTCAATGCGCAGTCGAGCTCTCGCCGTGCGCAGGTGCCGCGATGGTGGCGGGCTTGGTGAAGGACTCCGAGCGCGTGAGGAATGTGTAGTCGCCCTCGACCGCCATCAGCCCGATGAGGATCAGCAGGCACAAGGGCGGCACGAGGATCGCGAGCTTGAGCGCGAGCCTCTCCCAGTTCATGTGCATGAAGATGGCGACGATGAACCCCGCCTTGAGGAACATGAAGAGGAGGATCAGCGACCAGCGCAGCGCGCCCTGCAGGTGGAAATAGTCCACCCCATATGAGAACGCGCTCAGAACGAACAATAGCAGCCAGATCCACAGATATATGGCGATCGGATGCTGCTGGCCTTCACTCGCGGACATGGAAGCTCCCTACCAGAGATAGAAAAACGCGAAGATGAACACCCAGACGAGATCGACGAAGTGCCAGTACAGGCCCGCGATCTCGACGATCTCGTAGTTGCCCTTTCGGTCGTAGTCGCCGCGCCAGACCTTCAGCGCGACGATCACGAGGTAGATCACGCCCGCGGACACGTGCAGCCCGTGAAAGCCGGTGATCATGAAGAACGAGGCGCCGAACTGCTCGGCGCCCATGGGGTTGCTCCACGGACGCACGCCCTCGTCGACGATCAGCTTGGTCCACTCGAAGGCCTGCATGCCGACGAAGGTCGCGCCGAACCCCGCGGTGATCAGCATCAGCGCGGCGGTCTTGCCGCGTCTGCGGCGGTAGCCCATGTTGACCGCCATCGCCATCGTGCCGCTGCTCGAGATCAGGATGAAGGTCATGATCGCGATCAGGATCAACGGGATGTGGTTGCCGAATACCGTCAGCGCGAACACCTCGCTCGGATTCGGCCACGGCACGGTCGACGAGATGCGCACGTGCATGTACGAGGTGAGGAAGCAGCTGAATATGAAGGTGTCGGAGAGCAGAAAGATCCACATCATCGCCTTGCCCCACGGCACGACGAAGGCCTGCTTGTCGGACGCAAAATCGCTGGCGACACCCGGTAGGCCGGGGGTCACCCCGGACGGATGTACGACGCTGGTCGCGGTCTCAACTGCCATATGACTTGGGCCCCTGGATTCAGGTTTGCAGCAACAGGCCGAACAATACTAGCCAGACCAGCAGCAGGTAGTGCCAGTACACGGTGCACAGTTCGATGCCGAGCCGCACCTCGTCGAGCCCGGCGCCGCCGCGCGCCATCCGCGCCGCGGTCCTGATCCAGGCGACGAGACCGCCACCAAGGTGCACCGCGTGCACCCCGGTCAGCAGGTAGAAGGAAGCATTCGCGGGATTGGCCGCCGCGTAATACCCCGCGGCCTGCAGCTGCTGCCACGCGTAGTACTGCCCGACCAGGAAGGCGACCGCGAACGCGCCGCCGAGCCACCATGCGAGTCGCGCACGGGCCGGGTCATCGCGGTTCGTCGCCCCGCGCGCCCACTGCATGGCCACGCTGCCGAGCGCGAGCAGCACGGTGTTGATCCAGAGCACGCGCGGTTCGGCGAGTGGATGCCAGTCGTGCGTGAGCCCGTGCGCCATGCCGTGGCCCATGCGCATCCAGTAGCCGGTAATGAAGAGCGCAAAGAGCGAAGTCAGGATCGCCAGCAGGATCCAGAGACCGATGCGCGCCGGTGGCGGACCCAGCGTGCCCGCGGAATCGCGCCCGTCTGCGGTGCCCTGCGCCTCCCACGGCCGCGTGGTCAGCCGGCGGACCGCCAGCCACCACACGATCACACCGGCGAGGATCCCGGCGAAAGCAACCCAAAGGCTCACGTGTGACGACCGCCCTTATCGTGGCCCGGCGCGTGTTCGTGACCCTGGCCGTACCCCGGCCCGTAGCCATGGCCGTGGCCGTGGAACTCCGCCGACTCACCGCCGACTGGCGGCTGGTTCTGCGGCACGAAATCATCCTTGAGCCCCGGCACGCCGTATTCGTACGCCCAACGATAGACAACGGGCAGCTCCGCCCCCCAGTTGCCGTGCCGCGGCGGCGTATCGGGCGTGAACCATTCGAGCGTCGTCGCGCGCCAGGGATTGCCCCCCGCATGCTTGCCGTTCTTCAGGCTCCAGATCAGGTTGAACAGGAACAGGAGCTGCACTGCCGCGACGAAGAACGCGGCGGTGCTGATCGCCTCGTTCATGGTGTGCACCGAGTCCGGTATGAAATACGTGTCGCCGAGAGCGTAGTAGCGGCGCGGCACGCCCAGGATCCCGAGATAGTGCATCGGCAGATAGATCGCGTAGGTGCCGAGGAACGTGCACCAGAAGTGGATGCGCCCCATCGTCTCGTTGAGCATCCGCCCCGTCACCTTCGGGTACCAGTGGTAGATCGCGCCGAACACCACCAGGATCGGCGACACGCCCATCACCATGTGGAAGTGTGCCACCACGAAATATGTGTCGGAGAGCGGCACATCGACCGTGACGTTGCCGAGGAAGAGACCGGTGAGTCCGCCATTGATGAAGGTGAACACGAAGCCGATCGCGAACAGCATCGGCACCGTCAGGTGGATGTGACCTCGCCACAGTGTCAGTACCCAGTTGTAGACCTTGATCGCGGTCGGCACGGCGATAATGAGCGTCGTGGTGGCGAAGAAGAATCCGAAGTACGGGTTCATGCCGCTCACGTACATGTGGTGCGCCCACACCACGAAGGACAGCGCGCCGATCGCGAGGATCGCCCACACCATCATCCGGTAACCGAAGATGTGCCGGCGCGCATGCGTGCTGATCAGGTCGGAGACGATCCCGAACGCCGGCAGCGCGACGATGTAGACCTCGGGGTGGCCGAAGAACCAGAACAGGTGCTGGAACAGCAGCGGGCTGCCACCCGCGTGCCCCGTCTGCTCACCCATCGACACGATCGCCGGCATGAAGAAGCTGGTGCCGACCTGCAGGTCGAGCGTCATCATCACCGCGCTGACGAGCAGCGCCGGGAAGGCGAGCAGGGCCAGGATCGTGGCCATGAAGATGCCCCACACCGAGAGCGGCATCCGCATCATGGTCATCCCGCGGCAGCGCGCCTGCAGCACCGTCACGATGTAGTTCAAGCCGCCCATCGTGAAGCCGACGATGAAGATCGCGAGCGACACCAGCATCAGCGTGATGCCCCAGTGCGAGCCCGCGGTGCCATGCGAGATCGCCTGCGGCGGATAGAGCGTCCAGCCGGCGCCGGTCGGCCCGCCCGGCACGAAGAAGCTCGCGACCAGCACGAGCACCGCCAGCAGGTACACCCAGTAGGAAAGCATGTTCAGGTACGGGAACACCATGTCCCGCGCGCCGCACTGCAGCGGGATCAGCAGGTTCCCGAAACCGCCCAGGAACAGCGCCGTGAGCAGGTAGATCACCATGATCATTCCGTGCATGGTGACGAACTGGTAGTAATTGTCCGGGCTGATGAAGCGGAAGGTATCGGGGAACCCGAGCTGCATCCGCATCATTACGGACAGCCCGAGCGCGACCAGGCCGATCGCCATCGCGGTAATCGCGTACTGGATCGCAATGACCTTGTGGTCCTGGCTCCAGATGTACTTCGTGACGAAGGTCTGCGGATCGTGCAGGTGTGCGTGCTGGTCCGCGATCGCAACGTATGCCATTAGAAATTCCTCCGCGTCGGTGCGTCACCGCCGCGCATGTTCAGTGCTCCGCGTGCCCGGTCTCGCGCGGCGCGCCGGAAGCATCCGAGGCGCTCGCGAGGCGCGCGGGCTCGCCGCGCAGCGTGCCGATGTAGGCCACGAGATCGGCGGCTGTCTGTTCGTCGTCGAGTATCCGCGCGATCCTGGCCATCTGCGCGCCGTAGAAATCCTGCGGGTGCCGACCGCGAACACCGGTCCTGAAGTTGTTCAGCTGTCGCACGAGGTACCAGTCGCTCTGGTTGGCAAGCCGCGGCGACTTGGTGGACCACACGCCCTGCCCTTCCGTGCCGTGACAGTTGGCACAGGTCACGTATGTGCGCGACCCGCGCTCGGCGTCGCCCTGCAGCGTCGCACGCGGCGGGTCGTCGGGCAGCGTCGCGATGTGCGCCGCCACGTTTGCGACCGCCGTGTCGTCGAGCATGGAGGCAAACGGCACCATCTGCGCCGCGATGGTCTCGCCGGGCGCGCCGCCACGGATACCATGCTTGAAATTGCGCAGCTGCTGGGCGACGTACCATGGGTGCTGTCCCGCCAGCTTCGGTGCGTTCAACGTCTCGTTGCCCTCGCCGTTTGCCCCATGGCATGCGGTGCAGGTTGCAAACGTCGCCTGGCCCGCCACCGCATCCGCCGCCGGTCGCGCCTCGAGCTGCGCAAAGGTCGGCTGCTGCGCGAGCCATGCGCGGTAGTCGTCGGGCGAATCGACCACCACCCGGCCGCGCATCGCGAAATGCCCGACGCCGCACAGCTCCTCGCAGAGCACGTCGAAGGCGCCGGTGCGAGTCGGCGTAAGCCACATGTAGGTGACCATGCCCGGGACCAGGTCCATCTTCACGCGGAACTGCGCCACGGTGAAGTTGTGCAACACGTCCTTCGATCGCAGCAGCATCTTGACCGGCTGATCGATGGGGAGGTGCAGCTCGGGATTCGCAACCAGGATGTCGTCGCGCCCCTTGTCGTCGCCCTTGTCGATGCCGAACTGGTTGGACACCGTTACGAGGGCAGGATCAGTCGCACCGAGCACGCCGTCCTCCCCTGGCAGCCGGTAGCTCCACGTCCACTGCTGCCCGAGCGCCTCGATCTCGGCCGTGCCCTCCGGAACCGTCACAAACTTGGCCCAGACAAGCAGCCCCGGTGCCAGCATCGCCGCGACACCGACCGACGTCACGATCGTGAGCCACCACTCCAGCTTGCGGTTCTCCGGCTCGTATTCCGACCGTTGCTCGCGCCCTTTGCGGTGGCGGTAGCGGACGACGCAGTACGCCATGAACAGGTTGACGGCGACGAAGACCACGCCCGTGACCCAGAAGGTCAGCTTCACGGTGTCGTCCATCATCCCCCAGTTGGAGGCAATGGGCGTGAACCACCAGGGGCTCGCGACGTGGAATACGACGGTGCCGATGACGAGCAGAATCAACGCGATCGCAAACGCCATTCTTTACACCTTCTGCTGCGCGCGAGGGCCGGGGCGATCACCATCGGCTCCGCGCTTGATGCTGCTGAACGGGTTGATGTAGTGGCTGTCCACGGCCACGAGCTCAGCCTCGGGATGCCGTTCGCGCATCATCGCCCGCACCGTGTCTTCCTTCGCCTTGAGGGCATAGATCAGGATCAGGTACTTGCCCGCCTCGAGATCGTCGTGGAACCGGGCCAGCTTCTTGTTCTCGCTGGCAACGCCGATCAGCCCGCCTTCCCAGGCGCCGAACAGGGTCGCCACCGCGACAATCAGGTAATAGACGAAGCTCGGCACGTGAACGTTGGGGCCCAGCGGCTGGTAATGCTGCAGCGCCCACACGCCGAGCAGCCCGGCGAGGAAGCCGACGACGGCTCCGATCAGACCGTCGCGGATCAG
>Ga0207648_10002530_pt1 | contig 19614 bp, 14 predicted proteins | sample KBSMisM32_FD_184310 | JGI IMG/M metagenome (GOLD analysis project Ga0207648, IMG submission 184310) | Miscanthus rhizosphere microbial communities from Kellogg Biological Station, Michigan, USA - KBS Miscanthus M3-2 (SPAdes) (version 2) | ecosystem: Host-associated > Plants > Roots >...
GAGGAGGTCGATAAGCCGGTACCCGGCACCGGTGAGGTTCTCGTCGCCGTGCGCGCAGCGGCAGTCAACATGTTCGACTGGTACATGGTGCGGGGGAGGCCGAGCATTTTTCGACTGCTGCTTGGTGCGCAGCCGAAGCCGCTCGGCGTCGATCTGGCGGGAGTAGTCGAGGCGATCGGACCCGGCGTCACACGATTCAAGTCGGGTGACGAGGTCTTCGGGACCGGACGCGCAAAATCAGTCAGGCCGAAGACTGGCTCTTTCGCCGAATACGTGTGCGTCGCGGAGAATCTGGTGGTGGCAAAGCCGCGCAACGTGACGTTCGAGCAGGCGGCAGCGGTCCCGGTAGCCGGGCTCACTGCGCTGCAGGGCCTCCGCAATCACGGATTGCTCAAGCGCGGACATAAAGTGCTGGTCAATGGAGCATCGGGCGGAATCGGAACTTTTGCGGTGCAGATCGCCAAAGCGTTCGGAGCCGAGGTTACAGGCGTGTGCAGCACTCGGAATGTCGAGATGGTGCGCCGGATCGGCGCCGACCACGTCATCGATTACACTCGAGAGAGCTTCACGGACGGGGCGATGCGCTACGATGTCATCCTCGACATCGTCGGAAACAAATCGTGGTCAGACTGCCGACGCATGCTGACCACGAATGGAAAGTACGTAGTCGCCGGCGGCCCACCCCGCCGAGCGTTACCGCTGTTGATGCTGGAGCCGTTCACAGGGGGTAAGCTCAATACGTTCATCGCGCGGGCCAATCCCGACGATCTCAACGTGTTGCGGGAATTGATCGAAGACGGCGGTGTTACTCCCGTCATCGACCGCACTTACCGTCTCGAGGAAACGGCAGAGGCGGTGAGGTACGTCGCGGCGGGTCACACCCGCGGCAAGGTCGTAATCACGCCAACACCGCAATGATCACCGCCCAAGTCACGTTCTCTTTGTGCTCGGGCGGTGACTTCTGGAACTACGTGTTACGGTCCTCCTTGTGACCCAACGCGTATGACAGCGGTCGCGAACGCGCTCGTCAGATTTCTGCCTTCAATCGTTGGATTTCCGCTGGTGGTTTGCAACTGAATCGTCTGCTGAGCACCGGGTGTCCAATTCAGGTTACGGTATTGGAACGTTGGTGAGGTGGTTCGCACATCCTTCGGACGTTCGCCTGCCGGCGTCTCGACGATTCCGCCAGGGTTCAGGAGGGCGTCCGCGTCTATGACACCGTCGTTATTCATGTCCCACGAGTACACGGTGATTGCATCGCCGTAACATCCATCCGGATCGAAAGAGCTGCTGGCGTCCAGCGTCAGGGCGTCGGCGGCATCCACGGTGTAGAAGTAATTGTCATCCTCGACGAATGGGCTTGCCACTGCGAGCGGCGCAGTGTTCGCGATGGTGATCGTCACTGCCACCGAGGCAATGCTGGTCAACGACGGCACATTGTCGTCGGTGACGCGTAGACCTGCGACGAAGGTGCCTGGACCCGGATAGTCGCCGAATCCGACATCGACGGGGGTCCCGTTGCGCTCATTCGCCCTGAAGTGAGCGGGATTGCCATCCCAGATGAACTGCCACTCGTACAAGACGATCGACCGGAGTGGCGAAGCTCCGTGAAAGCTGCCGCTCGACTTGTACGTGATCAGCGGCCGGCTCTCACACGATGCGGTCGCTGTCGAGCTCGATACGGCCGCAACCGGAAAGGGCTCATTCACGCGTGCAACGAGAGCGGCGGTTGATGTGCTGAACGTCGATGGGTCGTCCGTTGAGGCGAGGTCCTTGACTCTCAGCTGCGCGGTCCCTCGGATCGTGGTGTTCTCGGGTGTAGGATTCGCTGGACGCACGAAACCGGCTGCCGCGAGCGCTGACGGGGAGACCTGCACGATGGAGCCAGTCTCCGTGTATGAACCGTTGGCGGTCAAGCTCCAGTCGTACCTGAGGATGTCGCCGCAGGTTGTGTTTTCGTCCGTTGATGAAGAACCGTCGAGGGTGACTGACTGTCCCACGAAAAACTCGTACGGGCCTCCAGCGCGGGCGACCGGCAGCACGTTGTGAAGCCCGACCGGGACCTGTGCTGTGACCACGACTTGTTTGTGGTTCGCGTCGGTAACGCGCAACGCGACACTTCGTTCACCGATCGTTGTGTAGACGTGGCTGACGACCTCCGCCGGATCGCTTGTGGAAGCCTGAACGGCGAAGTTCTGCCCATCATAGTTGAAATCCCACTCCCACAGCACGAGCGCGATGTCCGGATCTGACTGCGCACTGGTCTGTGAGAAATCCACCTGCAGGTCGCAAAAAGCTTCCGGGGGTCTGACGGTAATCGACGCTGTAATGTCGTTATCGGCGCTCATCACGTTGAGATTGGCGGTGCCGGTGACCGTTCCAGCCGCTGCGGAGATCGTGGCCTGTCCCACGCTTCCGGCGGTAGCGAGTCCGTCTGCCGCAACCGTGGCCACGCTCGCGTTCGAGCTCGCCCATGTGACGGTCTGACCGTTCAGCGGCGCGCCATGAAGGTCATAGAGTCTCGCCGCGAACTGCTGCGTTCCACCAACATTGATCGTGGCACTGGCAGGGTCTATCTGGATTGCGCCGACGATCCCTGTTTCCGCCCGAAACTTGATGGGCAGCGTACGTCCGTCGACGAGAGCAATGAACTCGTCGGTGGCAACATTCTTCAGGTCTTTGCCTGTCGAGACCGGTTCTACATCGGCAAACCCGAGCAGAACATTGTCCGCCGCTGTGACCGAGATTCGGTATATGCTACCGGTCTTCAGGTCGAACTGGTCGGTATGCCAATTGACGATGTACTGCTGGCCGTCCCAACGAACTGTCTCGGAGTTGGGTCCGGTGCTGGTCGTGAATGTGGCGATCTGTGCGCCGCATGTCGTGCCCACCAGCTCGCAAATCCGGACTTCCGGTGCAAGCGCCGGGTCAGCCTCGCCACTATAGGCCGGTTGCGCGACCATCGGTGGCAACCAGTAGAAGCCCGCGGCGAAATCGTGCGCGGCATCCGCAATAGTGAACGCGGGTGAGGTGGATGAACCAGGACTTGTGATCCGAGCGCTGTCGGAGCAGGCGAGAAGGAGCACGATCGCTGGGAAACGCAGACGCGACGTGTACGACATGGGGAACCTCTACAGTGGGGTGCTATGCGACTGATTGTTGTCGCCAAGGTAAGACGCACAGTCACGCCAGCAATAACGAATATTCGGAGCGCCGCGAATGCTGTTGAGTCGCCTTCCCCCTTAAGCGCCGAGAAGCTGCCTGACTGCCCGATCAGCTTTGCGAATCGCGCTATTGCCCGTAAGGCGGCAGGTTGTTGGCGATCGTTCGAAACTCGGATTCGCTCAGCGGCGTCATATCGCGAAATGCCGCCCAGCCGTTTCGCGGCGTCAAATGCTCTTTGTCGGGAGTGTCCGACCCGTAGAGAATTCGGTCGACGCCTAGCTGCCGGATCCTTGTCGCCACACGCGCGGCGCTCCTGGCGGAGATATCGGGCGTCACGACAGTAGCGACATCGAACCACAGATTCTTCGCGCGCGGATCGTGCGCGGCGATGCGCTCTACGAACACCGACAAGGCTGAATCAGATCGGGCGTCAAGCCGACCCTGACTGGCGAGGTGGGCGATCTGCACCGGGATATCGGGAGCGCCCGCAAGCACCTTGTCGAAGAACGTCTCTGCGAAAGCGCGATCGTACGTCACTGAGCCACGCGGAGCAAAGTGGACGACAATGGGAAGTTTTGCCTCATTCGCGGCGTAGAAGACTCTCGCCACGGCGGCCACGTCGGCCGGCTGACTGAAATCGACTCCCGAATTTCCGAAGTGCAGCTTGATCCCGCGAAACCGCCCGCTCTTCGCGCACCGAGCGAGCTCCTCGAGCGCGTAGCTGCGCAGCGGATTGAAGCTACAGAACGCGCGAAGTCTGTCCGGAAACTTCATGACCTGATCGGCCGTCCAATCGTTCTCAGCCCGCACCTTGGCGTACTCACCCGGCTTTTCTTCGCGGTCGGGGCCGGACTGATACGCGATAGAAAGCACCAGCGCGCGACGAATTTTGGCCGAATCGAGCAGCGATACGAGATAGTCTGGGGAAACCGGATCAACGGTGCGCGGGCCGCCCATGGTTAGCGTCTCTGTTGTGATGCGCCAACGTCCATCACCTTCTTTCACCAGCGATAGCGCCACGTGCGCATCGCGGTGTCCCGTTTTTGGCGTCGTGAGGTAGGCGGTTATGAATGCGGCATTCCCATTGATGCCGTAGCCGACGGGATCGAGACCATAAGGGGAATCGGTCGCATCCGTCCACCAGCCGGCGATGGAGTCGCGTGTCTGGATCCAGGCGGGATCAAACGACTGGAGGAGCCATGCATGTTCGGTGTAAAGCGCAGCGAGAGCGGGCTTGTCCATCTCCGCCTTGATTCTCGCCTGGAGAAACGCGTCGAGCTCCGGCGGCAGCGTGACTTTCGCGGGTGGAAGATCGGATGAAGCGGTGGCAGCTGCGGGGCTGCGCAGATGCTGGTGTGCGTCGAGCACGGGCGCGGCAGCGCCGCCGCCTTGTGCCTGTGCGCCAGCTGTGCGCAAAACCGCTGAGCACGCCGTCAGACAACTCAACCCAAAGAGCAAGACGGCAAGCCGTCGCAACGATCTCACTGATTGTTTCTCACTTTCTCACAAAGAACGGAGAAAAAGCGGGAAGGGTTTCAAGGACCGACTGCGTCCCGACAATATGTCGGGCTGTTCTTCACTCAGGGCTGTGCCTTCGTAACCGCGAGCACTACCGTGAATCCGTTTTGCCACCGACGTAAATCAGGACACCAATCAGGTTGGCAACCACGATCACGGTGATGATCTTCAGTGCAAACGTGCGCCAGCTCGGGACGTCGATGATCGGAAACACCGACAGTATCGAGTAAAGCAGCGCCATCCCGAATCCGCACGCCGACGCAACCCGCAGCCACAGCGGCGGCTGCCGCTGAAGTTTCGCGGCACCGAAAAGTGGAATCGCAAACAGTCCGAGGTACGTGAGCGCGTAAAGGATTCCCGCCGCGTTCTCCAGCAGCTGGAACGCTTCCTGGACGCCGACGCCGGCCTGGCCGGCCAGCGAGAACGCGATCGTGATCGCGCTCACGAAAAGAATCGAATTGACCGGGGTTCTGAACCGTGGATGCAGTTGCGTGAACCAGCTCGGCAGCAGATTGTCCCACCCCGCGACGAGCGGCAAACGCGTATTGCCGTTGAACACCATCGTCACGACTCCCAGCTGCCGGAGCAACAGCAGCAGGATCAGCCCCGGCACGATCAGCCGCACCACTCCCGATCCCTCGAAGCCGACGCTCAGTGTCTGCGGAATCGGACTCACCAGATCGATGCGCTCATTCGGCACCAGCGCCATCACGCTGTCGGTGCCGAGGATGAACATCAGCACGATGATCGGCGCGGCGACGAGGACCGAGCGGGTGATGGTGCGGCCGGCGCTCCGCGTCTCTCCAGCCATGATTGCGACGTACTCGAACCCACTCAGTGCGCCGAGGGCCATCTTGCCGAAGATGTTGAGACTGAATGGGGTGAGGGCCGGCGCCGTGACATCGAGTGGCTTGTAGGCAACCGATCGTCCGTGAGCGATCGCGACAAGCGGCACGATCAGCAGCGCGGCAAATGTAAGGACGTGCGCTGCGCCGCCAACGTCCTGAACCCAGCGCCCGACACCGAGGCCGCGCACGGTGATCATCGTCACCCCGAGGAGCGCGAGGGTGCTGACGACCGGCGTGTACCACCATAAGTGCGAAAGCGCTGCGCTGCTCCCGCTCAGCAAATACGCCGCGTTATTGGCGATCGTGACGCCGAAGGTCGCGCCGATCAGCACCGCATACGCCCACAGATTCCACGCCACCATGAACCCTGCAAAGCGACCTAAAGCAATCGATGTCCACTGATACAGCCCGCCCTCGAGCGGCATCAGCCGCGCGAGGAAGATCACCACCGCCGCTTGCGGCAGATAATAGAGGAGGATTGCCAGCAGCCAGAAAACGGTGTGGGAGCTGCCCAGCTTTGCCGCCGTCCCGACCCACGAGGATCCGACGACGTACATGATCTGCATCAGCACCAGGTCGACCAGTCCGAGCTCTTTCCTGAGCCCGGCACTCCTGGCCTCGACCTCGGCGACGCGTTCTACTGCCGGCTGATTCGGCAAGGCGGGACAAATCTATCCGTCCACGGGCTTACACGCGCCCGACGTACTGATCTATGCTTTAAGCGAGTTTCCGCCTTCAGCGCGACAGCCGGAAGGGACGCTGCAAGGCGCGACTCACCCCTGCTTCGAGCACCTCGTCGCGGCCCTCACGAATTCCAGCAATGGTCGGACGAACCACTAAATCGGGCACAATCCCGATCCGTTGAGTTGGCCTGCGGTCTGGATAAAAAACGCCGATCCCGGTGATCATTGCATTAAGTCCACCGGGTAAAGGAACTGGCGAGACATTTCCGTCGGCTCCCGCTGTCGTGCTCCCAACCACCAGCGCACCGGGCGCGGATCGAAACGCCATTGTCGTGTACTCGGATTGACTCTGCGAGCTCTCGTCCACCAGGATGACCACCTTCCCGTCGTATGTCGGAGACGCCGGTTTCAAATCGACAGGTTCTGTCCACGCAAACGCACCCGGATTGCTCAGCTGGCCATAAGTGAACCGCGCAAAAGGTGTCGATTGAGAGATCAAATGCGAGCCAAGCCCGAAGACGACAAACGACTTGGGATAATTTCGAATATCGATCACCAGCACTTTGGTGCCCGCCGCCGCCTTGAGATAATCGTTCACTCCCTGTCCGGACACCGACGACAGTTTCAGGTAGGCAACGTCCGGTGCAAGAAGCTGAAACGTCGCGCCGCCAAGATCGTGAGTGAGCATTGACATAAACCCGGCTCCGCCGACTGCCACACGCGTTGCCTTAACATCCGTGATGGAACCATTGCGCTCCACCGTCAACGTCACCGGGCCAGCGTCGCCGCGCGTCAGCTGGGCGGCAATCTGACGTAGTCGAGCCGGCTGGTTCGACGCCCCGTAATAAGGCAACCAGGCCTTGACCAGTGAATCAACGCGTGCGCCGTCGATGGCGACTATCACATCACCAATGCGCAGCCCGGCGGCGGGGCCTACCGAGTCGACGAACCCGGAGACGACGGCTTTCCCTTCGACGAATCGCGATTGCACCGGCACGTAATAGGTCCCAGCAGGCGGACGCACGTCCATCGCGCTCCATAAATTCGCGTGTCCGTCCTCTATGCGCGCGATAAGTCTCATCATAACCAGGCGATAGGAAGTCGAATCAGCTGCTCCGTACACCTGCGGCACAAACTCGCGGAGGACGTTGTCCCAGTTTTCCTTAATGAGATCGCGGTACGGATACCAGTACGAGATGATGTTCCAGAAACGGTACAAGGCGAGCAGCCGCAAAGCGGAATCTGGAAGCGGCGTATTGGCGTACGCATTCTCATTGACGAAGTCGGGGTTGCCGACTCCCGAAACCAGCGTCACGTATCGCTGGATGTTGTTAGCTGAACGATTTTTGTAAATCGCGACCAGTTGCGAGCTGAGCGCGTGTCCGAGTGCCCGTTCATCGTTGATCCATGCAACGTCGGGTTGAATCGCCAGACTTTCCGGCACGCTTGCGCATGGATTGCACACAGCCGGCGAACCGAGCTCGCCCAGCCAGTTCGATATGATCGTCGTTGCGGCTGGCTGACTCTTGGCAGCAAGCACCGATGGAATGACACGTAAGAGCGGAGCATCCCAATCGAGGTTGCCGTTAGTGATGGCGGGATGATGATACTTGGTGAAGCCCCAGACTTTTCCCAGCAGGACGAGGTTGTCAGTCTGGCGTGGGCTGAGCTGGCAATCAACGGCTGCTGTCGTCGTCAGGCCAAGAAACGCCGCACCGATAAGCGCGCGAGGAATCATGGAATACTCGAATCGAAGGTGAACGGGTGCAGGGTGAGCGCGATCATAATTAGTGGGATGCGTCCAAGTTCGACAGCGTTGAGGGAATTGTTCTGGTCGCGGGTGCATCTTTTTTGTGCCTGTTCGGGTCTAACCAGAAGAGATCCACTTCAACTGCTGACGAATCGCTTCGAGGAGTCGATGAGACAGTCATGGTCACGTATGCTGGGTACGCTGTTACTCGTGGTCGCGGGTTCGGGCCCGATCCGGGCCCAAACCAGCGGGCAGCCGGCTGACACTCCCAAGGCACCAGCCGAGCGGCAGTTCCGCGCTTGGCTCGCGGTGTTCAATCAGGGTGATCGTGCGGCGCTGGAGAAGTTCACCCGGGACAACTACCCGGCGGGAGCCGCGAGAATCGACGGCCTGATGGATTTCCGCGCCAATACCGGCGGCTTCAATTTCCGAAAAACCGTCAGCGCCACCGCAACGCAGTTCACAGCCCTGGTCCAGGAACGCAACTCCGACCAGTTCGCGACTGCCGTTCTGACTGTGGACTCCAGCGAGCCACATCACATCCTGAGCATCGGCCTGCGCGCGATTCCACGTCCGCCGGAGTTCGCCATCCCGCGGCTCACCGAACCCGAACTGGTGAACCAGTTGGGAAGCAAGCTCGACGCGGATGCCAAAAAAGGATTGTTCTCCGGGGCCGTTCTGATCGCGCGGCAGGGCAGGCCAATTTTCACGCGGGTGTACGGATTGGCCAATCGCGAGACAGGCGAGCCGAACAAGCCGACGACCCGTTTTCGCATGGGATCGATGAACAAGATGTTCACCGCGACCGCGATCATGCAGCTCGTCCAGGCCGGCAAGATCAAGCTCGACGATCCGCTCGGAAAGTTTCTCACCGACTATCCAAACAAGGATGTCGCATCGAAGGTGACAATCCACCACCTGCTGACGCACACCGGAGGGACTGGCGACATCTTCGGCCCGGAGTTCGAGAGCCATCGTCTCCAGCTTCGTACGCTCAATGACTACATCAAGCTTTACGGCTCACGTGCTCTCGAGTTCCAGCCCGGCACCAAATGGGAGTACAGCAATTACGGATTCATCCTGCTCGGCGCGATCATCGAGAAAGTCTCTGGGCAGAGCTACTACGACTACGTGCGCGATCACATCTTCACACCGGCCGGGATGACGCGCACCGGTTCGGAGCCCGAAGACGTCGTGGTCCCCGATCGCGCGATCGGGTACATGGGAACAGGCGCCGCGTCGAAGCCGAACACCGAAACGCTTCCATATCGCGGCACGTCCGCGGGCGGCGGATACACCACCGTCGAGGATCTGCTTCGCTTTGCCAACGCTCTCACCGCACACAAACTCCTCAACGAGCACTACACCCAGCTGCTCACCACGGCCAAGCCGGAGACAGGTGAGGCGCGCTATGCCTACGGCTTCCAGGACGAAGTGCGCGGAGGTGTTCGCAGCTTCGGGCACAGCGGTGGCGCACCGGGCATGAACGGAGATCTGCAGATATTTCCGCAGACGGGCTACGTCGTGATCGCGCTCGCAAACATGGACAGGGCGGCGGGAAGAACTACCAGCTGGATCGGCGAACGGCTGCCGGCGATGTAATCGCTTTGAGATGCGATTCCGAATCCTGACGAAATCTCTACTGCTCGATCACTCCTCCGGATTCTTAATCGGCGAGCTCTCGCCTCTTCCAGCGTTTCGGTCTCGGTAGCGCAGCGCTTCGCCCATGCGCTCCACTTCGAGCGCGAGGGCATCGTACGAGCGCTGCAGGTATTCGATGCGTTGATCGGCGAGCTGCGGCGTCGAATCCCTGCCCGATGACGGCAGCGGATACACCTGGGACCGCGGGTCACCCGATTGTCCTGAAGCCCAGGTGGTTACCGTTTTCCACAGCAGATAAGCGCCGATGCCGACGAACAAGAGGAACACGTGCGCCATGGCATGCATCATCTCATCCATCGCCAGGGCGAGCCCCATACCGCCAATGTTGATGATGCCGAAGAGTATCGCTCCCGCTCGCCACAGTTTGGCTCGTCGAGTCATGACCGGCTCCTTATTCGGGAATTCGGATGCTCAAGAATACTGGCGCGCTCGTTCCATTTGTCGATGTCGACACCCTTGGCGAGAAACCACACCGTCAGCACCAGTATCGTAACCGGTGCCGGAGCCAGCATCAGGTCCGATGAGTACGCGGGTGCCAGCACGAGGGTGAAGTTCTTGATGATGAAGGCAACACCGACAAGTCCGAATAGCACTCCGATGAAACGCGGGATATACCCGGAGCGAAATATCAGATAGCCCCGAATGAGCGACGCGGAACCATAGAACACCATGAACAAGCCCGCGCCCATGGCGTAAACGCGAACAAAGAAGTAGACCAGAGCGTCCAGCTGCTCCTTCGTAAAACTCTGCGCGAAAACGGGATTCCTGACCAACAACGGCGCGCAAAAGAACAACATTTCGCAGACCGCGAACAAGGCAGTGGAGATGAGCCCAAAGAACGCCGACAGCAGCGCGAGATTACGGTGGACGGGCTTGAGCAGAACGTAGAGAACCAGTGCGATCCCGACATCACAGAGCGCCTCGAGCAGGTAACCGGCGAAGCCAAGTCGAAACAGCATCTCGTGATCGACAATGTTGCTGACAGTCGCCGCCGCGTCCCCAGCCACGATCAACTTGCTCGGCACGTAAAACTCGCCAAATGATCCCGCGACGAATGAAATCAGAAACATGATTCCCGCGGCACGGGCATAACGCTGGACCGAGCTCACTCAGGCCTCCGTCGGGGATTGTTTGATAACTAGAAATCCAGTTATTCCCTACGGGTCGGGCGCCGAGTGGTTTCACCAGGCTCCGCCGGCGGACTCTTAGCCCTCGCGCTTCATGCGCTCGCGGCGGGCAACCTCGCGTTCGCTGGGAGGATCGGTCAGAACGTTGGCAGTCTTCACCTCACCGGCTCGCTCGTAATGGCCTACGATCAGACCAGTCGGCGAGACGCGCGAACCGGTCAGCTTGAACGAGTGCGGCGCGGAGCCGTCGGCGAACAGCTTTTTGCCACTGCCAAGGACGACCGGCACCGTGAACGTACTGATGGCGTCGACCAGATCATTGGCGAGCAACGCGTGTACGAGCTCCGTGCTTCCCTGAGTGACGAGGTTCGGACCGTCCTCCTTTTTCAGGCGCTTCACGGCGTCGATGTCACGCAGGAGCACCGAACCCGCCCAGCCCGTATCCACTCCGCCCGAGCGCGAGACCACGTACTTCTTCGCATCCTTGAACGCCTTGGCGATGCTCCCCGCGGGAGCGTCTTCTCTATAGTAGGGCCAGTAGCCGGCGAAGATCTCGTAAGTCTTGCGGCCGAGCAGGAGGTCGAATTTGCCCTTGAAGAGGCGCATGATCTCTTGCTGAGCGTCTTCGGTGAAATAGGGCATCGACCAGCCGCCGAACTTGAAGCCCCTTGTCGGATCCTCGGTCGGGCCGCCGGGTCCCTGCATGACGCCATCCATGGAAACCTGGGCGCCAACGATAATCTTACGCATCGGTCACTCTCCTTTGACCAAACGACGAACGGCCTGCGTCCAATTCGACACTGAGTGAATTTCGGCTAACGACGAAGTGAGGTCGTCACGTCGAGCGCGATGCGAAGTCCCCGCGCGAGCTTCACCGCATCGTCATTGGCCCAGAAGTGCATGAACAACAGCCGCGGCTCTTCAGTGAGCATGTGGCTATGGAGAGCGGTTACTGCGATGCCACTCAGGCGCAGCGCGCGGATCACTGGAATCACCTCGTTCGCGCGGAGCACGAAGTCGCCCGTGATGGCGGCTTTGCCACCGCCCGTCGGCTGAAAATTGATGGCGGTTGCGACTCCCATCGATGGCGGCACCTCCATCCCATTCTCGCGAATGGTCTCCGAGCGCGGGATGCTCACCTGATACACGCCGCCATTGCTCTTCCCGGTCACGCCGAGGGCGGTGGCGATTGCCGAAGTATCGATGTCGGTGGCGGCCGCAGTCGCCGGTGAGGGTGCCGGCGGCTGGGCCAGCGGGGTCGCGCTCCCAGCCAATGCACTGCGGATGGCGCGCGCGATCTGCGATGGGTCACCCTGCGCGCGAATGTGCATGTACATCACATGCGGCGTCTCGTTGAGCAAGTGATTGTGGAGCGCTGTCTGCTCGACACCGCCGGCCTGCAGCGCGCGCATGACGGGGCCGACTTCAGCCTCGGTCAGCACCAGATCGCCCATCGCCACCGCCTGGCCGCGCGTTGTGACCTTGAATGCCACCCAGCCACCGAGCGCGAACGCGGGCTTGAGCCTCACACCGCCGATACTGACCGACAGATCGCTGCGCGGGAAGCTGAACTTGATGACGTTTCCCGGCTGCATCGCGCCTTTTCGTCCGATCGCCGTTTCCACCGCTGTCCAGGTGGAGGTTGAGGATTGTTGGGCGAAGACCGGCGTGAGCGGTCCGAGGGTGAGTAGAGCGAAGGCGATTGTCTGGTTTGCCAGCCGGCGCATGTAGTTCTCCCGAAATCGATAAACGGAAACCATGAATAATCTTAGGCTGCACTTGCCGAACTAAATGAATTGTGCAACTGTAGCAGAAGTATGGCTAAACACCTGATCGGTCCGCGACCTGTCTCGACTCCGGCAGATCTCAGGACCTCGCGCGAAGTATCGCGGGCGCTGCCAGATGACCTGCTGCTTGCGGCATCGCTCCGACTTGGTGTGATGTCGGTGCTCTTTGCCGCGCTTTGGTTCCTCGGCACGGCGATGGGCCACATCGCCGGTCACGTCCTCTTCCCGGACAACAAGAACTGGTTTCTGCCCGACGCCACTGATGCGATCGCCGTCATCAGCGTCGTCGTCTCGCTCGCACTCTATAGGTATACGAGGAGGCCGAACAGAAATCCGCAGTCCGTGCTCGACCTGGGGCTCTGGTATCTGGGTTATACCGCGCTCGCGCTCGGCCTGACCTTTCACGTCGGCGGGCCTCCGCCAGACTACCACATCCTGCCGGAGATCTCCTGGATCGGCGCCGTCGTGCTGATGTACGCGGCGATCATCCCGACTGCGCCGAAAAAAATGTTCGTTGCAGGACTGATCGCCGTGTCGATGAATCCACTCAGCATGCTCATTCTGGGGAGGGTGAAGGACGGCTGGAGCTTCGGATCTCCCTGGCTCGCGCTGGTGATGCACCAACCCGATCTTCTCCTCGTCGGCGCCGCCGTGGTCATCTCGCACGTGGTGACGAAGCTTGGCCAACAAGTCACCAAAGCGCGCGAGCTTGGCAGTTATCAGCTGGGAGAATTGCTCGGCCGCGGCGGAATGGGTGAGGTATACAAGGCAACGCACCGTATGCTTGCCCGGCCGGCCGCGATCAAGCTGATACGTCCCGAGATGCTCGGCGCAGTCGACGACGAGGCTGCCAAGCTCGCGGTCACTCGCTTCAAACGCGAAGCAGAAGCGGCAGCCAACCTCAGGTCGCAGCACACCGTCGAGCTCTACGACTTCGGCGTCACCGCGGACGGGACGCTCTACCTGGTGATGGAGTTTCTCGAAGGCATGGACCTGGAGACGCTCGTCAGCGAGCGCGGCGCGCTTTCGACCGGACGAATCATTCACATTCTGCGGCAGGTGTGCGAGTCACTGATCGAGGCGCACGCAATCGGACTGGTGCACCGTGACATCAAGCCGGCGAACATCCACGTCGGGCGAGTCGGTTTGCATCACGACTTCGTGAAGGTGCTGGACTTCGGATTGGTGAAAGAGGTCTCGAGCGCCAGCATCGGCGACTCGATGTCGACGATTCCAGGTCAGATGGCGCTCGGCACGCCCGGCTACATGGCGCCGGAGATGGCGCTTGGCGAGCCGATCGATGGTCGCGCCGACATCTACGCGGTTGGTTGCGTCGCGTACTATCTGGTTACCGGCGAGACCGTATTCGAGGCGGACACAGCGTTGCAGATGATCGCCAAGCATCTCCAGTCATCACCGATTCCGCCGTCGCAGCGCACCGACAAGCCAGTATCGCCGGAGCTCGAGCGTCTGATCCTGAAGTGTCTGGCTAAAGAGCCGAGCGCGCGCCCACAGACCGCGGTGCAGCTCGCGCAGGCGCTCGAGTTCATCACCGCCGATCGGTGGGGCGAGGAAGAGGCGCGGCGGTGGTGGGAAACGAACGGGCGGTCTGCGGTTCCCGCTGCTGTTGCTGTACTACCGGCGCCTAACGCGGTTGCTGCCGGCTTCGCTCGTCCGCAAGACCGATGACCAGCGCCCATGAGTTGAATATCAGCCACACCAGAAAGACCATACAGCATAGGGCGAGGATCTCCAGCCCGACTGACCGACCCTTAGCGAGGAGGATGTTGCCCACAGCTGCAACTACCGCCAATGCCAGCGCGATCGCTGTACGTATCGCGTAGGCTGTGCGGGCGGCGTCGGGTATCCGTCGCAATTGAAGGAGCCCGAGCGCGAGGATAACGAGAATTGTGGCGATCGGAAACATTTCCTTCACGCCAAGCTGCAACGCAGTCTGTCGCGGGATCAGGACCAGGCTCGCGACTACGAGAATCGCCATTAGCGAGGCCAGAGAAAGCCGGGCGCGATAGCGATACAGCGGCTGGGTGGCGATCTCTTGCGCATGGAGCGAGAGTGCCACGAAGAGCAGGCCGGTCAGAGACGCGCTACCACCCGCGATCATCAGAAAAATAGGACGCCAGTCCGCCAGCAGATCCGCATCAATCATGGACGCAGATATAACGTGGGCACGACCCGCCCGAAAGGAATCTTTACGACCATAGATCAACGCACAATATTCGGAAACAAATAGTGCGGTTAAGTTCCGCGACCACCAATCCCGCAGCTTGCAGAGGGTCCCATGTCGGAAGAGTCGCACGACCATCATCACAGCACGCACGATCATAGCGCACACGACCACGGCGGGCACGCGCACGGACCCGGCGGTCACGGACCGGTCGTCCATCGCGCAGCCGCCGATGTCGCCATCTCATACACGAACGCCGTGGAAGCGGCGGTCCCGGCGCCCGGTCGCTCCGTCGTCAAAGTCGATCTGAATGCAGGCGAAATCGACTGGGAATTTGTCCAGGGGCACAAGACGCGTGCGTGGGGCTTCAATGGTCAGGTGCCCGGACCCACGCTGGAGGCCAGAGTTGGCGATGTCCTGGAGATCCGGTTGACCAACAACCTTCCTGAGCCAACCACGATCCACTGGCACGGGCTTCAGATTCCCGCGGCGATGGATGGCACCGATATGGTGCAGCATCCCATTATGCCAGGCGAGACGTTCACGTACCGATTCAGGCTCCCCGACGCCGGTACGTTCTGGTATCACCCGCACATGAACGAAACGGTCCAACTCGAGCGCGGACTCTACGGCGCGATCGTGGTGCGCGGCGAAAACGAGCCGCGGTTCGACGCAGAGCGCGTGCTGGTAATCGACGACGTAGCGCTGGATCGCAACGGTGAGATCAAGTCGCCGGGCTGGTGGATCGAGCATCACGATGGACGCCAGGGAAGCACGCGACTGATCAACGGACGTCAGGAGCCCGAGCTCGCCATCGCGGCCGGTCAGATAGAGCGGTGGCGGATCGTGAACGCATCGAGTGCGCGCTACGTCCGCCTCTCAATCGGCGGCCAGCCATTCACGTTGATTGGTACCGACGGCGGGTTGATCGACGCGCCGGTGACGATGCAGGAGATACTCCTCGCTCCCGCTGACAGGGCAGAGCTTGCCGTCGGTCCGTTTGCACAAGGCGAAGTCGTCAGCATCAACGCACTGCGCTACGACCGGAAGACAGCGGCCAGACCGCACGACGAGCGGTTCGCGACGATCCGCGTCGGTGCGCCTGTGCCTTCGCTTGCGAACATTCCGGCGAAGCTGCGTGACATAGAGCCTCTCGTTGCGGCGAATGCCACGCCAACCCGGGAATGCCATCTGGGATTCAAGCTGAGTCTCAAGCACGGCGTCGACTTTCTCATCAACAACGAAGCACACCATCGCGACAAGCCAGTGAAGGTAGGAGAGCTTCAGGTGTGGGACGTGATCAACGACACGATGATGGATCATCCCTTCCATCTGCACGGTTTCTTCTTTCAGGTTGTGTCGGTGAATGGCGAGACGCCAGCATTCCGCTCGTGGGAGGACACGGTGAACGTGCCGCCGAAGGGTCGCGTGCGCATCGCCTGGGTTCCCGATGATCGACCGGGCGAGTGGATGTATCACTGTCACATCCTCGAGCATCACGCCAGCGGGATGATGGCGCACTTCGAAGTAGTGAGATAATCAGCGCCTCGCCTCGTCGAGTTCATCGCTCGAAAGGAGCACAAATCATGAAGAAGTGGGTTGGCCGCATCGCGCTCGGCGTGGCCGCCATCGTTGTTCTGATAGCGATTACGGGTGCCGCGTACGAGGCGGTTGGGCGCCGTAGCGCGGCCCGCGAGTTTCCGGTACCGGGCAAGCTGGTCGATATTGGCGGTCGACGCATCCAGTTGGACTCCCGAGGCGCCGGAGCGCCAACGGTGGTGTTTGAGGCCGGTCTCGACATGGGCGGCTCTTTGAGCTGGTACGGAGTTCACGACTCGATCGCAAAGACAACTCGAGCGTGCGCCTATAGTCGGGCGGGCATCATGTGGAGCGATCCGGTGCCCGGCGCTCAAAGCGGGAAGGGAATTGCGTTCGATCTCCACGCCGCACTCGACAAGAGTGGTGAGCGACCACCTTACGTACTCGTCGCTCACTCCCTGGGCGGACCGTACGCCATGATTTACACGAAATATTTCGGAAACGACGTCGCCGGGCTGGTGTTTGTGGATGCGTCGCATCCGGACCAGGTTGAGCGGAGAAATGACCTCACGTCATGGACACTCGCTAATGCGACGAAATCGTTGCGGCTGCCGGCGCGCGTGTCGCGGCTCGGTTTGGTGCGCAAATTTGCCGCCGCTGACAGCGCGCCACCCGAACCGGCTTATGCCGTTAGAGGAACGGCCGCCTACACATCGACTTCACTCGCCGCGTATCTGAAGGAAATCGACGCATTCGACCAGACGCTCGCCGAGGCGGGGACATTCCGCCAGCTTGGCGATCGACCGCTTTTCGTTCTCACGGCGACGAAGCCGATTACCGCGGAAGATCGCGCCTCGATGAACATGACAGCGGCGCAAGCAACCGAATACGAAGCACGCTGGGTGCAATTGCAGAACGAAGAAGCTTCCTGGTCGACACGCAGCCAGCATCAGCTCGTTTCCGAGTCGGGCCATTACATCCAGTTCGAGAAACCCGCGGTGGTAATCGCGGCGGTCCGGTCGGTCGTCGATAGCGTGCGCAAAGCTCCGCCTTCGCTAAAGCCTCACGCGGCGAAGTAACTGCGCGTTGAGCGCAACGATCACCGTACTCGCAGACATGAGTACGGCGCCAATCGCCGGAGAGAGAACGAACCCGCGCGATGCGAGAATCCCGGCGGCAAGCGGGATCGCAACGATGTTATAGCCGGCCGCCCACCAAAGATTCTGAACCATCTTGCGGTAACTGGCGCGCGAAAGCGCGATGATTCGCGCCACGTCGCGCGGATCGCTGCGCACGAGGACGATATCCCCGGCTTCGACCGCTACTTCGGTGCCGGCTCCGATGGCGATTCCGACATCCGCTGTCACGAGTGCCGGTGCGTCGTTAACTCCATCGCCCACCATTCCTACCTTCTTTCCACCCGCCTGGAGCTCCTCGATGCGCTTCACTTTATCAGCGGGCAGTGTCTGGGCGAAGACGGTGTCGATGTCCAGCTCGCTAGCGACCGCATCTGCTACCGGCTTCGCATCACCGGTGATCATCACCACCTCGATTCCCGACTGGTGCAACCGTGCGATCGCTTCCTTCGATTCGGGCCTCACCTGATCTGCCATCGCGAACGCTGCTGTTACCTGCTCGCCGTCGATGAGATACACTGTGGTCTGACCACGGTCCGATGCTCGATCGGCGAAATCCTTGAGTCGCGCTGGGGGCTCCAGCCTCAACGCCAGGAGCATGTTCGGTCCACCGGCCGCCAGCTGCCTGGTTTCCACAGTTGCACGAACGCCGCGGCCCGGGAGGTACTCAAAGTCAGTTGACGCCGGTATTCGAAGACCGCGCTCTTCTGCGCTCTTCAGGATCGCTCGCGCGATTGGGTGCTCCGAATCCATCTCGACCGCCGCCCCAAGACGCAGCGCCTCCTCCGGCGCGACTCCATTCGCAGTCGCGAGGTCGACCACACGGTGCTGGCCGAGCGTCAGCGTGCCGGTCTTGTCGAACACGATCGAATTGAGATTGCGAGCTTCTTCCAGACCGCGTCGTTCGCGCACGAGAAGTCCAGCTTGCGCGCCGAGTGTCGTCGAAATCGCGATCACCAGCGGAACGGCGAGCCCCAATGCATGCGGACACGCGATAACCAGAACGGTCACCATGCGCTCGATGGCGAATGCTGGATTCCCCGGCAGGATCAACAGCCACACCACGAGGGTGACAATTCCGGTGGCAAGAGCGACAATGGTGAGGAAGAACGCGGCGCGATCCGCTATTGCCTGTGCGCGCGATCGCGAGCTTTGGGCCTGCTCGACGAGTCTCATGATTCCGGCGAGCGCCGTCTTGTCACCGGTGGCGGTTACTTCAACCCGCAATGACCCGGACACGTTAACGGTGGCGGCGACGATCTTGTCGCCCGCTTTCTTGTCGACGGGCCGCGACTCGCCGGTCAGCATCGATTCGTCGATGCTGCTCGCACCCTCTCTCACGATTCCGTCGGCGGGTACCCTGGCACCGGGCCGGATCAGAACGATGTCTCCCTCGTGCAGTTGATCGACACGCACTTCCTCGCTGCGATCCCCTACAACCCGCGTCGCGACGTTCGGCAGCAGTTTGGCGAGCTCTTTGAGCGCGCCCTGAGCCTGGTTGATCGATCGCATCTCGATCCAGTGGCCCAGCAGCATAATGGTCACCAGCGTGGCTAGCTCCTCCCAGAGAGGCATTCCGGGAAAGCCGAGTGTGACCGCCACGCTGAAGAGGAAAGCAACGCTGATCGCCAGTGCGATCAGCGTCATCATTCCTGGAGCGCGGTCGCGCAGCTCGCTGCCTGCGCCCTTGATGAAGGGTGTACCGCCGTAGATGAATACCGCCGTTCCAAATACGGCTGGAATCCACCCGGAGCCTGGAAAGTGCGGCGGAGAAAACGAAATCGCCCGCTGCAGCATGTGCCCCCAGACGAGTGTGGGGATCGTGAGCAGGAGCGAGAGCACGAACCTGTCGCGGAACATCGCGACGCTGTGACCGGCGTGCTTGTCGTGGGCGGCGTGCTTGTCGTGGCCGGCGTGCTTGTCGTGACCGGTGTGCCCGGCGTGAGAAGCGTGCTCCTGGTGCGTCACGCAGCCACCATCAGCTTACGCCGCGCCGACCCTTCGCGCCGGTCGCGACTGCCTCGCGAGCGACGGTCGGCGTGGCATGTTGCGGCGGCGCCAGCCGATCCAGGCCAAGATAGTCTCTCGCGTGATTGAGGGCGTCGTCAATGTTGCCGAAAACGTTGTCTTCACCGATGGTCTTCAGTGTGTCCGAGTTGACGAGGGCGAACATCGGCTGAGCGTGGACGTCTGACAGGATCAGCAGCGTTCCAT
>Ga0207648_10002532_pt1 | contig 19611 bp, 24 predicted proteins | sample KBSMisM32_FD_184310 | JGI IMG/M metagenome (GOLD analysis project Ga0207648, IMG submission 184310) | Miscanthus rhizosphere microbial communities from Kellogg Biological Station, Michigan, USA - KBS Miscanthus M3-2 (SPAdes) (version 2) | ecosystem: Host-associated > Plants > Roots >...
CGGTAAGCCGATCGTGTCCGTGACGGTGGGCGCGCGGGCTCCGGAAAGCGACGTTGCGGACATGCTTCGCGAGACCGAGGAAGCGAACCCCGGTGTCGCGATCGGTAGCTACCCCTTCTTCCGGGAAGGCCGATACGGTTCGAACTTCGTCATTCGTTCGGAGGACGGCGAGCTTGCCCGGCGTACGGGCAAAGAGCTTTCGTCGAAACTGCGCGAGGCCGGCTACGATCCGGTCGACGGCGGGATCTAGGCTCCGGTGAGCGCGCTTATCGACTCGTTCGGGCGGCGTATCAGCTACGTTCGCCTGTCGATCACCGACCGGTGCGACTTCCGCTGCCGCTATTGCATGGCCGAGGAGATGCACTTCCTTCCCAAGGAGGAGTTGCTCGGCTTCGGCGAGATTGAGACGCTCGTCGACCTGCTGATCGAGCGCGGCGTCACGAAGCTGAGGCTGACCGGCGGCGAACCGTTGGTGCGGCGCGGGATCCTCGACCTTGTAGCGCGGCTGGGGAAGCGGCTGGGGCACGGGCTGGACGAGCTGACCCTCACCACCAACGGCAGCCAGCTCGCCGGTGCCGCGGAGAGGCTGGTGGCAAGCGGCGTACGGCGGATCAACGTCAGCCTCGACAGCCTCAATGTCGATCGGTTCGCCCACATCACGCGGCGCGGACGGCTGGATCAAGTGCTTGAGGGGATTGCTGCGGCCAAGGCGGCGGGCCTCAAGGTCAAGATCAACATGGTCGCGCTTCGCGGACTGAACGAGGATGAGATCGAGCCGATGCTGCGCTGGTGCGGGGCTCAAGGGTTCGACCTGACGCTGATCGAGACGATGCCGCTAGGCGAGGTTGAGGAGGATCGATCGCAATTCTACCTGCCGCTCGACGGCGTGAAGGCGAAGCTGGAACATCGCTTCACGCTTGTGCCGTCGCTAGTCCGCACCGGTGGCCCGTCGCGCTACTTCGACGTGCTGGAGCTTGGGATGCGGATCGGCTTCATCACGCCGATCAGCGACAATTTCTGTGCCGGCTGCAACCGGATTCGCGTGACCGCAACGGGAACCGCTTACGGCTGTCTCGGCCATGACCAGAAGGTGGGGCTTCGCGAGTTGCTGCGCACGGGCGACATGGCCGGAGCGGAGGCTGCGCTCGACAGGCTGATCATCGGCAAGCCCGAGCGCCATCGCTTCGACATTGCGGCCGCCAGGCCCGCAGTCGAACGGCACATGTCGGTGACAGGGGGCTGACTACCGTTGACTTGAGCGAGCCGAAAATCCACATCGGCGCCACCCTCGAGCGGGTATGATGTAATGGTAGCCTGTCAGCTTCCCAAGCTGAACGCGCGGGTTCGATTCCCGCTACCCGCTCCAGCTCACCCCACCTCGTCCTGATATTCGAACAAGTGGAACTCGCTGTAGAGTCCGGCCGCGCGCAGTGGGCTTTCCTGGACCAAAGCTTCGGCTGCCGCCCGGTTTTCGGCATCAAAGATCACCAGATAACCCGCGCGCTGCCCGTCGGTGTTGCGCAGCACGCCGGCGTTCTCGATGCGAATGTACGGCTGTTGCAGGAAGCTGCTGATCTGCTGCTGGACCTCGGGATCGATCGGCTCGCTGGACTTGAGGAACCCCATCCAAACGAACTGCATGGCCGATCTCCCGCGTCGCCAGTCCCAACGATTTCCCGAACCGGAAATCAACATGAAATCTTTGCAATTGCGGAACGCAGAGGTGCTTTGACCGTTGCTTAATATAAGCAAGCTTACTATATCGGTTGCCGATGGAAACCCTTCCCTTTGAGATTGGCGAGACGGCCCATGCGCTGCGCAAGGCGTTCGACCGCCGCGCGGTCGGCATGGGCGTCACTCGCGCGCAGTGGAAGGTGTTGTTCCGGCTCCAGCGCCAACCCGGACTCCGCCAGATCGAGCTCGCGGATATGCTCGACATCGAGCCGATCACGCTGTCGCGGATAGTAGACCGTCTGGAGGAGGCCCGACTCGTCGAGCGAGTCGCCGATCCCGCAGATCGCAGGGCGTGGCGGCTCCATGTCACCGCACGGGCACAGCCGCTCATCGAGAAGCTGCGCGCCGTGGCGGACGAGATGATCTCGGAAGCGTTTGCCGGAATTGACCCGAAAGACATCGCAATCACCAGGGCCGTGCTTACCCGCGTGCGTGAAAACGCGGCGCGCACCGCCACGTTGAACAGGGCCTCTAACCAATGAACAAGATGCAGACCGAACCGATCGCGCCAGCCGAAGCCGCGGAAGCGCCGAAGACCGGACGGTTCTCGAAGGTCGATGGCGGCCGCAACTGGACGCGCACCGTCGTGATGCTGATCGTCCCCGCGCTGCTGATCCTCGGCGGCGCCTATATGTGGCTGACCAGCGGCGGCAGCGTCTCGACCGACGACGCCCAAATCAAGCAGGACATCGTGTCGGTCAGTCCGCAGGTGAACGGCCAGGTGGTCGAAGTTTTCGTGCGTAACGGAAGCCGAGTGAAGCGCGGTGACATCCTGTTCCGGATCGACCCGCAGCCGTACCGCGTCGCGCTCGAACAGGCCGAGGCAACGCTCGCCGCCGCGCGACTGCAGACGACTGTCCTGAGGACGACTGCGGCCGGGACGAGTGGCGACATCACTGGCGCGGAAGCGAACCTCTCCATCCAGCGCAATGCGCTCGGGCGTCAGGCGGCTCTTCTGAAGCAGGGCTTCACGACGCGCGCCGCCTATGAGGACGCGCTCAACGAAGTGAAGAAAGCCGAGACGCAGCTTGCTGATGCACGTGCGCGCGCAGCCAATGCGAGCGCGGCGGTGGCGCCTGGCGGTGACCAGCCGCAGGTCGCGCAGGCGCAGGCGGCGGTGGACAAGGCGAAACTTGACCTGCAGCGCACCGAGGTCCGCGCCACGATGGACGGCGTTATCGAGAACGCCGACAAGCTGCAGGTCGGGCAGATGGCCGTCCTTGGTGTCGGCATGGTCAGCCTGGTGCACAGCTCCAAGCCGTGGGTCGAAGCGAACTTCAAGGAGAAGGACGTCGGCCGGATGGTGCCGGGTGAACACGCCACAATCCAGGTCGACGCCTATGGCAGCCAGAAATTCGACGGCCATGTCGAGAGCATCGGCGCTGGCACGGGAGGCCAGTTCTCGCTGCTTCCCGCGCAGAATGCCAACGGCAACTGGGTCAAGGTGACGCAGCGCGTGCCGGTGCGGATCGCCTTTGACGGGACGCCGTCGAAGCCAATGATCGCCGGCCTGTCAGTCACCGCCAAAGTCTATTTCGACCAAGCCAAGAAGTAAGGTCAGATGGCCGAGGACACACCGGCCCATATCGCCGCACACCCGCTGCCGACCGGCCAGAGGCTGATCGTCACCGTCGGGGTGATGATGGCCGTGCTTCTGCAGGTGCTCGATACGACGATCGCAAACGTGGCGCTGCCGCACATGCAGGCGAGCCTCAGCGCCACGCAGGACACGATCAACTGGGTACTGACGAGCTATATCGTCTCCTCGGCGATTGCCCTGCCGATCAGCGGCTGGCTGGCCGACCAGGTCGGTCGCAAGCGCCTGCTGCTGATCTCGGTCGCCGGCTTCACCATTGCGTCGGTGCTGTGCGCGACGGCAACGTCGCTCGGCGAGATGGTCGCGTTCCGAGCGCTACAGGGCGTCAGCGGCGCCTTCATCGTCCCGCTTGCCCAGGCGACTTTGTTCGACATCAACCCTCGTGAGAAGCACGGGCAGGCCATGGCCCTGTTCGGCGGCGGCGTGATGATCGGGCCGATCCTTGGACCCGTGCTCGGCGGGTGGCTGACCGACAATTACAACTGGCGCTGGGTGTTCCTGGTGAACTTGCCCGTGGGCATCATCTGCGGGATGCTGATGGCGCGCTTCATGCCGAAGACGCAAACGCACGAGCGGCGTTTCGACATGTTCGGCTTCATCCTGCTGGCGCTGGCCTTGGCGGGATTGCAGCTGTTCCTCGACCGCGGCGAGCAGAACGACTGGCTGTCGAGCTGGGAGGTCCGGCTCGAGCTCGGCCTCGCGATTGCGGCCAGCTGGATGTTCGTCGTGCACATGGCGACGTCCAAGCACCCGCTGTTCGAGCGCACGATGTGCACGGATCGCAACTTCGCCACCGGGCTGGTGTTCATGGCCGTGACCGGCGTGCTGCTGTTGGCCGGCCTCGCGCTGCTGCCGCCGCTCCTGCAGACGATGTACGGCTATTCGGTGCTGCAGTCGGGCTTCCTGACTGCGCCGCGCGGCGTGGGCACGTTGATCTCGATGCTGATGGCGGGGCGCCTCGTCGGGAAGGTAGATTCTCGGTTGCTGGTTGGCATCGGTGTCGTCCTGATGGGCGTGTCGCTCTACATGATGACCGGCTTCGCGATCGAGCAGCCGTCGACGCCGGTGATCGAAAGCGGCGTCGTCCAGGGACTTGGTTTGGGGCTCATTTTCGTCCCGCTCCAGAGCCTCGCGTTTGAGACGCTGGCGCCGCGGATGCGGACGACCGCGGCAGCGCTTCTCAACCTGTCGCGTAACATCGGCGGATCGGTCGGCATCTCGGTCGTCAGCACGCAACTGGTTCGGATGACGCAGGTCGCGCACGCCGATCTTGCGCACAACATCACCGAGCAGACGATTCCGACGCTGGATCCGACCGTCCTGCAGACGATCTTCCCAGTCGCGGGGCCCGCTGCGCTCGCCTACATCAACATGGAGGTCACGCGGCAGGCGTTGTTCATCGCATATCTCGACGACTTCAAGCTGATGATGCTGGTGACCTTCGCCGTGCTTCCGCTGCTGCTTTTCATGAAGCGCGGCCAGCGTGTCGGGACCGGCGGCCCGCCGGTGCACATGGATTGAGCAGCGTCCTCGCGATCCGAGTGGCGCCGCGGTCGGCCAAGCCGGGAATTGGCGGCTGGCGGACGGGTGCCGATGGGCGCGAGGAGCTCGAAATACGCGTGGCCGAAGCTCCGGCCGACGGAGCCGCCAACGACGCCGTTCTAACGTTGCTTGCTAAAGCGCTTGGGGTCAGCCGTTCTCAATTGTCGATCATTTCAGGCCCCGCCTCTCGCCACAAGCGGATCGCGCTCCCATTTGAGCTTGCAGAGGTGCGGGCGAGGCTAAGCTAATAAGGAGAATGCGCATGTTCGAGGTCGGTAGGAGGCGGCTTGGAGCCGAGGGTCCGGAGGTCTCCGCGATCGGCCTCGGCTGCATGGGCATGAGCGAATTCTACGGCGCCGGCGACGAGCAGGAATCGATCGCGACGATCCATCATGCCATCGAGCGCGGCGTCAATTTCCTCGACACCGCCGACATGTATGGCGTCGGCCGCAACGAGGAGCTGGTCGGCAAGGCCATCCGCGACCGGCGCGACCGTGTGTTTCTGGCAACCAAGTTCGGCAACGTGCGCGGGCCGGCTGGCGAGTTTCTCGGCGTGAAGGGCGACCCAGACTACGTCCGCTCTGCGTGTGAGGCGAGCCTCAAGCGGCTCGGTGTCGAGATCATCGACCTCTATTACCAGCACCGCGTCGATCCGAACGTCCCGATCGAGGATACGGTGGGCGCGATGGTCCGCCTGAAGGAGGAGGGCAAGGTCCGGTTTCTGGGCCTCAGCGAAGCGGCACCGCGCACCATCCGCCGGGCGGCGGCGGTTACGACGATCACCGCTGTGCAAACCGAGCTGTCGTTGTGGAGCCGCGACGCGGAGGCCGAGGTTCTGCCGACGGTCCGCGAGCTTGGCATCGGCTATGTCGCTTATTCGCCACTCGGTCGTGGGTTCCTGACCGGCCAGATCAAGTCGCCGGACGATTTTCCCGACGACGATTTCCGCAAGTTCCACCCTCGGTTCCAGGGCGAGAACTTCGCCAAGAACATTGCACTCGTCCGCGAGGTTGAGGCGATGGCAAGGGAGAAGGGCTGCACGACCGCGCAACTCGCGCTCGCCTGGGTGCTTGCACAGGGCGAGGACATCGTTCCGATCCCAGGCACGAAGCGCGTCCGCTACCTCGACGAGAATATCGGCGCGCTGGAGGTGAAGCTGAGCGAGGCCGACCTCAAGCGCCTCGACCAGATCCTGCCGCCGGGCGCCGCATCGGGGCAGCGGTACCACGAGCGTGGGATGGAGACGGTCAACCGCTAGTCCCTCCTGTCGGCCGTTCGTCGATGAGCGACTGGAAGGCCTGAAACGACCGTGCGATGCGGGACCCCTTCAATGGGGAGGGGCCCACGAATGCTCGATCTTTCTCGCCGCCAGATTCTGCTGACCGGCGCTGCTGCAACCGTTGCCGCCAGCGCTCCATCGGGCGTCATTGCTCAGGCTGCAGGCGCTGCGGCGACCGCCTCAGGAGCTGCGTGGGACCTCCGCGACATCTTCCCAAGCGACGCGGCTTGGGAGACGGAACGGCAGTCGCTGCTCGCTGCGATTACCAAGCTGAAGGCGCAGAAGGGGACGCTTGGCCGCAGCCCGGCGGCGATGCGGGCTGCGCTCGAAGCCCAGTCCGATGCCAACAAGCGCGCTTCGCGTCTTTACGCTTATGCGTCGCTGAAGGCCGACGAGGACCGCCGGATCGCAGTCAACCAGGAGCGGAAGCAGCAAGGGCAGGACGTTTTCACCGCCCTCGGCGAGGCGACGGCGTGGACCAATCCCGAGATCGTCGCGATGGGATCGAAGAAGGTCAACGCGTTCATCAACGCCGATCCGACGCTGCGTAAGCGGTTCGCGTTCGGGCTCCGCGATGCGCTGCGGCTGGCGAAGCATACGCTGTCGCCCTCTGAAGAGGCGATGCTCGCTTCCGCCGGATCGGCACTGTCCGGGCCGCAGGACATCCGCGAGCAGCTTGCATCTTCGGACATTCCCAGGCCGACGGTGAAGCTCAGCGACGGACGCGAGATCAGGCTCGACGACCAAGGCTATCAGCAGGGTCGCACCGCCCCCAACCGTGCTGACCGAAAGCTGGTCTTCGACCGCTATTGGGCGAGCTACAAAGCCTTTGAGAATTCGCTTGGGGCCGGCCTCGCGGCGCAGGCCAAGGGGGCGCTGTTCGCAGCGAAGGCCCGCCATTACGACAGCGCGCTGCAGGCGGCTCTCGACGGTAGCAATCTGCCGGAGGCGGTCTATCGCTCGCTGATCGCCGAGACCAACCGCGGGCTTCCGGTGCTCCACCGCTATTTCGCGTTGCGCGCTCGAATGCTCGGCGTCAGCGACATGGGCTATTGGGACATCTACCCGCCGCTCGTGAAGTCGAACCGCGCCTTCGGTCTCGCCGAGATGCGCCAGCTGACCAGCGAGGCGGTCAAGCCGCTCGGAGACGATTATGTGAAGCTGTTCCTGGACTCGAGCGCCAAGCGCTGGGTCGACCCCTTCCCGCGGCAGGGGAAAGCGTCGGGTGCCTACATGAACCCCGGCGCGTTCGATGTGCACCCGTACCTGCTGCTCAACCTCACCGACAAATATGGCGGGCTGACCGAATATGCGCACGAGTGGGGGCATGCGATGCATTCGCTGCTGGCCAACAAGGCGCAGCCCTACGAACTGGCGAGCTATCCAACATTCACCGCCGAGGTCGCCTCTACGGCCCATGAAGTGTTCCTCGCCAACATGATGATCGACCGCGCGCAGTCGAAGGACGAGAAGCTTTTCTACCTAGGCTCGCTGATGGAGAATTACCGCGGGACATTCTTCCGACAGTCGATGTTCGCGGAGTTCCAGCTGGCCATCAACGACCTTGCGACCAAGGGCGAGGGCCTGTCGGGCGAGAAGATGAGCGCGATCTACCTCGACCTGTTGAAGCGCTATCACGGGCCGAACGTGAAGATCGAGAATGACTATGGCAGCGAGTGGTCGGCGGTCCCGCACTTCTATTTCGGCTTCTACGTCTGGCAGTATGCAACCTCGATCACGGCCGCGAATTTCTTTGCGCAGAAGGTAATGCACGGGACGACGGCCGACCGCGACCGCTACCTCAGCGTGCTTCGGGCCGGGGGGTCGGACTATGGCTACAACCTGCTCAAGATGGGCGGACTCGATATGGCCACGGCGGAGCCCTACCGGCTGATCGTCGACAGCTTCTCCAAGGTGCTCGACCAGGCCGAAGCGCTGGTCTGATTAGCCGCCGTGGCGGCGCATCCACAGCGCGAACAGGTCGGGCCAGCGCGAGCCTGACTGATCGCGTGGGATGTGGAGACCGAAGCCGTGGCCGGTGTCCGAGAACACGTGAAGCTCGGCTGGGACGCCGGCGTTCCAGCAAGCGTCGGCCCAGCGAAAGCTGTGCCACACGGGCACCGTGTTATCCGAGGCACCGTGGACGAGGAAAGTCGGCGGTGTTTTCTTGCTGACGTGCAGGACCGGCGAGCGGGCGTCGATTTCCGACTGTGGCGGCGGCGACGGAAAGAACATGTGCGTCGCGTCGTAGTGGGTGGCTGGATCCGACAGGGTAACGACCGGGTAGACCAGACCCAGAAACGTCGGGCGAGCCGAGAGCTGGTCAGCGGCATCTACCGGTTTGTAAAGCGGCTGGTCGTAGGAGACGGCGAGGTCCGCGGCCAGATGCCCGCCGGCCGAGAAGCCGATCACGCCAAGACGATTGGGGTCGATCTTGAACTCGGCGGCTCGTGCGCGGATCAGGCGCATTGCGCGCTGCGCGTCCTGGATCGCGACCAGGCTGCGATTGGCCCAGCCTTCGCCCGGGAGCCGATATGTGAGGATGAAGACGGTCGTCCGCTCGGCATTGTAGCGCTCGGCAACGTCGAGGCCTTCATTCTGGACCGAGAGGAACTCGTAGCCGCCGCCCGGGAGCGACAGCAGCGCCGAGCCGTCGGGCCGGGCCGGGCGAAAGACGTGGACCTCGGGGAAGGGCACGCCGCGCACCCACAGCTCGCGGTTGGGCGGCGGGACGTTCATCGTCCAGTTGGGGACGATCTTCGTCTTGGGTGCTCCTGGCGGGATGCCGGGCCACAGTGGGAAGCGCTCCTTCGCCGGCCAGTAGGGCGCCGCAGGATCGCCGGCGAACGGCGTTGGCGGCAGATCCTGTGCCTTGGCTGCGGCGGCCGCGAGCAACGCGACGCCGCCGCCGAGGAGGGTTCTCCGTTCGATCTCCACGCTTGCTCTCCTGTTCCTGTTACTGCCGGACGACCTTGCCGCCCTTTATGACGAGCCGGACGTGCTCGACCGCAGCGACATCACGGGTTGGGTCGCCATCGACCGCGACGAGGTCGGCAAGGAGGCCGGGCTTCACCTCCCCGCGATCGGTCAGGTGCAGGATGCGGGCGTTGCGCGAGGTGGCCGAGATCAGCACCTGGGCCGGGGACATCCCGCCGCGCTGCATCGCCTCCATTTCGAGCCAGTTCCGGCCGTGCGAGAAGACGCCGACATCGCCGCCCATGCAGATCGGTACGCCCGCCGCCATCGCCAGCTTGAAGGACCGGCGGTTCTCCTGGACGCTCTCCGGTGCCGGCTCCTGGCCATTCCAGTGCTGGAAGTAGCGGGCGTAGGCCTCCGAGGCGCCGAGCGTTGGGCAGAGTGCGATGCCCTTGGCCGCCATGGCCTTGAACACCTCCGCGGTGCCGCCGTAGCCATGCTCGATCGTGTCCGCGCCGGCGCGGACCGCGCGGATCATGCCCTCCGCGGTGGTGGCATGCACCGCGACCATCCGGCCCGCGTCGTGGGCGGCGGCGACGCCCGCATCGAGCTCCGCCTGGGAGAGGGTAGGCCGCGATGGCTCGCCCTTGCCCCAGTGATAGTCGGCGTAGAATTTGACGATGTCGGCACCTGCGGCGACCTGGTCACGGACCGCGCGGATCGTTTCGTCCACGCCCGCGACTTCCTGAGCGCCCTGCGGAACGGCAACCCCCGGCTCGAAGCCCTTCGGGCCATAGGCGCCGCGAGCGACGATCGCCCTGGTCGCGACCATCAGGCGCGGGCCAGGGACGATGCCCTGGTCGATCGCCTGGCGAAGGCCGACGTCGGCGAAGCCGGCGCCCTCGGTCCCGAGGTCGCGTTCGGTCGTGAAGCCGGCATCGAGGGTACGCTCAGCCTGAACGACGGCGCGCGCAGTGCGGAGCGCCAGCGTCTCGTGCAAAACCTGATCGTCCCACAACGTCTCGTTGTAAGGGTGGAGAAAGAGGTGCGAATGGCCCTCGATCATTCCGGGCATCAGCGTCGCGCCGGGAAGGTCAATCGTGCGTGCGCCAGCGGGAGCGGTGAGATTCGGCCCGACCGCGGCGATCCTGTCGCCGTCGACGAGCACCGACCAGCCTTCGTGCGGCTGCGGATTTACCCCATCGAATACGCGGGCGGGATGGATCAGAAGCGGATCGGCCGCGGCGGGCGCGGCTAGCGACAGGGCGGTTAGAGCGAAGATCAAGCAGCGCATCCGTGCAGACTGTCATTGCGCAGGGTCGATAGGCAAGCGCCCGTGATTCAACCGATCGGTTGACAATAGACTTCGTCCTATCTAATTCAACCAAATGGTTGAAGAACGACTCGACACGACGTTCCGCGCGCTGGCGGATCCCACCCGCCGCGGGATGCTCGCTAACCTCGCCCTAGGGGACAAATCGATCGGCGAGCTCGCCGAGCCCTTCGCGATGAGCTTCGCGGGCGCCTCCAAGCACGTGAAGGTGCTGGAGGACGCCGGGCTCATCGCCCGCCGCAGGCACGGGCGGACCCATGTCATCAGCCTAGAAGCCCGTCCGCTCGAGGAAGCGGAGCGGTGGCTGAGACAATGGGAGAAGTTCTGGAGCGTCCGCCTCGATCGGCTTCAGGCGCTGGTCGAATCCGAAAAGGAGCAGGGCAAATGAGCGCGCCCGCGGTCATCTCACTGATGCGCGAGATGGACGCGTCGCCCGAACGCGTGTTCGAGGCCTGGCTCGATCCAGCAGACGCCAAGCGGTTCCTGTTCGCGACGCCCGAAGGCAAGATCGTCCGTTGCGACATCGACGCGCGGGTCGGGGGCCGCTTCTTCATCGTCGACCGCCGCAAGGACGGCTTCGCCGAGCATCATGGCCAGTTCGTCGAGATCGACCGGCCAAGGCGGCTGGTCTTCCTGTTCCGTGGGCCGAGGACGCAGGAAGGCGAATGGTCCAAGGTCACGGTCGAGATCGAGCCGAGCTCAACCGGCTGCTCGCTGACACTGACGCACGAAATCCCGCCCGAGTGGGCGTCCTACGCTGAGCCCGTCAGGCACGGCTGGACGATAATCCTTGAAACACTTTCCGACGCGATGGAGACGAAGAATGACTGAAGCCGCTACCCAAATCCGCCTGCCCGTGACCAAGGTTGCACCCGACACGATCCAGTTGGAGCGGCTGCTCGATGCTCCCGTCGAGACGGTGTGGCGCTACCTGACCGAGGCCGACCTCCGGCAGCGCTGGTTCATGGGCGGCACCGACGCGACCCCGGGCGGCGAGTTCGACCTCCTGGTCGATCACGACAAGCTCTCGGACGACCAGGACGTCCCGTATCCGGAGAGCTACGCCAGCTTCAAAGGCAGTGTCTGGACCGAGAAGGTCGTGCGGTTCGATCCGCCGCGATTGCTCGAGACGACCTTCCAGGGCGGCAAGAACGGCACCGTCACCTATGAGCTCACGCCCGAGGGCGAGAAGACGCGGCTTGTGTTGACGCACAGCGGCATCGTCAGCGGGACCGGCGCGCAGGACTTCGGCAGCGGCTGGAACTCGCACCTCACCGTGCTCGAGGAGCGGCTCGCGGGGCGGGGCGTCGCCAATTTCTGGGAACTGCACGCGCGCTCGCGCGAGGCGGTCGAGGACGCGCTCGCGCTCTAGGAAAGAATTCCGCGCAACAAGAAAGGGCGGCTGGGACATCCCAACCGCCCTTCTTTTTTAGCTTTGAAGACGTCTAGCGCTTCGAGAACTGGAAGCTGCGGCGAGCCTTGGCGCGGCCGTACTTCTTGCGCTCGACGGCGCGCGGGTCGCGGGTCAGGAACCCGGCCTTCTTCACGATCGTGCGGAGCGCCGGCTCATAACGGGTCAACGCCTGGGCAATGCCGTGCAAGACCGCACCGGCCTGGCCCGAGAGCCCGCCGCCGACGACGGTGGCCTCGACATCATATTGACCCGCGCGCTCGGAGACGCCGAACGGCTGGTTGATGACGAGGCGGAGCGTCGGACGCGCGAAGTAGACCTCCTGCTCGCGGCCGTTGATGACGATCTTCCCCGAGCCCGGCTTCAGCCAGACGCGCGCGATGGCGTCCTTGCGGCGGCCGGTCGCGTAAGCGCGGCCGTGCTTGTCGAGCTGCTGCTCGCGAAGCACCGCCTGGATCTGGGGGCCTTGGGTCGAGACGCCATGGTCGCTGACCTCATCGCGATCGCGACGACCGTTTCGCCTGGCTGCGGGGCGCGCGGCTTCGGCGGCCTCGGACGGAGCGGCGGCCTCAACAGGGGTCTCGGCAACCGCCGGCGCCTCGGCAACCGCCGGAGTTTCGGCCTTCGGGCTCGTCATTTCGCCCAGGTCGGAAAGGGACTTCTTGTCGGCCATTATGCGCCCACCTTGTTCTTGCGGTTCATCGACGCGACGTCGAGCGTCTGCGGATCCTGGCCGCCGTGCGGGTGCTCGGTGCCGTTGTAGAGGTGCAGAGCGCGCATCTGGTCACGGCCGAGCGGGCCGCGCGGAATCATGCGCTCGATCGCCTTTTCAAGCACGCGCTCGGGGAAGCGGCCCTCGAGCACCTTGCCCGCGGTGATCTCCTTGATCCCGCCGGCGTAGCCCGTGTGCTTGTAATAGATCTTCTTCTCCAGCTTGCGGCCGGTGAAGCGGACCTTGTCGGCGTTGACGATGACGACATGGTCACCGCAGTCGACGTGCGGCGTGAAGCTCGGCTTGTGCTTGCCGCGCAGGATGTTGGCGACGATCGTCGCGAGGCGGCCCACGACGAGGCCATCGGCGTCGATCAGGTGCCATTTCTTTTCGACCTCGGCCGGCTTTGCCGACTTAGTCGTCTTCATCAGCGCCTTCATGGCGTTGATCCTTTCGTGAAATGCGAAAGGCGGCACTTGCGTGTGCCGCCGTCGGACGCGCTATTTGCGGTTTAGGGCCGGAAAGTCAAGCAAATCCGGCTATTTCCCGGCGGGTAAAATAATACCCTGACAAATCGACCCGCTTGCGAAACGACTGCAACCACACTGCCCGCGCGGCCGTTTCAGCAGCAACACGAAAACGGGAGGAATATATGTATATCGGTCTCGGCGGCATCCTGATCCTGATCCTGATCCTGTGGCTCCTCGGAGTAATCTAGACGGAGTGATGCAGGTACAGTTCGTCGAACTCGGCGACCTCGCATAGCCGGTCCCAGTCCAGCACGGTCAGGGACCGGCCAGTGAGCTGAATAAGGCCATCCTTGCGCAACGATTGGAGCGTGCGGTTGGTGTGAACCGCCGTCAGGCCAGTCGCGTCGGCGAGTTGCTCCTGGGTCAACGGGAAATCGAAGCGGTCGTCGTGCACAAGCCCGATTGATCTCAAGCGCAGCGCCAGCTCGCAAAGCAGGTGCGCTATCCTGGCGCGCGAGTCACGCCGGCCGACATTGACGACCCATTCGCGGAAGACCGAGGCGTCGATCAGTGTGTCGATCCATATCGCCCTGAGTACCTCTGGGCGTTCTATCGCAAGGCTGAGCAGCGCTTCGCGCGGGATGGTCGCCGACTCGGCGCCATTGATGCATTGAACATTGTGGTCAGCAACTAGAAGCAAGCCGTTCTGGAGGTCGACGAACTCCGTCGGGATATGGATCGAGATGATCTGCCGGCTGCCGTCGCGGAGCAGCTTCTGGCGGAAGGCAAAGCCGCGCAGGATCACGGAGCAGTCGGTGGTCCGCTCTCCCTCGCGAACCATGTAAGCGTCTTTGCCAAAGCGCTTGCGGGTGAAGGGCAAGGACAGGATCGCCTCCTTGTCGTCATCGGAAAAGGCGCACTGCCTCGACCAGCGTCGAACGAGGGCGGTCAGGGGTTGGACTTCAGTATCCAGGTCCGCAGTTCCAAACAGCAGTAGTGGGACTGCATGTTTGCTAACCGGAGTGGGATTGAGCGTCCCTAACTGAAATCAAGGTGCAAGCGTGTTCAGAAAGTCTGCGCGAGCGTGTCATGATCGTCGATGTGGAGATAACGCCGGCTGAAGTCGCCCACATCCTGAAGGGCGCGCCAGTCGTTGAACCGGATGTGACGGCGGCGACGGCTGATCAGACCCTCGGCCTCGAGCGTTTTCAGCACACGGTTTACATGGACGGAGGTCAGGCCGGTCGCGTCGGCGAGCTGCTCCTGGGTCATGGGCAGTTCAAACCCATCGTCCTCGATTAACCCCCGCGCCTCGAGCCGAACCGCGAATTCACACAGGATGTGGGCGATGCGCGCACGGGAGTCCCGGCGACCGACGTTTACGACCCATTCGCGCAGGATGGACGATTCGATCAGGGTCAGCGTGATCACCGCCTCGGCGACCGCCGGCCGGCTTGCAACCAGGTCCTGCAAAGAGTCCCGCGGGATCTCGGCAACCCTGGCCTGCGTCAGCAACTGAACCGAATGGTCGGAAACGTCGAGGAAGATGTTTTGAAGATCGACGGCATCGCCCGGGATGCACACAGCCATGATTTGGCGGGACCCTGAGCCCGTTAGCTTCTGGCGAAACGCGTACCCTTTGGTGAGGACCGCACAGTGGTTTGGTAGATCGCCTTCGCGAATGAGGTAGCTTCCAGCGTCGAATTGCTTGAGACGATATGGAAGGCCCAGGACCGCCTCGCGGTCTCCGATCGCAAGCTTGCCCGAGCATTCAATCTGGTGAAGCCACGTCGCGAGGGGATGTTCGAAAGGGTTCATGTGCTCCAGGACTGCCGTTTGGGGCGGGAGCACAATCATCTCTCAGTCGCCACGGCCCAAAACTAGCTGCGTGGCAATGTCGGATAAATAACATGTATTGGCGCAGAAAGCACGGTTATTTGTTAGAAATCACAAACTAAACATAGATTTAGTTGGCTGAAGCTGTCATATCCCCGATTGGTTGGCTGCCTTGGCCGGCCCGAGCAGGAGCCCATCGTGGCCCTCTATTACTTCCACCTGATCGACGGGCATCAGACCCTGATCGATCCGGAGGGGCGCAATGTTGTTGATCCAGCGCAGCTTGGTGTGATCGCTTTAGGGGAAGCACGCGCGATGATCGCCCAGGACGTGCTCGGTGGGCGGATCCCGCTGAACCAGTTTATCGAGGTTCGGGACGAGAACGGGAAGCTGATCCACCAGCTGTCGTTCCGCGACGCCGTGACGATCAGCGGCCGCGCTGAAACTACGAACGGCTAACCGCGGGCAGGGCCCTGTTTGCCGAGAAGGGCGGAAAGTTTCCCTGCAATGCGACGTTGCCTCGATGCCAGCGCAGTCCTAGTCACCGCGGCGCTCCCAATCTCCCGATTCCCGAAGGTTCCCGTGCCCCGACGCGTCAAGGATTTCATCGACATCAGCGAATATACGTCGCTCGACGATCTCATCCGTTACCTGGAGACAATCCGCGACAATTTGCCGCCGGAGCATCAGGCGGAGCTCAAGATCCGCGGGGACGAGGTGTTCGGGCGACGGCTGACGATCACCTACTTCCGCGAGCAGACGCCCGAGGAGCTGGACCTGGAATCTAAATATTCGAGTCCCGATGCGGACGGCCAGGAAATCGAGGACCTGCGCCGGCAGCTCGACGATGTGCCGTTTCGTAAGCGGAAGGCGCAGGAAAGCTAGGCGCCCGACCGGGCCTCCCGCTGAACCAGGCGCCGGCCTTGCCACAGTTCGAATCCGCCATTCGGGAAGCGCGCGCGAGCTTCAGCGACCGCGGCATCATCCGCGGTCGTCTCAATCCAATCGGCAGTGTCGATCTTGCCCGACCCATCGAGCCGGTACAGCCGGTACGCTGACAAAGCTTGCCCCCCGTTTCTTGCGGGGACGGTTAACACAAACGAAGCGCGGATTGATTCACGCAGGTTACAAATTTTCCGCCTTTCATTCTGAAAGTAGGGACTTTTTTCAAACGTAACGGCAGTGTAACCCAGGTTAGCCGCGATAGCTGGCGGTCTGTTGCAGAAAGCGCCGCGTAATGATCAGCGCACACCTCAAGAAGCTGAAAAGGCACATCGAGCTCAGCCGCGAGGAAGAGCAGGCGATCAGGGATTCGGTTGCTGAGACGCGGTCGGTCCCTGCCGACAAGATCCTCATCCGCAACGGGGTCGAGCTGAGTTCCAGCATGCTTCTGCTCGATGGCTGGCTTGCGCGCAGCAAGGACATGCCCGCGGGTGAGCGGCAGGTGACGCAACTGCACGTCGCAGGCGATTTCGCCGACCTGCACTCCTTCACGCTGAAGCGGCTCGACCATGATGTCGCGACGCTCAGTGAATGCGTGGTCGCGGTGGTCCCCCACAGCCGGCTGAAGGAGCTGACCGAGCAGTTCCCACGCCTCGCGCGGCTCTACTGGTTCTCGACCAATGTCGATGCGGCGATCTGTCGCGAGCTGGCACTATCGCTCGGGCAGCGGTCAGCACTGTCGCGAATGGCTCACTTGTTCTGTGAACTACATGCGCGCCTTGACGTCGTTGGCCGGGCTGACGACGAAGGTTTCGACTTTCCGCTGACGCAGCGCGAACTGGCCGAGTGTCTGGGACTTACCGTCGTCCACGCCAATCGCACCATCCAGGAACTTCGCCGCCGCCACGTGGTCGAACTCGAGAACCGCCGGCTCACGATCGTTGACCGCGAGGGCCTGGAAGCGATCGCCGAGTTCGACCCGTCTTATCTTTATATCGAGCGGCTGCCTTACTAGCGGACGCTGTCCTCCACCCAGTCGGCGTATGCCCCGAGGATGCTGTCGATCGGCCAGGCGGCGACGCAGGGCACATCATAGCTGTGCAGCGCTGCGATGCGCGTGATCAGCTGCCCGGCGCGCTCGTCGCTGGTCTTGAAGATGGCGGCCACCTCGTCCGCGGTCTCGATGGCGCCTTTCCAGCGGTAGATCGAGCGGACCGGCCCCAGCAGGTTGACGCATGCGGCGAGCTTCTCCTCGACCATGCCGCGCCCGATGCGCTCGGCCTCCTCGGCGTCAGCGAAGATCGCGTAGACGGAAATAACGCTCATGCTTCCCGCCTTCCGAGCTCATGCGCTCCCCACACCGTCGCAGCGAGGAGCAACGCGCCGGTGGCCTGGTGGAGCACGGCGAGCCAGATCGCGATGCCGGACAGGACCGTCAGGATGCCGAGGAGGACCTGCGTGCCAAACGCACTGTGGATGGCGATCGATGCGCGTCGCGCTCCCGGCACCTTGCGGACCTTGCGCGCGAAGATGACGAGCACGGCGACGACGATCCATGCCCACCAGCGATGGACGAAGTGAAGCAGGAAGGGATCGTGCGTCAGGGCGAAGCCTGCTCCACGCGACCAGTCGATTCCCTCCGGCACGAAGTGGCCGTTCATGTCGGGCCAGCTGTTCGAAACATAGCCGGCCCGGAAGCCCGCGACCCAGGCGCCAAGCATTAGCTGGATGCCCAGCGTCGCGAGCGCGATGCCGCCCCAGGCGGTGAGCCGTGACGGGCGCGCGTCGCGGTTGCGAAGGTCGAGCGCGGTCCAGATCAGCGCCGAGAACAAGAATAAGGCGAACAGCAGGTGGGCCGACAGGCGATAGGGACTGACCTCCGTGCGGCCCTCGAGGCCGGACATCACCATGAACCAGCCGACCGCGCCTTGCAGGCCGCCGAGCACGAACAGGGCGGCGAGGCGCCAGCCATATCCCTTGGGGATCGCTCGCCGGACCGCGAACCACCCGATGCCCACGAAGAAGACGAGGCCGAGGATGCGCCCCAACAGGCGATGCACCCATTCCCAGAAGAAGATGAACTTGAAGCCGGAGAGCGTCATCCCGGCCGGGCCGGCCACCTGGAGGTATTGCGGGGTCTGCCGGTAGAGGTCGAACTCATGTTGCCACTGCGCCTCTGTTACCGGCGGGATTGCGCCGCTGACGAGGTTCCACTCCGTGATAGACAGGCCGCTCTCGGTCAGGCGGGTGATGCCGCCGACGACGACCATCGCGAATACGAGACCGGCGACGAGCAGCAGGAAGCGGGAGAGCGACAACGGCCTGGCGCGGGGCTGCGCGGTCGCGAGGGAGAGATCAAGGGCGGTCATGGTGAGGCGCCTTTTGCCTGCGGCGGCCTGAGCGGCAAGGGCGCAAATTCATCAGCATGTTATATTGTATCTGTCGACGGCAGCACCTATTAAGGCGTCGATGGCGCAGCGATTCACTTCAGATTCGCGGCTCGACCGGCTTGCAATGGGCCTGTCGGGCCTTTGTGCTGTCCACTGTGTTGCGACCGTCGTCCTGCTCGGCCTGGTCGCTTCCGCCGGTGGGATGCTCGGCAAGCCGATCATCCATGAAGTCGGCTTGAGCCTGGCGATGATCATCGGCGCGATCGCACTGGGCCGCGGCATTCGCGAGCATGGCTTCATTCTGCCGAGCGCCGTCGGCGTCGTTGGCCTCTGCACCATGGCTTACGCGATGACGCTCCACGAAACGGGCCTGGAGCCCGTCTTCACGATCCTCGGCGTTTCGATTCTTGCGCTGGGCCACCGGCTGAACCTGCTGGCGCAAGAGCCGAGCTACTTCTGATTCCTTGCCCGAACAGCGGGCAGGGAGTAACCCGTTCCGCACCGGTCATGACCAGGCACGATCACCAGCTTCACGAAGGCGATTCGCTGAAAAGCGCTGCGCGCGATCGGCTAACCCGCCAGGGTGAGCAGTGGACCGACATGCGGGCAGCGGTATTCGAAGCACTCGCGGGTTTCACCAAGCCGGCCAGTGCCTATGACATTGCCGAGGCGGTTTCGAAGGCGGAGGGACGTCGCGTCGCGGCGAACAGCGTGTACCGTATCCTCGACCTGTTCGTTGGCGCCAATCTGGCGCGGCGGGTGGAGAGCTCCAATGCCTATGTCGCTAACGCCCACCCGGATTGCCTGCACGATTGCATCTTCCTGGTCTGCGATACGTGCGGACAGACGACCCATCTCGACAATGACCGCATCACCAGCGGCGTCCGCCATGCGGCCGAAGCCGCTGGTTTCTCGCCGGTACGCCCGGTGATCGAAGTGCGCGGGAAGTGCGCCGACTGCGAGTAGGGCGCTCTCCGTCATCTTCGGACGGGGTTTATCAGGACAGTAGCTTTCCCATCCGGACCAGCGGTACGGCGACGCCGCCCACCGGCGCCGCGCTGACACGCTCGATTTCGCGATAGCCGCACGCCCGGTACAGCGGTTCGCCGGCCAGGGTGGCCATCATCTCAGTCCGGGTAAAGCCTGCGGCACGAGCGGCACTTTCGCATTGGGACAGGATCAGTCTGCCGACGCCGCGCCGCGTGAAATCGGGATCGGTGAACATCGCGCGGATCCGCGCCGCGTCCTTGGCCGGATCGAGTAGTTGCGGTTCCCGCAGGGCGGCGCTGTGGTCGCCGCCATACAGGGTCGCGCGCCGACTCCACCCGCCGCACCCGGTCGCCCGCCCGACTCGATCAGGAAGTAGCTGCCATCGGCGATCAACTGGGTGTCGAGGCCCATCAGCGCCCGACTCGCGACGATCTCTTCGGCGGTCAGGAAATCGCGTTG
>Ga0207648_10002536_pt1 | contig 19594 bp, 10 predicted proteins | sample KBSMisM32_FD_184310 | JGI IMG/M metagenome (GOLD analysis project Ga0207648, IMG submission 184310) | Miscanthus rhizosphere microbial communities from Kellogg Biological Station, Michigan, USA - KBS Miscanthus M3-2 (SPAdes) (version 2) | ecosystem: Host-associated > Plants > Roots >...
ATTCAGCACGGTGAGCGAGACGCTTGCGGTCGCAGTCGTGTAGTTGGCGGCGTCGGTCGGCGTGAACGTCACCGAGAGGTTCTGCCCGGCGCCGGCCGCCAGCACGGTTCCCGCTGCGGGCGTGTAGGCGAACGTGCCCGGCACGCTCGTCGTCGCGTTCAGCTGCGCGGCGCCGAGCGCCGTGCCGTAGACGACGCTCGCCGGCGCCGGCCACGTGATTGACGGCGTCGCCTTGGTGACCGTGATCGTCCTCGTCGCGGTCGCGGTCGTGTAGTTGGTCAGATCGGTCGGCGTGAACGTGGTCGACAGCGTCTGTGCGGCGCCGACCGCCAGCACGGTTCCCGCCGCCGGCGTATACGCGAACGTGCCTGGCACGCTCGTCGTCGCGTTCAGCTGCGTCGCGCCGAGTGCCGTGCCGTAAACGATGTTCGCCGGCGACGGCCACGTGATCGACGGCGTCGCCTTGGTCACCGTGATCGCGACGCTCGCGGTCGCGGTCGTGTAGTTCGACGGATCGGTCGGCGTGAAGGTGGTCGAAAGCGTCTGGCCCGCGCCGGCCGGCAGCACGGTGCCGGCCACCGGGGTATAGGCAAACGTGCCCGGCACGCTGGTCGTGGCGTTCAACTGCGTCGACGACAGCGTCGTGCCGTAGACGATCGACGCCGGCGTGGGCCACGTGATCGCGGGCGTCGCCTTGCTGACGGTGATCGCCACGCTCGCCGTCGCGTTGGTGTAATTCGCCGTGTCGGTCGGCGTGAAGGTGACCGACAAGGTCTGGCCCGCGCCCGCGGCGAGGACGGTTCCCGCCACCGGCGTATACGCGAAGGTGCCGGCCACTCCCGTCGTCGCGTTCAGCTGCGTTGCCGTCAGCACCGTCCCGTAAACGATCGGCGCCGGCGTCGCCCACGTCAGCGAGGGCGTCGCCTTGGTCACCGTGATCGTCGTCGTCGAGGTCGCCGTGCTGTAGGCGGTCGTATCGGTGGGCGTGAAGGTCACCGAGAGGGTCTGCGACGCGCCCGCAGGCAGCACGGTTCCGGCCGGCGGCGTGTAGGCAAACGTGCCGGGGACGCTGGAGCTCGCGTTCAGCTGCGTGCTGCTCAGCGCGGTGCCGTAGACGATGTTCGCCGGCGGCGGCCAGGTGATCGACGGCGTCGCGCTCGAGACCGTGACGCTGACCGTGGCCGACGTGGTCTGGCGTCCGAAGCCATCTCGCGCGCGCGCGGAGAGCGTGTGCGTGCCGGCGGAGGCGGTCGAGGCGTTCCAGCTGACGATGTACGGCGCGACGGTGTCCTCGGCCCCGAGGTTCGCACCGTCGAGCAGGAACTGGACGCCGACGACGCCGATGTCGTCGAGCGCTTCCGCCGCCACCGACACGTTCGCGCCGCTGACGCTCGACCCGTTCGCCGGCGCGGTCATGGCGACGGTCGGCGCGGTGAGGTCGTTGGCGACCGTCACGCTGACCGTGGTCGCAGTGCCGGTGCCGCCATTGGTATCGCGGGCGACGGCGGTGAGGAAGTGCGTGCCGTTGGTCACCGCCGTCGTATCCCACGAGACCGAGTACGGGCTCACCGTGTCTTCGGCGCCGAGGTTCGCGCCATCGAGCAGGAACTGCACGCCGGCGATGGTGCCGCCGCCCGGCGTCGCGTTCGCGGTGACGTTGACCGTGGCCGCGACGGTGGACAAGTTGGCCGGAGCCGTAATCGACGCCGTTGCCGGCGGCGCGGCGGTCGCGGTGCGGAACGACGTGGCATAGACGTCGAAGTTCGAGCCGTTGGTCTGCGTCCACGCGAGACCGGCCTGACCGCTGCCGATGGTCGGGTTGCCGGTGATGTAGTTGCGCGTCTGCGAACCGACCCCGGTGCCGGGCACCGTGGCCCACGCGGTCCACGACGTGCCGTTCCATTGCGTATACAGGATCGAGTTCGCGGTGTCGGTGTTGATGACGAACAGCCAGACGTTGGTGCCGTCGGTCGCGCCGAACAGGCCGCCGCCGGCCTTGAACGCCTGGCCGGTTCCAAAGGCTGGCGGCTGCACGGCCGATGCGGCGAACGAGTTGCCGGCGACGTTGTAGGTGGCGGCATCGATCCCCGTACCGGTCGCCTTGCGCCGATAGGCGTGGATGGTGGTGGTGTTCACCGGCACCAGCGCCCAGTCGTTCTGGTTGATGGTGGCGGTCGACGAGAAGACGTTGCCGCTGCCGCCGCCGGTGCTCGCCGAAATGTTGGTCCACGTGCCCGACGCGCCGGACTTCTGGTAGCGCAGGTTGGTGAGGTTCGGCTGGACCACGGCGCCGTTGCTGTAGACGGCCAGCATGAAGTCGGAGGCAAGCGGCGCGAACGACATCGCCTTGCACTCGTTGGTCATCGTCTTGTCGATGACGGCGACCGTCCAGGGCGGCGACGTGCCGGCCAGGCCGGTCGGGCTGGTGTTGGTGCCGAAGCCGTTGGTCCAGGACGCGGAGACGTCAGCGTTGGTCGAGCGGCCGACCGCGCAATCGACTTCCTGGTCGAGCGTGACGCTGAAGTGATGGATGAAGCCGCCGGTCGAAATCCCGATCGAGTTGCCCCACGACGTGTGCGTCGACGCGGCGCTCGGCGGGTTGCCGGAGTTCAGCGGCCCCTGCCACTCGGACGCGGTGTTGGGCGAGCCCGGATTGTTCCAGGCGCCCCATGAAATCGTGGTCGCGCCGAGAGTCGCCCTGGAGTGACCGTTCGATGATGTCTGCCCGTCGAACGCCGCGGAGACGAAGACGTGCGCGTAGTCGACGCCGCTGATGCTGCGAACCGCGACGCCGAGCGATCGGCCGCCGGCGAGCACCGAGCTGGTCGCGCCGCCGACGTTGGTGAGCGTCGGGCTCACCGTCTTCGCGGTCCACGTCGCCGTGGCGAGGTCGGGCCCGCTGCTCACATAGCTCTGCACGGTGCGATCGCTGACCGCGTCGTGCGCCGACGACAGCGTGAACAGCCACCACACGTTGGCGTTCGGCGCGAAGACGAGGTGCGACTGACCCGAGTGGCCGGTGGCGTCGCTGAAGGTGCCGCCAATCGTCGTGCCGATCTTCACCGGCGACGCGACCGCCGCGCTGATGACCGTGATCGGCACCGCCGCGCTGGCGACGTTGTAGTTGGCGGTGTCGGTCGGCGTGAAGGTGACCGCCAGCCGCTGCGAGGGCCCCGCTGCGAGCACCGTCCCTGCCGCCGGCGAGTAGACGAGCGTGCCCGGCGGGGTGGCCACCGTGGCATTCAGCTGTGTCGCCGACAGCGCCGTTCCCGCAACGATGTTCGCGGGCGTCGCCCAGCTGATGACCGGCGTCGCCTTCAACACCGTCAGCGGCACCGTCTTGGTCGACGGCGCAAACGCGGTGTCGGTCGGCGTGAACGTGACCGAGAGCGTGCGGGCGCCGGCGGCGAGCACGGCGCCGGCAGCCGGGGTATAGACGAAGGTGCCGGGCACGCCGGCCGATGCGTTCAGCTGCGTCCCGGAAAGCGCCGTCCCGTAGACGATCGCCATCGGCGGGTTCCAGGTCACCGCCGGCGTCGTCGCCGTCACGTTGATCATCACAGCCGTCGTGACGGTCTGGTAGTTCGCGTCGTCCGGCGTGAAGGTCACCGAAAGCGGCTGGCTGTTGCCCGCGCTCAGGATCGTGCCCACCGGCGGCGAATAGACGAACGTGCCGGGCAGGTTCGCGGTCGCGTTCAGCTGCGATGCGCTGAGCGCGGTTCCATACGTGATGTCAGCCGGGTTGAGCCAGGTGACGAAGCTCGGCGCCTTGAGGACGTTCAACGACACGGTCGCCGTCGCCGGGCCGTAGATCGTCGTGCTGTTCGCCGGCGTGAAGGTCACCGACAGCGTCTGATTCGCCCCGGCGTTGAGCACGGTGCCGGCCGGCGGCGTGTAGACGAAGGTGCCGGCAACTTCCGTGGTCGCGTTCAGCTGCGCGTCGTCGAGCGCAGCGCCGTAGACGATGTCCGCCGGCGTCGGCCAGGTGATCGGCGGCGGAATGCGCTGCATCGGGATGATTTCGATGGCAGCGAAGTTCCAGCTGTGATCGGTCGGCGCGCTGTCGTTCAGCGTGATCAACGTGCCGATCAGCGGCACCGTGCCGTTCAGCCGCTGCACCCAGAACGTGTCGCCGTTGGGCCCGAGGTACTCGTGCACGATCGATTGATTCGTCCCGACCGTGCGCGACACCGAGCCGTTCCAGTCGTTGCCCACGCCGTAGACGAACGAGCCGGTCTTGGTGGCCGTGAGCGACACCGAGGGCGCGCCAATCGCGCCGCTCGCCGCCGCCGAGGCGCCGATTCCGCCGGTGCCGGCGAAGTTCAGGACGACGAGCGACTGCGAGGGCGACGATTGCGTCGGCGTCGACGTCACGGTGATCCCGGTGAGATCGACAGCGGCCGTGGCCTTCCAGATTTCAGCGACGCCGAACTGGCTGTTGGCGCGCTTGACGAGCGTCCATGCGAGGCCGCCGCCGGAAACCGTCATCGTCTGCCCGGCCGCGCCCGGGCCGGACGACGCCACGAACGCCACCAGAAGGTCGTTCTTCGCGGCATTGAACGGCGCGGTCGTCACCGCTTCGACGCCTTCGACGCTGACCATGTTCGACGGCGCGAGGTCGATGAACAGCGGCACGCCGGCCGCCGTGTAGCTCGCGTCGACGTATTGCCACGCGCCGGCGATGTTCGAATACAGCCGCGCCCAGACAACGCCGCCGTGCGTCGGCAGGCCGGTGACGGTGACCGACGTGTCGGTCGTGGGCGGACCGGCGTAGACGTCGGTCCCGCCCTCGAACGTGCCGATGAACAACTGATAGCCGGTGACGCTGCTGCCGGTCGTCCACTGAAACAGCTGCGTGTCGGACGTCAGCGTCGATCCCGATGCCGGGCTGGTGATCGAGCTCGCGGTGACCAGCGGCGCAATCGAACACGTCGGTGCGCTCACCAGGGTCGTCGGGTTCAGCAGGCCGTTGACGCCGGCGACTGCTGCCGTGGTGCAGCCAAGCGGCGGCCTCGGAAGCACCGAGGCGTTCGGGTGATAGATCTGGAAATTGTCGACGGCGTCGCCGTTGTAGGCGTAAACGCGAACCTCGTTCAGCTTGGTCAGGCACTCGACGCCATTCGCCTTCCCGACCATGTTGATCGCGGACAGCGACCGGCCCGGCGGCGCTTCGAAGCGCGTGTTGCTGACGGTGACGAGCTTGTCCTCCATCCAGCAACCGTTGACCGACGAGGGCGTCGGCACGTTGATGTTGCGCCAGTTGCGCAGGTACGAGTTCTCGACCAGCAGGTTCGGCCCGGGGCCGAAGCCGGACGAGGGCGCCTGGATGCCGTCCTCCATGCCCTGGATGTCGGCGTTGCGGATGATGGTGTCCTTGGTCGAGTAGTCCTCGAACCAGACGCCGTCGCCGCAGCAGTGGCTCGCGGCGTCGAACTTGCCGCGGATCTTCAACCCTTCGAAGGTGACCTTCTGACCCGGGTAGATGTAGACCGTCTTGTTGTAGGTGTGCCAGGCCTTGAAGTTCCTGATCACGCTTTCCGCCACGCCGGTCTGCGGCTGCGGATCCAGCGATCCCAGCCACCAGTAGGTCAGCCCGCCCTGCATGGCGCCGTAGGCTTCGTTGTTGTTGAACTCGAGCAGCGGCAGGCTGTTGCCGCTGACGGTGGTGCCCTGAACCGGTCCGTGCATGCCGAGGGTGTCGGCGCCCTTGAAGGTCGGGACGACGACGTTGCCCAGGCCGATGAACTGAAAGACGAAGCCGTAGGCCGCTTCGGTCGTCGGGTTCTGATAGTTCGCGGCGACGTTGTTGCGGACGAAGTTGTTGGGGCCGCGGAACCAGAAGCCGACGCCCTCGGTGCCCATCGCCATGCGCGCCTGCACGCCCGGCTCGTCCGGCTCGCCGATGCCGCGCATCACGAAGTTGTGGTCGAACTCGTTGAAGCTCTCCGAGCCATCTTCGGTGGCGATCGCGGCGCCGTTGTAGTTGTAGACGACGTTGTCCTTGATGCTCCCGTAGTGGCTGCCGTGGACCGTGATGCCCCACTTGAACTGGGTTTCCACCGAGCCGCCGTCGACCGCGTTGCCCACCAGCGTGAACTGGTAGCCGTTGGCCGGCGTCACGGTCGGCCCAATCAGGTGGTGCATGTGCACCGGGTAGCGGCCGATGTGGTTGGTGGTCGCGTTCAGCGGCAGGTAGGTCGTGCGTCCGAGATCCTTGAACAGCGCGTAGCGGATGTCCGCGTCCGCCATGTGCGTGGCCAGCATGTGGCCGCGCGTGCCGGTGGCGCTCTCGGAACGGATGATGACGTTGCGGGAAATATTCCCCACGTGCGGGAGAAATTCCAGGACGTTGTTCAGGTCGCGTGCACCGAGGTGGTCGTAGACGAGCGACGCCGAGAGGGTGATCGTCTTGCCATCCGGCGAGATGGCGGCGACCGTCAGCTCCTCCCACTGATTGATCTTGTTGGTCCAGCTCGGGTCGTTGACCTCGTTGAACTTCATGTGCCGCGTGTCGGGCAGAATCAGCCGATCGCCGACCGCCCAGCCAGACGCCGCATCGACCAGCGTCAACGTCGACTGTCCGGCGCGCGGTTCGGCCGCGAGGCGGACGAAGGTCGGCGACTTGACGCTGCCGTGCATCGACACCTTGCCGAGCACGGTGATGCCGGTGCCGAACTGATCGACGTCGGCGACGCTGCCGCCGAGCGGGTTGTTGGCGATGACGATCTCCGCGGTTCGTCCGGCAGCAATCGGATTCGCGACCGTGCCCACCTCGAGCACGCCCGGCGTGCCCATGCCCATGTTGCCGGCCATCACCTGCAGGTTGGTGACGTAGAGGCGCGTGTTGACCGTCGGATCGAAGGCGAGCTTGCCGTCAACTGACACGGTATAGGCGGTGGCGGCCTGGTTCTGAATCGTGACCGTGTGCGCCTGCAGGATGCGGACGATGTGGTTCGAGGTCGGCACGACGCCGCCCTGCCAGGTCGAAGGGCTCGACCAGCTGCCGCTCTGGACGGTCTGCACGCTCGGCCGCGACACGTCCTGAGAGAAATCAGGAATGCCTTCCGGCATCGCGGTCTGCGCGGCGGCGCGCGGAGTCGCGCACACCACCATCGCCAGTGCCGCCGCGAGCGCGCACAACCGTCGTTTGATTCCGCCGTCAGTCACAGACATCACCTGACCGGAAACGCTGGGGGAGCCAGACAATCCGGAAGGGTCCCAGGCGCAGGGCCAGCCACACCACGCCGAAAAATCCTGATTCCCGAAAAGGGAGTTAGGGGGGCTGGCCGTCCTAGCCCGGGAGGGTTAGAGCAATCGGACTGCCGGTACCAGGAAGGGAAACGGCGACTTTTCGCAGAAAAACCGGGACGCTGCGCGGGCGCTGCCGACGAAGTCTGCTTCCGGGCAGACAAGAGTCGCGGTGGAGCGCGCGGATGACATTTCGTAATACCTAGTACGGTTTCACGTCAGCGGCGTCGACTTCGACGCTGACCGCCTGGCCAATCAGATCGACCGACAGGACCAGCCGCGCCTTTGGCGCGTCCTTGCGCACCAGACGGCCGACCACGCCCTTCAGCGGCCCATGCACGACCTCGACCAGCATCCCTTCGTGAATCATCGGGCAGGGGTCGTATTGCAGATCGCTGCCGACGAGCAGCCGGATGCTGTCGAGCTCGATGTCGGGAATCGGCGCCGGCTTGCCGTCGAACGAGACGATGTTGACGACGCCGGTGCATTTCAGGATCCGCAGCGCGTCGGCCGGATCGAAGCGGGCGAAGCAGTAGCCGGGAAACAGCGGCCAGTCGACTTTCTTCTTGCGGTCCTTCCAGCGGCTCCAGCGGGTGATGGTGGGGAGAAATGCGTCGATGCGCTTGCGCTCGAGTTGCTCGCGGACCACCTGTTCGTGCCGCGAGCGGGTCCAGATCGCATACCACTCGCCGCCCGCGAAGTCGTTCATGGTGCCGGCGGCGCAGCCTGCAGCTGTTTCAGGCCCTCCTCGAACGCCTTCCGGACATCCTCGTTCTTCCACTCGATGATCGCCTGCGCCCGCAGCTTCTCCAGGTACTTCTGGAACTCCGCCTTGCGCTTGTCGGTGAACACCCGCTCGCTGATCTGCTCGCGCGCCTGCTCGAGCGTCATCGTCTCGGCGGAGGTCATCGCTTCGAGCTTGAGGATCTGGTAGCCGCGCTGCGTGCGAATCAACTCGGCGACGTCGCCCGGCTTCATCGCTTCGATCAGCTTGCGCAGCTCCGGCGAGATGTCGTTGACGCTGAGCGGACCGATCAGCCCGGCGTTCGCCTTCGACGGCGAGTCAGAGGCGTCGGTCGCGAGCTTCTCGAAGCTCTCGCCGCCGGTGGTGACCCGCTTGCGAATCTCCTCGGCCTTGTCCTTGGCGGCATCGTCCGCGGCGGCGTTCACCCCCCTCGGGTCAGTAGGCACGGACACCAGGATCTCGCGCAGCGTCACGCTCGGCGCGCTCGTGAACTCGTTCATGTGGGTTTCGTAATAGCGCCTCGCCTCTTCGTCGGTGACGCCGATCTTCCCCAGCACCTCGTTCTGCTGCACGCGCTGCTGGATCATCTGCCGCTCGAGATTGCGGCGCAGGTCGGCGAGCGTCATGTTCTCGGCCTTCAGCGCGGCCTGGAACTGCTCCTCCGATTCCATCTTGTTTTCTTTCTTGATGTTGTCGAGGACGCTCTTGAACTGCTCGTCGCCGAGGCGGTAGCCGAGCTCCTTGCCGCGCTGCACGATCAGCATCTCGTCGACCGCGTCGACGAGAATCTGCGGCGTCACTTCGTCGAGCGCCTGCCGCAGCTGCGCGTTGCTCGGATCGCTCTTGAGATCGATCGCCTGGCCGCGCTGACGCAGCACCGCGACCTGCCGCTGCTCGAGATCGCTCTTGGTGAAGATCTCGCCGTTCACCTTCACCAGAATCTGCTCGATGATTTCGGCCCGCGTCGTCGAAACGGCCGACGCCACGAGCGCCAGCGCGAGAAATCGGTTGAATTTCATAAGTGCCTGTAGCAGAAGATTTTACCTTTGATCGAGCAGCTCGCTCAACAAGCCCCCCACCCGCTCGAGCAACCCGCCCGGCGCGCGGGGGTTTTCCTTCGCCGACCGCGTCATCTCGGCCTTCGTGAACCCCGGCTTGACCTCGCCTTCCCGGGCGCGCGCCACCCACCAGGATGGCGCCGCCGGCGATCGGGTACCGCCGCGCTTGGAGCTCGGGACCGGGGACGGCGGACCCGACGGTTTTTCGGGGGGCTTGCCAGCCGCCAGCCCCGAGCCGCCGGGCCCGTCAAGGTTCAGCTTGAGGGCCGCAGGCGGGACGAGCGTGAGCTCGGGCCGCTGCCGCACCAGCGCCACCAAGCGCACGGGATCGACCCTCGCCTGCGGTCTGAACTTTAAGACGACGATGCGCCCTTCGCGGTCGATCGTGTCGACGCCGAGCCGATCGGCCATCACGCGGATGCGTCCATAGTCGGCGAGGTTGAGCACCGAATCGGGCAGCGGGCCGTAGCGATCGGTCGCCTCCTCGAGCACACGATCGATCTCCTCGTCGTGCCGCGCGGCGGCGACTTTCCTGTAGAGCATCAGCCGCTGGTTCATGTCGGGCACGTACGCCGCATCGATCTTGAGGTCGACGCGCAGGTTCACGGTGGCGCGGACATCGTCTTCGAGCTCTTCGCCCTTGAGCTCGCGCACGGTCTGCTCGAGCAGCTTCATGTACATCTCGAACCCGACCGTATCGATTTGACCGCTCTGCTCGCCCCCGAGCAGGTTGCCGGCGCCGCGAATCTCGAGATCGAGCGCGGCGACGCGGAAGCCGCTGCCGAGATCGCTGAACTCCTTGATGGCGGCGAGGCGCTTCTTCGCCACCGGCGACAGGTTGTCGTCGGGCGGGATGAGCAGATACGCGTACGCCGGCCGATCGGACCGGCCGACGCGCCCGCGCAGCTGATAGAGCTGCGACAGGCCGTAACGATCGGCGCGGTTGATGATGATCGTGTTCGCGTTCGGGATGTCGAGGCCGTTTTCGACGATCGTCGTCGCCAGCAGGACGTCGTACTTCCTGGCGACGAATTCGAGCATCGCGCGCTCGAGCGCGTCCTCGTCCATCTGGCCGTGGCCGACGACGATGCGCGCCTCCGGCACCAGGCGCCGCACCAGATCGGCGATCGAAAAGATCGACTCGACCCGGTTGTGCACGAAGTAGACCTGGCCGCCGCGCTCGATCTCGCTGCGGATCGCCCGCCGGATCACTTCCTGATCGAACTTGACGACGCTGGTCTGGATCGACAGCCGATCCTTCGGCGGCGTCTCGATGATCGACATGTCGCGGATGCCGATGAGCGACATGTTGAGGGTTCGAGGAATCGGTGTCGCGCTCATCGTCAGCACGTCCACCTTCTTCTTCATCTGCTTGATCTTTTCCTTGTGGGCGACGCCGAACCGCTGCTCCTCGTCGACCACCAGCAGGCCGAGGTCGCGGAACTCGACGTCCTTCGACAGCAGCCGATGGGTGCCGACGATGACGTCGACCTTGCCGGCCGAAAGGTCGACCAGCGTTTCGGTTTGTTCCGCCTTCGACCGGAACCGGCTGACCATGTCGATCCGGACCGGGAAGCCGGCGAACCGCTCCTTCAGGGTCTTCTGATGCTGAAACGCCAGGATGGTCGTCGGCGCCAGGAACGCCACCTGCTTGCCGTCCATCACCGCCTTGAAGGCGGCGCGCATCGCCACCTCGGTCTTGCCGTAGCCGACGTCGCCGCACAGCAGGCGATCCATCGGCGTCGGCGTCTCCATGTCGCGCTTGATGTCGGTGATCGCCGATTTCTGATCCACCGTCAGCTCGTACTCGAAGGCGTCCTCGAATTCCTGCTGCCAGTGCGAGTCGATGGCGAAGGCATGGCCGGGAACCGCCTTGCGCGCCGCGTAGAGCTTGAGCAGCTCCTCGGCCATGTCGCGCATCGCCTTCTTGACGCGCGTCTTGGCCCGCTCCCACGACGTGCCGCCCAGCTTGTCGACCGGAGGCCGCGTGGCGCCGGTGTATTTCTGCACCAGGTCGAGCCGCTCGACCGGCACGAACAGCTTGTCCTCGCCGGCGTAGCGGAGCTCCAGGAACTCCTGGACGCTGTCGCCGACGCCGAGCTGCTTCAGGCCGACGAACACGCCGATGCCGTGGTCGACGTGGACGATGAAGTCGCCGACCTTCAGGTCGCGCAGATCCGAGAGAAAGGCCTTGGTCGCCGCGCGGCGCCGTTCGGGTGCGCGCCGCTCCTCCTCGAAGACGTCCGCCTCGGCGTAGATCTGAAGCCCGGCATCAGGCAGCCTGAACCCGCGCGACAGCCCGCCGACGGCAACGAGCACGGCAGCGTAGCGCGCGTCTTCGGCACGCTCGACCGGCACCGCGAAGACCTCGTACTCCTTGAGCAGCTCAATCGTGCGCTCGGCGCGCCCTGGTGTGGCGGCGACAAACAGCGTCGTGTCGCCGTCGTCACGAAGGCGGCGGATTTGCGCGACCCAGTCGGCGACCCGCCCTTTCATCTCGACCGACGGCTGGCTGCGGACGCGGGATGCCGGGAGCTCGCCGCGCGGTTCCGCCGTCGCCACCGCATCAACGGCGTCGTCGTCGAGCCCCAGCTCGGCGAGCTGTGTCGCGCCCGCGAGCCGCGATTCGATGAGATCGAGGTCGGCGAACAGCGTGGCGGGTGGCGCGACGACTCGTTCCTTGCGGCCGACGGCCTCTTCGTAGCTGTGATGCAGGCTCTCGGCGAGCTTGGCCGCATTGGCTGACACTTCATCGGCCTCGGACACGACCAGCCGGGCCTCACGCGCGCGCGCGAGGTAGTCGAAGATCGTCGCGCCGCGGTCGTCCTGAAGAACGTCGCGCAGCGGCACGACGGCCACCTGATCGATCGGGGCGATCGAACGCTGTGTCGAAGGGTCGTAGGTCCGAAGCGTCTCGATGGTGTCGCCGATGAATTCCAGCCGGACCGGGTTGGCCGCGCCCGCCGGAAAGATGTCGACGATGCCGCCGCGGACCGCGAACTCGCCGTGCTCGTCGGCTGGATCCTCGCGCGTGAAGCCGGCGTCGACGAGCAGCTCGGCCAGGTCGGTCGGGGCGATGTCCTGCCCGGGCCGCAGGTCGAGCGATGCCGCCAGCATGCGCTCGGGCGTCGTCACCCTCGGCAGCAGCGCGGCGGCGGACGCGATGATGACTCGTGCCGTCCCGTGGGCCATGGAATAGAGCGCGCGGGCCCGCGCCGACGTGACGCCCATGTGCGGCGACATGCCGCGGTACGGATCGACCTCGTGCGACGGCAACGGCAGCACGACGCGATCGGTTGCGCCCAACGACAACCCCTCGAGCGCGCCGAGAAAAAAAGACACGTCCGCGCAGGTTTCCTCCAGGTCGCCGTCACCGGGCACGACATAGAGCACGACGCCGTGCGGCCGCGCGTGCGCCGCGGCGGCGACGAACAGCGCCTTGGCCGACGTGGTGAGCCCCGAGACGATCCGCGCAGGGACATCCATTCCGCTGCGGGTGACGGCGGTCTTCAGGACGGCGCGGAGATTCAGCGAGGTGGACGTAGTCACGCGAAACTTTCAGTGTAAGCGGTCGGGCGCGAACGTTCCAGCGCCACGTGTCAGGTGTGGTTCTTTATGTACTCGATGATCGCAGTCGTCGACTTGCCCGCCTCGAGCGGCACGCGGACGACGCGTCCGCCGCGCGCCTCGACGAGGTCGCGGCCGACGATCGCGTCTTCGGCCCAGTCGGCCCCCTTGACGAGCACGTCGGGCTGTATCGCGGCGATGAGGTCGTGCGGCGTTTCCTCGTCGAAGACGACGACGCCATCGACGCAGGCGAGCGCCTCGAGAATCTCGGCCCGCTCCGCTTCAGGTGTCACCGGTCGCGACTCGCCCTTGTTCGCGCGGACAGAGCGGTCGGAGTTCAACCCGACGATCAACGCGTCGCCGAGCTCGCGTGCCTGCTGCAGGTAGCGCAGGTGGCCGACGTGGAGCAGATCGAAGACGCCGTTGGTGAAGACGACGGTGCGGCCGGCGGCACGGAGCCGGTCGACGAGCGCGAGCGCCTCGTCCCGCGTCATTGGGATCGGAAGCGAACCGACGGCGAGAACGCCCAGCGATGCCGCGGGCGGTAGATGCCGACGTCGCGGACGCGCGACTTGACGCGAAACGTATAGAGCAGGCGGTGGTAGTCGTACTGGTAGCCGTTCTGTTTGTGCACCGCCACATCGACTTTGTAGGTTCCCTCGACCAGATCGAGCGCATCGATCGCGAACGTCACCTCGGCCTCGTCCTCGAGATGCTGTGGGTTCATCTCCTCGAGCAGGGTGTTGGTGCCGTAGCAGCACACGCCGTCGGCGTTGAACAGGCCGATGCCGAACACGAAGTCGTCGGTCGGCTTCGACGCCCGGACTTTCAGCCGCACCGCCATCGCATCACCGGAGTGAAACACGTGCGCAGGCTGTCCGGACGAGTCGAGCAGGGTAACATCGGCGATCTCGACCTCGCGCGATCCCCATCGGCCTTCGGTGGCCTCGAACATGTTCGACGTCGGATCGACGGGGTGCTCGGCCGGCTGGCCGCCCACGCTCTCTTCGCTGGCGCTCGCACGCGTCGCCTCCTCGACCGCCTTCGCGCTGGTCGTGGCGAGCAGCGCCTCTTCGCCTTCCGACACCTTGGTCAGGTAGGCGCCGACCACGCGCTTCGGGTCGCCGTGCGTCATGGCGTGCCCTTCGTCGAGCCAGATCGCCTCGTCGCAGAAGCGCTCGACCAGGTTCAACGAATGCGTCACCAGCAGGATGGTCTTGCCGCGGCGGCGGAACTCGGCGAACTTGTCGAGGCACTTGTGGGTGAAGCCCTCGTCGCCGACCGCCAGCACTTCGTCGACGAGCAGCACGTCCGGGTTGACGTGGATCGCCACTGCAAAACCGAGGCGCATGTACATGCCCGACGAATAGGTCTTCACCGGCGCGTCGATGAACCCGCGCAGCTCGGCGAAGTCGACGATCTCGTCGAACCGCTCGTGGATCTCCCGCTTGGTCAGGCCGAGCATGATGCCGTTGATGAACACGTTCTCGCGGCCGGAGATCTCGGGGTGGAAGCCGGCGCCCAGCTCGATCAGCGCCGAGATCCGGCCGTCGACGTGCACCTGGCCGCTGGTCGGCTTGGTGATGCCGGCCACCAGCTTCAGCGCCGTGCTCTTGCCGGAGCCGTTACGGCCGATGACGCCGTAGGTCGAGCCCTTGGGGACGGTAAAGGTGACGCCGCTCAGCGCCGGAAACGTCTCGCTCGGCCTCAGGTCGCGCAGGATGCTGCGCTGCAGCAGCGCGCTCTTCAAGGTCGAGAAGTGCCGCCCGCTGTAGCGGCGGTAAATCTTCGAGACGTTGACCAGCTCGATCGCCGAGGTCATACGGACTCCGCGAACGAGTCGCGCAGGCGATCGAACAGCCAGAACCCCGCGAGGAACAACAGCACCGACATCGCGCCGGTGGCGAGCAGCCACTTCCAATGGCCGATCGGCCCGCGGAAGAACAGGATCTCCTGATACGACACGACCACGTGCGTCATCGGGTTGACGTCGAGGACCGCCTTGCTGAACCCCGGCGCTTCCTTGATCCAGTAGAGGATCGGCGTCGAGAAGAACCAGAGCGTCAGGACGTTGGCGAGGATGTCGCGGATGTCGCGGAAGTGCACGGTCAGCGCCGCGAGGATCAAGGCCAGCGCCGAGGTGAAGACGAGCTGCACCGCCACCGTCACCGGAAACCACAACAGGTCCCAGGCGTCAGGCCACCGCCGGTAATAGACCAGGAAGGCGATCAGGATCGGCAACCCGAGGAAGAAGTGAATCATGTTCGCCAGGACGCTGACGAGCGGCAGGATCTCGGCCGGAAACAGGACCTTCTTGATCAGGTTGCCGCCGGCGAGCAGCGAGTTGGCCGATTCCGACAGCGCCGACGAGAACCACGTCCACGGCAGGATGCCGGCGAACATGAAGAGCGCAAACGGCTCCAGTTCCTTCGAGTGCAGCGCCGGCAGCACGACGGCGAAGACGAAGGTGTAGATCAGCAGGAACAGCAGCGGGTTGATGAACGACCAGAGGAAGCCGAGCGCCGACCCCCGGTAGCGCGCTTTCAGCTCGCGCGCGACCAGGCTCTGGATGAGGCCGCGGTAGCGAAAAAGGTTCGCGAGGTTGGAGAGCAATTACGAACGGATTCTAGCGCGACTCGCCACCTGCAGCCGGATCAGCGACTTCAGCAGCGCGATGCGCGCGCGCTCGGCATCGAGGTCGACTGCCGGACGCAGGAGCCGCTCTTCGGCGCGCTTCTTCGCCGCCTCGGCGCGCGCCAGATCGATCTCCTCCGCCTTCTCCGCGATCTGCGCCAGGATGGTGACCCGGTCCGGCAGCACTTCGGCGAAGCCAAACGCAATCGAGACGTAGTGCTTCTCCTGGCCCTGCCGGTACCACAGCTCGCCGACCTGGAGCACGGCGAGCAGCGGGGTGTGCCCCGGCAGGACGCCGAAATAGCCGTCGAAGCCGGGGATCACCACCTCGTCGACCGTCTCGTTCACGAGCGAGCGATCGGCCGAGACGATCTGCAGCTGCAGTTTGGTCGGCAGCCCGTCAGCCATTTACTTGCGCTTCTGGAACTTCGCCAGCACCTCGTCGATGCCGCCCACCATGTAGAAGTCCTGCTCCGGGATCTCGTCGTGCTTCCCGTCGACGATCTCCTTGAAGCCGCGAATCGTGTCGGCGATCGACACGTACTTGCCCTCGAGGCCGGTGAACTGCTGGGCGACGAAGAACGGCTGCGACAGGAACTTCTGCAGCTTGCGCGCCCGCGAGACCGTCAGCTTGTCGTCTTCCGACAGCTCGTCGATGCCGAGGATGGCGATGATGTCCTGCAGGTCCTTGTAGCGCTGCAGGATCTGCTTCACCGACCGCGCGACGTTGTAGTGCTCGTCGCCGAGGATGCGCGGGTCGAGGATGCGCGAGGTCGACGCCAGCGGATCCACCGCCGGATAGATGCCCAGCTCCGAGATCGCGCGCGACAGGTTGGTGGTCGCGTCGAGGTGCGCGAACGTGGTCGCCGGCGCCGGGTCGGTGTAGTCGTCGGCCGGCACGTAGATCGCCTGCACCGAGGTAATCGACCCTTTCTTGGTCGACGTGATCCGCTCCTGCATCTGGCCCATCTCGCTCAGCAGCGTCGGCTGATAGCCGACCGCGGACGGCATGCGCCCGAGGAGTGCCGACACCTCAGACCCCGCCTGGGTGAAGCGGAAGATGTTGTCGATGAAGAGCAGCACGTCCTTGCCTTCGGCGTCGCGGAAGTACTCGGCCACCGTCAGCGCCGACAGCCCGACGCGCAGCCGCGCGCCCGGCGGCTCCGTCATCTGTCCGTAGACCAGCGCCGCACGCGACTTCGTGTGGTCCTTCGGATCGATGACGCCGCTCTCCTGGAACTCGTGCCAGAGGTCGTTCCCCTCGCGCGTGCGTTCGCCGACGCCGCCGAACACCGACACACCGCCGTGCTTCAGCGCGATGTTGTGGATCAGCTCCATGATGACGACGGTCTTGCCGACGCCGGCGCCGCCGAACAGGCCGATCTTGCCGCCCTGCAGGTACGGCTCGAGCAGGTCGATGACCTTGATGCCGGTCTCGAACATCTTGAGATCGGTCGACTGCTGTTCCAGCGACGGCGGCGGACGATGAATCGGCCAGCGCTCCTTCGACTGCACCGGGCGATCCGGGAAGTCGACCGGCTCGCCGAGCACGTTGAGCACGCGGCCGAGCGTTTCGGGACCAACCGGCACCGAGATCGGCTCGCCCAGATCGGTCGCCTTCATGCCGCGCTGCATGCCGTCGGTCGGCTTCATCGCCACCGCCCGGACGCGATTCTCGCCAAGGTGCTGCTCGACCTCGGCAATCACGTCGATCGCCTCGCGCCCGCCTTCAGCGTTCCCCTGGATGCGCAGCGCGTTGTAAATCTCCGGCAGATGACCGGCCTCGAACTCGACGTCGACGACGGGGCCGATGATCTGGACGATCTTGCCGACTTGCTGCTTCGCCGCGGTTGCGGTTGCCATATGTCTCCCGGCTAGAGCGCCTCGGCGCCCGACACCACTTCGATGATTTCGCGCGTGATCGCCGCCTGCCGCACCTTGTTCATATAGAGCGTCAAGTTGCCGATCATCTCGGCCGAGTTCTTGGTGGCCGTGTCCATCGCCGTCATCTGCGCCGCGAAGAACGCGGCGTTCGATTCGAGCAGCGCGCGGTACACCTGCACTTCGATGTAGCGCGGCAGCAGTTGATTGAAAATCTCGACCGGCGACGGCTCGTAGAGATAGTCGATCTGCGCCCGTGCGTCGCCGCCGGGAATCACCGGCGCGACCGCGCTCTCGGCGCCGCCCTCGGCCTGCATCTCTTCACGCGCGATCGGCAGCAGCTGATCGACCACCACCCGCTGCGACATCACCGAGCGGAATTCGTTGTAGACCAGCATCACCCGGTCGACCTGGCCGCCGAGGAATGCTTCGACCGCCGCCTGCCCGATCGCCTGCGCGTCCTCGTAGCGCAGCTTCTGGAAGATGTTGATCTGCTCGAACATCACCTCGAAGCCGCGGCGCACGAAGAAGTCGCGTCCCTTGCGGCCGACCAGCCCGAGCGTGCACAGGTTCGGCCGCTCGACGATGAAGGTGCCGGCCGACTTGATGACGTTGGTGTTGAAGCTGCCGCACAGCCCCTTGTCGCCGGTGACGACGATCAGCAGCGTTTTCGCGTCGGCGCGCGGCTCGCGCTGCGTCAGCAGCGGATGAATCGAGGGATCGACGCGCGCCGCGACGCTGCCGAGGACGCGCTGCATCTGCACCGCGTAGGGGCGCGCGTTCATGATGCGCTCCTGCGCCCGGCGCAGCTTCGACGCCGCGACCATCTTCATCGCCTTGGTGATCTGCTGCGTGTTCTTGACCGCGCGGATCCGGCGCCGGAGGTCGATCAGGGACGGCATACGGTTCTCTCAGCTACGCCGCGGCCGCCTTGCGCGCCGCGAAATCCTTGGCGAACTCGGCCACCGCGCTGGTCAACGCGTTCTTCAGCTGATCGTCGAGCTGCTTCTTGTCGGCGATGTCGCCGAACACCCGGGGATGGCGCGACTCGATGAACCGGTAGAGCTCGGTCTCGAACGCGCGCACGTCCGCCAGCGCGATGTTGTCCATGTAGCCGTTCGTTCCGGCGAAGATGATCGCGATCTGCCGCGCCACCGGCAGCGGCTCGTACTGCGGTTGCTTCAGGATCTCGACCAGGCGGGCGCCGCGATTGAGCTGCTGCTGCGTCGACTTGTCGAGGTCGCTGCCGAACTGTGCGAACGCCGCCAGCTCGCGGTACTGCGCCAGGTCGAGCCGCAGCGTGCCCGCCACCTGCCGCATCGCCTTGATCTGCGCCGACCCGCCGACGCGCGACACCGAGTTGCCGACGTTGATCGCCGGCCGGACGCCCTGGTGGAACAGGTCCGACTCGAGGAAGATCTGCCCGTCGGTGATCGAGATCACGTTAGTCGGGATGTAGGCCGAGAGGTCGCCCGCCTGCGTCTCGATGATCGGCAGCGCGGTCAGCGACCCGGCGCCGAGCTCGTTATTCAGCTTGGCCGCGCGCTCGAGCAGCCGCGAGTGCAGGTAGAAAACGTCGCCCGGGTAGGCCTCGCGCCCCGGCGGCCGGCGCAGCAGCAGCGAAATCTCGCGATACGACTGCGCGTGCTTCGACAGATCGTCGTAGACCACCAGCGCATGCCGGCCGCTGTCGCGGAAGAACTCGCCGAAGGTGCACGCCGAGTAGGGCGCGATGTAGAGCAGCGGCGCCGGATCGGACGCGGTCGCCGCGACGACGATGGTATAGCGCATCGCGTCGGCTTCCTCGAGCGTGCGCACCACCTGCGCCACCGTCGACTGCTTCTGGCCGATCGCGTTGTAGATGCAGATGACGCCGGTGTCCTTCTGGTTGAGGATGGCGTCGATCGCGACCGCGGTCTTCCCCGTCTGCCGGTCACCGATGATCAGCTCGCGCTGGCCGCGGCCAATCGGCACCATCGCGTCGATCGCCTTCAGCCCGGTCTGCAGCGGCTCCTTCACCGACTGGCGGTCGACGACGCCCGGAGCGAGGCGCTCGATCGGCGAGAACTTCGACGACCCGATCGGTCCCTTGCCGTCGATCGGCTGCCCGAGCGCGTTGACGACGCGGCCGAGCAGCTCGTCGCCCACCGGCACCGAGATGATGCGTCCCGTCCGCTTGACCGAGTCGCCCTCCTTGATCTCGTTGAACTCGCCCAGCAGCACCGCGCCGACGCTGTCCTCTTCGAGGTTCAGCGCGATGCCGAAGACGCCGTGCGGGAACTCGAGCATCTCGCCGGCCATCGCGTTGTCGACGCCGTGGATGCGCGCGATGCCATCGCCGATCGAGATGATGCTGCCCACCTCGGCGACGTCGACGTCGACCGCGAAGCTGCCAATCTGGTCGCGGATGATCTTGGAGATTTCCTCGGCCTTGATGTCCATTTACACGCTCTCCACAAGC
>Ga0207648_10002543_pt1 | contig 19560 bp, 16 predicted proteins | sample KBSMisM32_FD_184310 | JGI IMG/M metagenome (GOLD analysis project Ga0207648, IMG submission 184310) | Miscanthus rhizosphere microbial communities from Kellogg Biological Station, Michigan, USA - KBS Miscanthus M3-2 (SPAdes) (version 2) | ecosystem: Host-associated > Plants > Roots >...
GTTCGAGAACAACGTGCAGGCCGAGTTCGCCAACCGCGTGCGGCAGGCGGTGCGCAAGCACGGCATGAACGAGACCGCGATTCAGAACACGGCGGTGGATGCCATCGACGCCGAGGTGTCGAAGGCGATGCTCGACTACATCGCCCAGGCAAAGCTGCCGCTGAAGCTGATCGACGTCACGGTGGGCCGCGCCAACCCGCCGGACAGCATCAAGAGCCAGCGCATCGAGACGGCGGCGCAGGAGCAGCGCGCCAACACGGAGAAGCAGCGCAAGCTCGCCGAGGACCAGCGCAAGGAGGCCGAGATTGCGCGAGCGGCGTCCGACAACGCCTATCGCAATGCGCTCGGGATGTCGTCGGAGCAGTTCATCCAGCTCGAGGCCATTCACGCCCAGCGCGAGATCTGCCTCAAGGGCGGCTGCACGATGATCATGGGCGGCGGGTCGCCGCTGGTGAACATCGGGACGAAGTAACCAACGGGCCGCCTGAAGGCGGCCCCTACGTACGGCCCGACACCGCCACGAACGCCGCTCCGAAGTGCTCGACCTCGAGCGACACTTCGTGGCGGCGTTGCCACTCGAGCACGTCGTTCCGATCGAAGTAGCGCTTGAAAATCTCGAAGGCGGTTCCGTCGTTGAGCCGGCGCTCCTGCCGATCAACCTTCACGTTCACCTCTGCGCGCTCGGGACTCCACGCCGATTCCAGAAGCAGGAAACGCCCAGACGGCACGAGCATCGTCTTGAGCGCCCCGAACAGCAGCGCTTCCTGCGACTCGGTGAGGTGGCTGAGGAGAAAGCCGACGAGCGCGCAGTCGTAGCTCGCGGCCGGAAACCGATGTTCGAGGACGTCGCCCTGCAGCAGCACGCACCGATCCGCCAGGCGGTGGCCGTCGACCTTCTTGCGGCACTCGTCGAGCATCTTCCCGGACTGATCGAACAGCGTCACGTGGGAGCAGGCGCCGGCGTAATGGGGCAGCCAGAACCCGGTGCCGCACGCCAGATCGATGACGCGGCCGCTCACGTGCCGGCTGACAATCGATGACAGGACCCGTGCTTCGCTCGTGAAGACGCTGGAGTCTTGAATGGACGCCGTTCCAGTTCCGAGGGTGTAGGCCTCTTCGTACTCAGGCGCCCGCTCGTCGTAGTACGCGAACATCTGCCGCCGAAGAGCAGCGTCTACCACTTCACGATGCACGGCTGTGGATCCCACTTCGCCCCATCCGCTTCCTTCTTGAAGTGCGTGCTGCGGACGAACGTGCGGAAGAGATACGTCGGGTCGGTGACGATCGTGTCGATGATCAGCCACTGTTCGCCGTTCGGCTCCTTCACCACGTCGAAGTGCTCCTCCATCGTGGCGTTGGCGCTGTAGGGGACGCCGTTCGTCTGCAGGTAGCCCGGGATCAGGCGGCTCGTCTCCACGGTCAGCGACGCGCGCCCCTGCCAGCGGGCGATCGACAGCCCCTGCCGCGACGGCGCCGGCGGCACCTTCGGTGCCTCGAACCGCAGCAGTCGCGTCTGCTGGCCGGCGTCGCTTTCGATCTTGAGCGTCGCGTCGTCGGCCCACGAGATACGGAACCGCGACGGAATGCGCATCAGGTTCGGGGCGCCGTACGCCTTGCACTTGTCGGCCGCGGCTTCGTCCTTGGCCACGTCCCACGAATCCGCGATCTTCTTGCCGGCGGGATTGAGCGGCACGTTCACGGTGTCGCCCTTGGGGGCGGTGATCATCCGGAAGCGCCAGTCCTCGTGAATGACCGACACCCAGTTGCCGGTGATGTCGAGCCGCTGCTTCTGCTTCGGCGTGCCGGGCGGCTCCGGCGGAGGGGGACCGAACTGCGCCGCCACCGGGGCAACCGCAAGTGCGACGAGCATCAAGCAGGCCTGACCTGTCCGCCGAAGCCTCGGCGAAGGCGGAAGGCCTGCAGCCACGAGCAGGGGAAAGCGCTTCGTCACGGCAGGGTCCTGTAGACGGCTTCCACGAACTGGTCGGCGGGGAAAGGCGAATTGGGCGGGCTGTAGAGCGGATCGTAGTCGCGCGTTGGCTTGGCGGCCTTCACCTGCTCGAGGGTCATGCCCTTCTTCTTCATGTCCTGCACGCGGTCGCGGACGATCGTCGCCATCTCGCGGTAGTTGAGGACGTCGCCGAGATCGCTCAGGCGCCCGTGCCCTGGAATCACCATCGTGCCGCCCTCCTGGCCGTACACCGGGATGATCAGCTCGATGAGGTGATTGACGCCGGCGATGATGCCGTTGATGGTGCCGCCGTTCGCCACGTCGATGATGGGATAGGCGATGGTGTTGAAGATGTCGCCGGCGCTGATCACATCCGAGCGGCGGAAGAACACGATGCTGTCGCCGTCGGTGTGCGCGGCGGGCTCGTGGATGATGTGCACGCCCTCGCCGTTGAAGAACAGCTTCTTGTCCTTGCCGGTGAAGGTGCTGGTGGGCCATGCCGCCGTCGGAATCGCCGGAGTGAGCTTCGGGTCGCTCATGCGCAGCAGCACGTTGTCGTGCGCCCAGATCTGCGCACCCTCGGCGGCGTCCTTGATGTCTCCCGACACGTTGCCGCCGGCAATCGTGGCGCCGGCCTTGCGGATGTTCTGGTTGCCGCCCGTGTGATCGCCGTGCACGTGCGTGTTGATGATGTAGCGGATGGGACCGCTCGAGATGCCCCGGATGGCCGCGAGCAGCTTGTCGGACATCCCCGCGAACTGGGTGTCAACCACCAGCACGCCGTCGCTGCCGGTCTGGACGGTCATGTTGCCGCCGGCGCCGGTGAGCATGTAGATGTTGCCCTGCGCCTTCAGGACGCGCACCTGCACCGCGTCGAAGTTCTGCGGCTGCTGGGCGCCCACGCGGGCGGAGACCAGGAGGCCGACCGCCGCCACGGCGGCGAAGACGAGATGAACGGTGCGTCGGGTCATTTCTTACTGGCCCTCTCGGCCGCCAGCTTCTTGTGGTACTCGGGATACAGCGTCGCGGCGCCGCCGCGTGCGCCCTCGAGCGGCACGCCGTGCGCCTTGGCGTACTCCTCGAGGAAGGGGTTGGTGCCGGGCAGATGGTGCGGGATGACGCCGGCCGGCCGGTCGATCTCGTCCACCGGCTCGCACGGATACGGGCCAATCGTCATGTTGTCTTCGAACTCGTAGTCGCGGCTGCGCACGTGCGTCTCGGTCAGGTAGATCGGGTCGCTCACCACGGTGACGAGCGTGAGACGGTTGCCGTGCTTGATGAAGTGCTCGGTGACGGTGGCGCGATCGCTGCGGGTGATGCCGTTGCGCCGGATCCACCCTTCCTTCAAGTGCGTGGTCGTGACGGTCAGGATCTCGTTGTCCCACGTGCCGGTGGAGAAGCCCATCGCGCTGTGCATCGCGTCCGGTCCCGGATGCGGGCGGCCGTCCATCCAGATCGTGCGTTCGGTGCCCCACGCGAAGTGATGGATCTTGATGGCGACGAGGGTCTGCGAGTCCTTGTCGCGCTCCTCCCAGATGCGAATCGGCGCGAAGCTGGGGGCGTAGTCCGACGGGTGCACGCGGCACTGGTATTCGGGCAGGGTGATGAGCGACGCGTCCCAGCTGTCGGCGCGGAGGCGCACGGCGTCGGTGACCGGGATGCCGCTGTAGTCGCCGAGCTCGGGGCCCGGCAGCCGATCCGGTTCGTCCTCGTGGAAGATGCCGAAGTTGTTCCAGACGCCAGACAGGTTGGTTTGCGCCGAGGCCGGCGCGCAGGCCAGGAGGGCGAGAAGGGGTACGGACCAGAGATGCTTCATTTTTTGTTGCCGTAATTCAACACGAACGTGGGATCGCATTCGTACGGGTAGATATGTTCGCCCGCCTGGCGGTCCCAGGCCACATTGCGGGCACCGCGGTTCTCGATCGTATCCGGGTCCTCGAACTCCTGCCGCGCCAGCAGCGTCTTGCCGTCCGCGCTCAGCCAGAAGCGCTCGACGAAGTGGACGTTCTCGCCGTGATCGAGCCCGTTGTTGGTAATGGTGGACGCCGCGACATGGGTGGTGTCCACGACCAGCGTCGCGCCCTCGAACCGGCCGATCGAGTGCCCCATTTTGGTGTGCGGGGCGCCGGCCGGCGGATGGCCCCGGCCATCGAGATAGATCACGCGGACCAGATCGTAATACTCCAGCCGCATCACGATCAGCTCGGTGGCCTGGTCGATCTCCATCGGAAACGGCCCCTGCATCGTGTAGACGAGAGAGGGGGGCTGGCAGGCCTTGGCCAGCGTCATCTCGTCCGCCGGCTTCCACTTCTGGGCCGCAGCCAGAGCGGCGGGCTTCACTTTGAGGCCCCCGAAGTTGCCGATCGCGAGCTCCGGCGCGCCGGCGTCGGTGAGCAGAACGGTGTTCGGCGGCAGCGGACGCGGGTCCTTCTCGGCGGCTTTGAACGCCCGCCCGGCGCCCCAGTAGCCCGAGAGATTCGGCCGGGCGGCGCGCTGCGCGGACAGCGACACCGAAAGAACGACCACCGCCGTGACAGACAGAAGAGAGAGCGCGCGCATGTCGGGCCCCCTCAATCCGCGCGCTGATTGCTGACCGGCGTGCCGAGCACGGTGCCGTCGGCCTTCTTGATGGTCCGCATCCGCATGTAGTTGGCGCCGTCGCGCGACGGCCAGCCGTCCACGGTCACCACCTCGCCCGGTTTGAGGCTGTCCTTCGTCCAGCCGCGCCGCTTCAGCAGCGTCACCGCGTTGGTTTCGGCCTTCCACTCCTCGATCATGCCGGCCTTGTTCTTCACCTCGAGCGAGATGATCGCGTGCGGGTTCGAGAAGCGGAAATCGGTGACGCTTCCCGTGATCTCGATGGTCTTCGTGTCGTCGAAGAACACCGCGAACGAGTGGTGCGCCGACGCCACGCCGCCGAGCAGTGCGGCGAGCGCGAGCGACGTCAGTACCTTGGGCATGACCGTCTCCAACCGCCGCACGTCCACTTCACTCTACCGTGCCTCTACGCCGCGTTTCGTCGTGTCGTTCAGCGATACGGAACGGGTATGGCGCTCAGCGCGCGCCGTATGGCACGAGGCGTCCCGTTGGCGGTGGGATGTGCGGCATGAGCCCGCGCGGTACGCGAGTCGAGTATCGACTGGCGCATCGGGGATGGAACGGGTGAGAGGCGATTTGGAGCCAGATTTGCGCCGATCAGACCTGCCGCAGCGTCTCGGTCGGTTGAACCCGCAGCGCCCGGCGCGCCGGTGCGGCGCACGCCAGTACGCCCACGACCGCCATGATGACCGAGGTGATCGCCGACGAGACGAGGAGATCTGCGGTCAGGCTGTCGGCCCGCCACGCGATGAGCATGATGAGACTGTTGCCGGCGATGATGCCGCCGCCGAGCTGACGGCCAGCGCGCGCGAACACGGTACGAAGCACCCGTTGGGGGTTGGCGCCGAGTGCGATGCGGACGCCGATCTCGCGCGTGCGACGCTGCACGGCGACGGCCATGAGCGCGTAGAGGCCGGCCGCCGAGAAGACCACCGCCCCTGCCAGAATGCTGGGGACGACAACGCTGCCCAGGACTTCCGATTGCTGCCGCTGTGCGACGAGCTCGTCGAAGGTGACGATGTCTCGGAGCTGCAGCGCCGACGCATCGACCTGTCGCGCAAGCGCGGCGACGCGCGGCACCAGCGGCGCCGCATCGCCTGCGGCGCGCACGGTGACCACGACCGGATCGAGCTCCGCCGCGGAGGCGGCCCGATAGATCGACGCGGCCCCACCCCAATCGGCGGGGAACAACATCCCCAGATCGGTGACCACGCCGACGATCTCGTGCCAGGGCCCCAGCTCGCGCTGGCTGTCTCGCAGGGTTCGAATGCGTGCCCCCACGGGGTTCCTGCCCACCACGCGCATGAACGCTTCGTTGACGACGACCGGCTGGTTCACCGCCCCCGCGTCAGTCGTCAGCAAGCCGCGGCCAGCAAGAACCTTTGCCCCGAACGCCTCGTGATAGCCGGCGCCGACCGCGGCCATCGCAAATCCGCCCTCGAAATTGCCGACCAGGCGAGCGGGTGGTGCGCCGTCCTGCTCCATTTCCAGCGCCACCGATTCCGGCGACGCCTCCAGCGAGCGATCGGCGAGCGTCACGTGGGTCACACCAGGTTCCTCACGCAGCCGAACCGCGAGCGCGTCGTAGGCTCGTGCGCGCCGCGCGCCGATCTGCCCCTCGTCAGGCACACCGCGCTCGCCGGCCAGCGCTTCGTTGTCCACGCTGAGACGGAACGTGAGGTAATGCTCCGATGGAAACGCGGCCGTCATCGCCTTCCCTTGGAGGGCGGTGGTGTAGATCCCCACGGCGGCGGGCACGAACAGCAGCGTGCAGGCGACCTGCGCGCCGACGATGAACGACCAGACCCCGCCGAACTTCATCGTCCCGCCGGTGCTCGTGATCCCCTGCAGTCCCCGCAGGACCGACCCGCCTGTGGCCTTCAACGCCGGCAGCAGGCCGATCAGTGCCGCGGCAGCCAGCGCGAGCAGCAGCGCATAGGCCACGGTGACAGGCTCGAGTCTCAGATCCACCCAGAACGGCAGGTCGTCGCCCGTGAGCAGACTCGCCCTGGCCCAGGCATAGCGCACGGTCGTCTGCGCGACCACGAGCCCGAGCGTTGCGGCGGTCAGGGTCAGCACGAGCGACTCGGTCACGATCTGCGCGATGACGCGGGCACGGCTCGCGCCCAGCGCGTGGCGGACGACCATCTCCGGTTCGCGCATCGCCGTGCGCGCGAACATCAGCGTCGCGACGTTCGCGCACACCGCCCCCAGCACCAGCAGGACGATGGCGTGGATCAGCCAGTCTTCCAGCCGCAGCGGCTCGCCCGGCGTGCGCCCGGCGAATGCGCGCACGCGCGTCCGCAGGCGTGCGTGAGTGCCCGGCTGGTCGGCGGCAAGGCGTGCCGACACGACGTCGAGCTCCGCGGCGGCTTCCGGCCAATTGACGCCGTCGGCGAGGCGGCCGAACACGTCCACCGCCGGCCCTTCCCGCGGTGCCGCGTCCTGGACCGGCAACGGCACCCAGACCTGTTGGTTGCGCGGAAAGCCGAAGCGCGAGGGCATCACGCCGACCACGGTGCGAGCCGTGCGACCCACCGTCACGACGCGGCCGATGATCGCGGGGTCCTGCAGGAACTGCCGCTGCCAGACGTCGTAGCCCAGCACCACGACCGGCGCCGCCCCTGGCACTTCGTCCGCCGGCTGCAGTGTCCGGCCGAGCAGCGGCGCCACGCGAGTGAGCGGAAACGCCGACGCCGTGATCTCCGCCACGCGGAGCGCTTCGACTCGGCCTTCGCCCGTGAGCACGTTGCGCTCGCTCACGCGCGCGGCGCCGAGTTCGACCACGGTCTTGAGGGACCGTCGCCAGATCGCGAAGTCGTGGAGCACTCTCGGCTCCACCCGTGATGCGGCCACGTCCCTCGTTTCCAGACGCACGACCCGGCTGCCTTCGTCGAACGGCAGCGGTTTGTACAGCAGCTCGTCGGCGATCTCCATGCCGACCACCCCGAACGCCATGGCTGCCGCCAGGGAAAGGCCGCCGATGATCGTGAGCGCGGGATGCTTCAGCAGCATTCGCGCGCCCAGCTTCCAGTCGAGCCACGAGACCTTGGTCATCGGACGACAGCATCGCCCAACGCCCCGGCCCGGGTCTTCACGCAGGGATGAGCAACCGGTGAGATTTCGGTGAGCAGGCCTCTACCAGCCGTTGCAGTCGAACTTGAAGCCGCACTTCAGGCACTTGATGCAGCCTTTGACCTTCGCCAGGTCGTGCGACTCGCCGCAACGCGGGCAGGTGGTGTCTTCGGCGTCGAGGCCGGCGGGCGAGGTGGAGGCGGGAGCGGGCGGGGGGGTGGGTCGAGGTGGCGGCGTCCCGCTACTCATCGACCAAACACTATCCGTTCGTCGTTGAGGAGCGCAACCGTCGCACGCAGCATCAGGACGGCGCACGCGACGCAGGTCGCCGCCGCGGCGGCAAACGCGAGCGGGCCGGGCGCATAGCCGCCGAGCACGCTGGTCAGCAAGATGTACTGGCCGAGCAGCGGCACGCCGTACATCCACGGCTGGTGGTCGATCGGATAGAGCGTGCCCATGACGCCGACCAGCATCGGCGCCAGGATCAGGATGCCCATGTAGGTCTGCGCTTCCTTGAACGATTTGGCGAGCGTGGCCACGCACGACTGCACCGACGCCGTCAGCAGGCACATCGGGAGGGCCGCGGCCATGAGCCCCACCATGTGCGGGGTGCCGAAGCGGAAGCGCATGCCCAGCTCCTGGAGCGGAATGAAACGGAGCAGGGCCGTACAGAGGCCGGCCGTCACCATCACGGCCAGCATCCCGGCCAGTGCCGAGGCGGTCACCTTGCCGAGCGCCAGCGCGCCGCGCGGCACCGGATTGACCAGCAGCGCCTCGAGCGACCCGCGCTCGCGCTCGCCGGCGGTGGCGTCGGTGGCCAGCTGCATCGCGCCGGTGAACGCCGCCAGCAGCACCATCAACGGGATGACGGAGAGCAGCTTGGCCGCGCGCTGCTGTGTGGTGGAGACCTCCACACCCTGGATCTTCAGCGGCGTGGCGGCCGCGGGGCTGACGCCGCGCCCGATCAGGCGCAGGGCGCCGATCTCGGCGTTGTACTGCTGCAGCAGGCGCTGCACGCGTTCCACCTGCGCCCGCGTGTCGCTGCGTGCGCTGTCGGCCACCACCTTGATGTTGGCCGGACGCGACGAGCGGAAGTCGTCGGCGTAGCCGGGCGGCACCACCAGCACGATGTACTCGGACTGGTCGCGCACCGCCTGCTCCGGATCGGTCGGGCCGGTCGCCACCACGACGCCGGACTGCTGCGACAGCCACTGCACCAGCGCCGGCGCGTTACGGGCGCCGACGATGGGGACCCGCACCTCGTCGGCTTCCTTCTGCCGGTCGGCGATGCGGTTCATCATGAACCCGGTGATCAGCGGACCGACCAGGATGCTCAGGAGGATCGACGACAGCGCCCGCTTGTCGCGGAACGAGTCGACGAGCTCTTTCACGAGGACGACCCGCACCTGACGGGCCCAGCGCGGGAGCGGCCTCGACATCTTCATCGTGGTTCTCCCGAGCCGGCGAGCGCCACGAAGGCGTCCTCGAGGCTGTCGTAGCCCGCCTTGGCGCGCAGCTCGTCGGGCGTGCCGTGCGCCACCACTTTGCCGCCGGCGATCACCACGATCGAGTCGCACAGCGCCGACACTTCCTGCATGACGTGGCTCGAGAACAGCACGCACTTGCCCTCGGCCTTGAGACGCTTGATGATGGCGCGCACGGCGCGGGTGCTCATCACGTCGAGGCCGTTGGTGGGCTCGTCCAGGATGATGTTCTGCGGCTCGTGCACCAGCGCTCGCGCGATTGCCACCTTGGTGCGCTCGCCATGCGAATAGCCGGCCGACCGCCGCTCGGCCAGGTGCATCAGGTCGAGCGTCTTCAACAGCTCGTTGGTGCGTTCCTCGAGCGCGCCGCCGTCGATCCCGTGCAGCTCGCCGTAATAGCGCACCTGCTCCCGCGCCGTGAGCCGCGGGTAGAGGCCGGCGACGTCGGGCAGGACGCCGAGCCGCGCCTGCGCGTCGCGCGGGTGCTTGGTGGCGTCCACATGATCGACCTCGATCGTCCCAGCGTCGGGGCGCATCACGCCGTACAGCATGCGCAGCGTGGTGGTCTTGCCGGCGCCGTTGGGCCCGAGCAGCCCTGTCACCTGGCCGTCGTAGGCGGTGAAGGTCACGCCGTTCACCGCGGCCACCGGACCGAAGTACTTTTTCAGATCGATGGCGGCAATCACTGGCCGTCTCCCTTGGTGGCCGCCGCCGCGAGGTTGAGCGGCGCGGGTTCGGGGCCGGCCGGCGTGAGGAAGAAGCCGGGGCGGTGCACGTTGTGGAGGCACGCGGTGTCGAGGCGGGCGGCGTCGGCCGAATCGATGAAGTCCGACACGATGCGGTTGCCGCAGGCCGTGGCGGCCACGCCGTGGCCGGTGCCGGGCATCACCAGGTGGCGCCCGTTCTTCAGGTGCTTCACCACCTCGATCCCCCAGGTGGGCGGCGTCACCGGATCGATTTCACCCGAGAGCACGAGCGCCGGCACGCCGGACTCGACCGGCTCGTAGTAGCCCGCGTCCACCACGCCCTTGGGCCAGAACTGGCAGGCCGCCACCTGACCGCTGAGCAGGCGGGTGCCGAACAGCGTGCCCGCGGCCTCGCGCGCGATGTCGGCCGGCGAGTAGCGCGGGCTGTCCTCGCTGCACAGCACCGAGAGCTGCATGCCGAGGCTCATGCTGTCGGTGGTCGATTCACCGGCGAAGGCGAGCGCCAGCAGCCCTTGGAAGTCGTCGTGCTCGGCGCGTTCGATGAGCGACGGCAGGATCGACGCGGTGAGCGGCGAGTAGAGCGCGGAGAACACGATGCCGGCCACGACCTTCGACGTGACTTCGATCTCCTCTGTCACCCCGGTCCGCGGGTGCGCCACCTTCACGTGCGGCGGTGTCGCGTCGAGGCGCGCAAGGAGCTCCTGCGTGCGCTCGGCCAGGCGCGGGTAGGCGGCGCGGCAGGCCTCGTCGCTCCGGCAGTCGTCGAACAGCTTGTCGAGAGCACGCTGGGCGTCGCGGGCGGCGTAGACCGGCAGCCGCATGTCCATCGGCGCCACGCCGTCGAGGACGATGGAGCGCACGTGCTCCGGATGGCGGCGCACGTAGACGAGCGCGGCGCGAGTGCCGTAGGAGCCGCCGTACAGGTTCAGACGGTCGTAGCCGAGATACGCACGGACGTCGTCCAAGTCGTCCATCGCGATGTTGGTGGTGTACAGCCGCGGGTCGCCCGGCAGGCGCGCCAGGCAGCGCTTCAGGTTTTCAACCGCGTGGTCGTCGGGCTCGGTGAGGTCGCGCAGCGAATCGCCGCCGGCGCGGCAGTTGAGCCCGTTCGACTTGCCGGTGCCGCGCTGATCCACGAGCACGATGTCGCGCGTGCGCTGCACCTTGCGGAACATCGGCTGCACCAGCGACGCCATCTGCGCCGCGGCCTGGCCGGGACCGCCGGCGAGGAAGAACAGCGGGTCGGCGTGCACGTCGCTGCTGACCGACGGGAGCACCACGATGGCGAGCCGGATGCGGCGGCCCGTGCCGGCGGCACGGTCCTCGAACACCTCGAGACCGCCGCAGTAGCCGTCGGTCGGACCTTCGGAGCTGGCACAGGGATGGAGACGTGTGGCGACGAGGGGCGCCCCGGCGGGCACGCAGCCGGCACACGCGAGCGTCGCGGCCAGCACGAACGCGATCCGGGTTTCCACGGACACAAAAAATCGTAGCACCCGGAGATCGGCCCCTCTTCGCGCGGTTGCGCACCCAGCGTTATGAATAGTGAGAATGTTTGAAAGCAGGTCACGTTTCGACACGCCAATGCCCGCCCGGAGGGCGGGCAATTGAATAGCGCTCTGGCGAGGCCTGGTGCGCGCCTCGCCAGAGTAGGATCTGCGCGTGCGATATCACGCAGTCGTGCTCGTCGTGGCCGGCGTTCTCGCCTACGCCACGAGCTTCTCGAACCCGTTTCTCTACGACGACCAGACCGCGATCGTGAAGAACACACAGATCCGGACGCTGTCGCCGCTGTCGGTGCCGCTGACGCCGCCGCGCGACACGCCGGTGGCGGGGCGGCCACTGGCCAACCTGTCGCTGGCCGTCAATTACGCGTACGGCGGGCTCGACGTGACCAGCTATCACGTGACGAACCTGGCGCTGCACCTGCTCGTGGCGCTCGTGCTGTTCGGGATCGTGCGCCGGACGTTGCTCCTCGGCAGGCCTGAAGGCCTGCAGCCACATGCGGACGGGCTCGCGCTCGCGGCCGCGCTCGTGTGGGTGCTCCACCCGCTCAACTCCGAGGTCGTGAACTACCTCGTGCAGCGCACCGAGTCGCTGATGGCGCTCTGCTACCTTGCGACGCTCTATTGCGCCATCCGCGCGCACGCGCATCCGGATCGCTGGGGCTGGCGCGCGGCCGCCATCGCGGCGTGCGCGGCCGGCATGGCCTCGAAAGAGTCGATGGTCACCGCGCCGCTGATGGTCCTCGTCTACGACCGGGTCTTCCTGTATCCCAGCCTCGGCGCGGCCATCCGCGAGCGGCGCGCGCTCTATATCGGCCTGGCCGCCACGTGGGCGGTGTTGGCAGCGCTCATGCTCGGCCAGCCGCGTACGTCAGTGGGGTTTGCCGCCGGCGTGTCGTCGTGGACGTATTTCCTCAACCAGCTCCCGATGATCGGGCGCTACCTGTGGCTGACGCTCTGGCCGCGTCCGCTGGTCGTGGACTACGGCCTGCCGCGTGCGCTCACTCTCGTCGACGTGATCGTGCCCGGCCTGATCCTGCTGGCGCTCGCGGCGGCGACGGTGCTGGCGCTGCGCCGCCGGCCCGCGCTGGGATTCCTGGGCGTGTGGTTCTTCGTGACGCTCGCGCCGACGTCGAGCATCGTGCCGATTGCCACCGAAGTGGGCGCCGAGCGCCGGATGTATCTCCCGCTGATGGCGCTCGCGGTGCTGGCCGTGGTGGGTGTGTACACCCTCCTACGTAGAGGTGCACCTGCGGGCGAACCGGAAGGTTCGCCTGTACGGACGCCGGCGATCGCGCTCGCGGTGGTGTGTCTCCTGCTCGCGGCAGGCACGACGGTGCGCACGCTGGAGTATCGAAGCGTGCGCACGATCGCGCAGACGAACGTGGACCGCTATCCGCACGGACGCGCGCGCCTGGCGCTCGCCAGCGAGCTCGTGGCCGCCAACGAGCACCTCGAAGCGCTGAAGCAGCTGCAGGACGCGGTGAAGGACTACCCGCAGGCGCATCTCGCGCTCGCCACGGAGATGGCCACCTCCGGCCGCCTCCCCGACGCGGTGAGGGAAGCGCAGGAGTTCATCCGCCTCCTGCCCGACAATGCCGAGGTGCCGACCGCGCGCGATCTGATGGGGCGGGCGCTCGCGCTGCAGGGGCTCTACGAGCCGGCGGTGGAGCAGTTCAACCTGCTCACGCACGCGCGGCCGAAGGACGCCGGTCCGTACGTGTCGATTGGCGACGCCCGGCTCCGGCAGCGGCGAGTGGAGGAGGCGATTGCCAGCTACGAATCCGCGCTCCGGCTCCAGCCCGGCGACCCGGACGTGTTGACGCAGCTGGGCCTCGCATTCGGAGCGGCGAACCGCCGAGCCGACGCGTCGCTCGCGTTCGGTGGCGCGGCCAGCGCGCGGCCGAACGACATCCGGCTGCTCAATCTGTGGGGGCGCAGCCTGGCCGCCGAAGGGCGCTACACGGACGCGGTGGCCCCGCTGCGCCGGCTCGTGGAGCTGGCGCCCGCGGACAGCACGGCCAGGGACAATCTGCGGATCATGGAGCAGCTCGCCGCGCGCCAGCAGGCGGCGCTCCCGGGGGCCGGCGCCGCCGCGGCGCCGGGGCGGCCGTAAACGTCCGGCGGGGGCCGTCCGTAAAGAGTTGACAGTCCAGGGACTGCGGCTGAGAATACCTATCTGGTATTAGTCACTCGCGTGGAGGTTTGTTCGATGCGGACCAAAGTTGCTTTCGCGGTGGCGCTGGTGGTGCTTGGCTTCGTGGTCAAGCCCGTGGTCGCCCATCACTCGTTCTCGGCGGAGTTCGACGCCAACAAGCCCTTCAAACTGTCAGGGCCCGTCACGAAGGTCGAGTGGATGAACCCCCACACCTTCTTCTACATCGACGTGACGGACGAGAAGACCAACAAGGTGACCAACTGGGCCATGGAAATGGGCAGCCCGAACGGTCTCATGCGCCAGGGGTGGACCCGCAACACCATGAAGATTGGTGATGTGGTGACCGTCGAAGGCAGCATGGCGAAGGACGGCAGCCCGACGGGCAATGCCCGCTCGGTGACGCTGATGTCCACCGGCCAGCGGCTGTTCGCCGCCTCGAGCCAGGGCACCACGCCGTAGCGCGTTTTCGTAGAGGCGGACCTTTCAGGTCCGCCTTTCGTACGTGGGGCCGGGTCTTTCCGACCTGGCCCGTTCTTCTGAGGTACTCCCTTGAGAAATAGCATTCGTACCGCGCTGATGGGCGCGGCGGCGGTCGGCGTGTTTCTTGGCGCTGCCTGGATGGCGCAGACCGGCCAGCCGGTCGCCGCGCAGGAAGGCGGCGCGCCGGCGCAGGGCGGCCGTGGCCGCGGACGGCAGGCAGGTCCTGCCGAGCCGACGCCTCGTCTCGCCGACGGCAGCGTGAACTTCGGCCGCGTGCCCGGCGAAAAGGGCACGTGGAACGTGCCCTACATCACCAACATGGCGATGCGCGTGGTGGGGACCGACGGACAGCTGCTCCCGGAGATCCAGCAGTCGCAGCAGGCCGCGCGCGCGGGCGGCGCCGGACGCGCCGGCGGCGGTGGCCGCGGCGGCGGCCGCGGCGGCTCGAAGAGCGAGCCGTGGATGCCGTGGATGCCGTGGTCGGCGGCGATGTACGACTACAACTCGATCAACGAATCGAAGTACGACCCCGAAGGCTACTGCCTGCCTCCGGGCGGGCCGCGCATGATGGCCACGCCGTATCAGATGGAGATCCTCCAGATCCCCGACCACAAGCGCATCGTCATGATCTTCGAGGGCGCCACGCACGTCTGGCGCGAGATCTACATGGACGGGCGCAAGTTCCCCGAGGATCTCAACCCGACGTACCTCGGCTACTCGATCGGCCGCTACGAAGGCGACGCGCTCGTGGTCGAGAACAAGGGCTTCAACGAGAACAGCTGGTTCGACTACTTCGGCCATCCCCACACCGACCAGATGTCGGTGGTGGAGCGCTGGACGCGGCCGAACAAGCAGACGCTGCACTATCAGGCCACCGTCACCGACCCCGGCGCCTACACGCGGCCGTTCTCGGTGGCGTGGGATATTCCGTGGAACGCCGCCGCGGAGCTGCCGGAGTACATCTGCCAGGAGAACAACCGGTACTTGAACCGTCTCGAAGACGACTTCGGCCAGCCGATCTTCGGGCCACGTCCGCAGCCGGGCGCCAAGCCGGGCGCGTCGCCGCGGGGGACGAAGTAGCCATGCGCCGCGTGATGTCTGTCGTCGCGATTGTCTGCGCGCTGGCCATGCCGGCCTCGATTCAGGCGCAGTTCGGACACCCGCTCAAAGGGCAGTGGAGCGGGGAGTGGGGACCGAAGGAGAAGCCCAACCGCCTGCTCCTGAACTTCGAGTGGGACGGCAAGGAGATCACCGGCGTCATCAACCCCGGCGCGAACGCCGCGACGGTGAAGTCGGTGGTCTTCGACTACTCCAACCCTTCGTCATGGGGCGTCAAGATCACCGCCGAGGGGAAAGACGCCGCCGGCAAGCCGGTCGCCATCACGGCGGAAGGCAAACTCGAGAACCTCGGCGCCTACATGAAGCACCTGCACGGCACCTGGACGCAGGGCGGCCAAAAGGGTGAGTTCGCGGTGACCCGGAACTAGCAACCGCAAATTGATACGCGCAGCGACAAGCTGAGCTGGTTAGAGGCCGTTCCGGCATAAGCCGGGACGGCCGTTTTCGTCTCGGGCCACGGGAGTTCCCTGGGTTTTTCTTCGCTTTTCGCCCTGTGACACGAAAGTTTGACCGTCCTTTGACAACGGGATGTCACGCGGACTTATGCCGTTGTAGAGTAGTCCGTCGCCAAAAAGGACTACCCCATTTTGGGGAGGGGGTCCGAAAAGGGCGTCGTTTCCGAGGCAACGGAAACCACGTGTCAGAGCGCGGGCGGGGGCGGACATCCTCGTTGTCATGTCTCATGGAGGTTTTGTTGATGCGTTCATTCATACGGATCGCGGCGGTGCTCGCGGTGCTGGTGCTGATACCGGCGTTCGCTTTCGCACAGGCGTCGATCACAGGGACGGTTCGTGACGCCTCTGGCGCCGTTCTACCCGGCGTCACCGTGGAAGCATCGAGCCCCGCGCTCATCGAAAAAGTCCGGTCCACGGTGACCGACGGCGAAGGCCTCTACCGTATCGTCGATCTCCGCCCCGGCACCTACACCATTACCTCCACGCTCCCGGGCTTCTCCACGGCGAAGCGCGACGGGATCGTCCTTACCGGCACCGTCACACTGACCGTTCCGCTCGAGATGAAGGTTGGTGCGCTCGAAGAAACGATTACCGTCACCGGCGAGACGCCGGTGGTCGACGTGCAGAACACCCGGCGTGAGAACGTCCTCAGCTCGGACGTCATCTCCAGCCTGCCCGTGACGCGCGCGTATGGTTCGCTGCTGAACGTGACGCCCGGCCTCACCGTGGACAACAACGGCCTCGCGGTGGCGCCGACGATGACGTTCTTCACCGCCCACGGCGGCAACAGCAACGAAGGCCGCATGCAGATCAACGGCATGACGGTCGCCGCGGCGTTCAACGGCGGCGGCGTCTCGTCGCTCACCTACGACACCACCAACGTCGACGAGGTGTCGGTGCTCGTGTCGGGCGGTCTCGGCGAATCGGAGACCGGCGGGCCGACGATGAACATCGTGCCGCGCTCGGGCGCCAACCGCTTCAACGGGCAGGCGTTCTACAGCGACGCCGGCAAGTGGTCGAACGGCGACAACATCGGCGACGACGCGGCGCTCAAGGCGACGGTCGGCAACCCGCCGCAGTACCTGCGCGCGTGGGACACGAGCGTGTCGGTCGGCGGTCCCATCAAGCGCGACCGCCTCTGGTTCTACGGCGCCTATCGCAAGTTCACGGTCACGCAGGCGCTCGAGGGCCTGGTCGTCAACAAGAACGCGGGCAACGCGAGCTCGTTTGCCTATGAGGCCGATCCGGCCATTGCGGGCCGGAACGTTCAAGGCCGGGATATCTGGGACGCGCGCCTGACGGCGCAGATCAACGACAAGAACAAGATCTTCTTCTCGCACGAGCATCAGCTCCGCTGCGAGGGATCGACGCTCACCACCGCGAGCAGCGAGGGATGCCGTCAGCGCGGGAGCAACTGGATCGGTGTCAGCAACGTCACGGCGTCGGCCGAGGCGAACACGAACTACTTCGAGCTGCCGTACGACGTGACGCAGGCCACCTGGACGTCGCCGATCTCGTCGAAGATCCTGCTCGAGGCGGGCTACACGCGGTTCGCGTACCAGCACAACGGTGGTCCGGGCAAGCTGCCGCCGGACGGCATCTTCAATCTGGTTGCCGTGACCGAGGCGCTGGCCATCGACGGGCATCGCGCGAACTTCGTCTATCGCGGATTGCCGACCTATCAGGACAACTACGGCAACCCGAACAACTGGCGCGCGTCCGCGTCCTACGTGACCGGTTCGCACAACGTGAAGGTCGGGTATCAGGGCAACTACCTGATCGCCCAGACGCGCATCATCCGGAATGACAACCTGATGCAGTACGCCTTCACCAACCGCGCGCCAGCCTCGTTCACGGTCGGCCTGCAGGACTGGAGCACGAGCGACGTGACCGAGTCGGCGGCCATCTACGGCCAGGACACCTGGACGCACAACCGCCTGACCGTGCAGGGAGCGCTGCGCTTCGACCGCGCCTGGAGCTTCAGCCCGGCGGACCACAACGGCACCACGACGATCACGCCGTACAACACCGCGGCGATTACCTTCGAGCGGACGGTCGGGGTGAGCTCCTACAAGGACTTCAGCCCCCGCGTCGGCGTGGCGTACGACGTGTTCGGCACCGGCAAGACGGCGATCAAGATGAACTTCGGCCGCTATCTGTCGCCGGCGACGAACGACCAGAACTACCCGTTGAACAATCCGGCCAACCGCATCCGCACGACGCTGCAGCGGAACTGGACCGACGACGGCGACAAGGTCGTCAACTGCAATATCCTCAACCCGGCCCAGAACGGCGAGTGCGCGGCGACGTCGGGCGCGAACCTCAACTTCGGGCAGCCGGTCATCACCAGCCGGGTGGGCGACGACATCCTCAGCGGGTGGGGCGTCCGTCAGGGCGACTATCAGTTCGGGATCAACCTGCAGCAGCAGCTGCTCCCGCGCGTATCCGCGACCGTCGGCTACAACCGCCGCTGGTGGCAGAACTACACGTCGGTGGACAACATCAACACCACTCCAGCCGACTACGAGAAGGTGACGATCACCGCCCCGACGGATTCACGTCTGCCGGGCGGCGGCGGCTACCCGGTCACCTTCTACACGCTGTCGCCGGCGGGCGGCGCGAAGGGCACCTTCACCGAGACGCACCTCGACTCGTACTACGGCGCCGAGCGCACGCGCTACTGGCACGGCGTCGACGTCGACGTGAACGCGCGGATCCGCGGCGACCTCTACGTGCAGGCGGGCACGACCACCGGCCATCAGATCAACGACCTCTGCGCGCTGGTGGCGATTGTCGGCAACGGCGTCGGGTCGGGCACGATCGGTCTCGACAACCCCGATCCGCGCAACTGCCGCTCGGTCGATCCGTGGGAGACGGTACTGCGCGGCAGCGCCAGCTACACGGTGCCGAAGATCGACGTGCTCATCAGTGCGACGATGCGCTCGCAGCCGAAGCTGCAGGTGAACGCGACGGTGCTGGTCCCGAACAGCGTGATCCAGACGCAACTCGGACACCTCCCGTCGGGCGGCACCGCGACCGGCACCACCACCGTGTCGCTGGTCGACTTCAACCTGGCTGGGACGTCGAACGCCAGTTCGGGCGGCCCGAACCGGTTGTACGCGGACAGCCGCCGCAGCCAGATCGACATGCGGTTCGCGAAGATCGTCCGGTTCGGCGCCCGCCGGCTCGACGTCGGCGTGGACCTGCAGAACCTGCTGAACGCGAACTACGGATCGGTCTACGACTCGTCGTTCGGGACGTACGGCTCGACGCCGAGCACGTCGTTCGCGAACCCGACGTCGATCGTCACGCCGCGGTTCGTCCGCTTGAACTTCACGCTCAACTTCTGAGCGCGCAAGGGTGATGCAGCGGGCGCGGTCCTCGGGGCCGCGCCCGTTTTCTTTGTACAATCGAAGGCGCGTGCTGAAGCCCGCGCTCGCGGTCATCGGACTCGTTGCCGTTGCCGCGGCATGCTCGCGGACGACGGAACCGGCAGCGCCGGCGAAACCGGCCATTCGCACCGCTACGTTCACCCGCGATATCGCCCCCATCCTCTTCGCCAACTGCGCGAGCTGCCATCGTCCGATCGATGACTCGCGCGTCGCGCGCCGCGGATCCGACGAGGATCCGCTCTGTGTGGCCGGTGCGCCGTTCAGCGTGCTCGACTACGACTCCGTGCGCCGGCACGCGCGCGAGATCGTGTCGGCGGTGCAGCGCCGGGCGATGCCGCCGTGGCTGCCCGAGCCCGGACACGGCGCCTTCGCCGGCGAACGCCGGCTTCGTGACGACCAGATCTCGCTCATCGCGACCTGGGCCGCCAGCGGCGTGCCTGAAGGCAATCCGGCCGATGTGCCGGCGCCGCCGCCGGCCTCCAGCGGCTGGCAGCTCGGCACCCCCGACCTCGTGCTCACGCCGGCGGAACCCTACGTGCTGCAGCCCGGGGCTCGCGACGTCTTTCGCAACTTCGTGCTGCCGGTGCCGATCACCACTATCCGTTACGTACGCGCCGTCGAATTCCGCGCCGACCG
>Ga0207648_10002544_pt1 | contig 19560 bp, 23 predicted proteins | sample KBSMisM32_FD_184310 | JGI IMG/M metagenome (GOLD analysis project Ga0207648, IMG submission 184310) | Miscanthus rhizosphere microbial communities from Kellogg Biological Station, Michigan, USA - KBS Miscanthus M3-2 (SPAdes) (version 2) | ecosystem: Host-associated > Plants > Roots >...
CAACAACGTGCTGAGCTTCCTGCGCTTCGGCGACGACGGCTCGATGCTGGCGTGCGTGTTCAACTTCTCCGGTTCCGAGCACACCCGCTACCGGCTGGGTCTGCCGCATGCGGGCACCTGGCGTGAGGTGCTCAACACCGACGCCGACATCTACAACGGCACGGGTATCGGCAACTTTGGCGCGGTGGAAGCCACCGACGAGCCGTGCCATGGGCGTCCGGCGTCCGCGGTGATGGTGCTGCCGCCGCTGGCCGCGTTGTGGTTCGAGCCTGCCTAACTGCGCCCAACGGACAACCGGCCGCAATAGTGCGGGCGGATTGCGCCATTTCGTCGACCTCGGCGATCAATACAACGCGTTCGCGAGCTTGCGACGGCCCGCGATGACCTCCGGGTCGGCCGGGTCGAACAGATCAAACAGCTCGATCAGCCGGGTACGGACCTTGGTGCGCTCATCGCCGGCGGTCCGTTTGATCAGTGCGATCAGCCGGTCGAATGCCGCTGCAACGTTCTGCTGCAGGATGTCGACATCCGCAGCGGCGAAGGCTACCTCTATGTCGTCAGGCGCGGCGTCGGCGGCGACAATCGCGCCAGGGGCGCGGGAGGTCGCGCGCCGCAGGAAGCCGATCTGACGCACCGCGCCTTTGGCCTCCGCGTGGTTCGGGTCCGCGTCGAGCAGGGCTTGATACGTCGCCAGCGCGGCATCGAAGTCGCCGGCATCGAGATGCTCGCGGGCCTGCGCGAGCGCGGGGTCGACCTGCTCGGGCTCCTCGCCGTCGCCGCCGAGCTTGCCTGCCGTCGCGTTCAGCAGCGAGTCAACCCAGCGCCGCAGCTGCTCCGGCGGCTGCACGCCTTGGAAGCTCGATATGGGCTGGCCTGCAGCCAGCGCCACTACGGTGGGGACGGCCTGCACGCCGAACATCTGCGCCACGCGCGGCACCGCGTCGACGTTCACGGTCGCCAGCGACCACTTGCCGCCGTCGGCGGCCGCGAGTTGGGCGAGGACGTCGCCGAGTTGGGCGCTGGCTTCGCTGCGGGGCGACCACAGCAGCACGACCACGGGCATCTGGCTGGACCGGACCAGCACCTCGGCCTCGAGGTTGGCCTCGGTGATCTCCACGCCGTTCGGCGTGCTCGCGCCGGCTTCGCCGGCGGGAGCCGTTCGTTGTTTCAGGGCAGACAGGTCAACCGCACCGGCCATGGAGGCCGCGATGGGAGGTCGGGGACGACTCACGCCCCCAAGTCTGTCACGTCGTTTCCGGCGCGCGGCGTCCCGGTTGCAAGACAGGCGACGCGGCCTCGAGTGGCCCCATTCGGCCCGTGCGATCAACCCATATGAGAAAGATCACACTGCACAGTGGCACGATGCTCGCCAGCAACGCGAGCAACCATGTGCCTGCCGTCCATTTGAGCGCGATTCCGACGAGCAGACCGGCCACCACGAACGCGATGAAAACCAGCCCATGGGCCATTCCGAACACCTTGACGCCGGTCTCGGTGCGCGGCGTACCCAGGTACTTGAAGTACATGCCGATCAGCAGGCCGACCCAGCTGACGGCTTCCGCCAGCGCGATCAACCGGAACCAGCCGGCTGCGGACCGAAGGTCAAATGCGGGTGTCACGGGCGCCATTGTGCCCGAAAAGAACCCTAGCTACTACATTGCGTCGTAGACGGCTACCCCGCCCGCAGGATCAGCGCGTCGCCCTGGCCGCCACCCCCGCACAGGGCCGCCACTGCGTAGCCGGACCCACGCCTTGCCAGCTCAAGGGCGGCATGCAGGGTGATGCGCGCCCCTGACATGCCGATCGGATGCCCGATGGCGATGGCACCGCCGTCGACGTTGACCTTCTGCGGATCGACACCGAGTTCCTTCATCGAGGCCAGCGCGACCGCCGCGAACGCCTCGTTGATCTCGACGACGTCGAGCTGGTCGACCGTGATGCCCTCCCGGTCAATGGCCTTCTTGATGGCATTGGCCGGCTGGGACTGCAGGGTGGAGTCCGGGCCTGCGACGGTGCTGTGCGCGCCGATCTCGACCAGCCAGGTCAGCCCCAGCTCCGTCGCCTTGTCCTTGCTCATCACCACCACAGCGGCCGCACCGTCCGAGATCGGCGACGCCGAGCCGGCGGTGATGGTGCCGTTTTTGCGGAAAGCGGGCTTCAGTCCAGCTAACGACTCGGCCGTCGTGTCGGCGCGAATGCCCTCGTCCTTGGTGAACTCCAGCGGGTCGCCATTGCGCTGCGGGATCTTCACCGGCACCACCTCGTCGGCGAAGACGCCGTCTTTCCATGCCGCGGCGGCCTTTTGGTGCGACCGCGCAGCGAACTCGTCCTGCTCAGCGCGGGTGAATTGATCGTCGTCGTTGCGCTGCTCGGTCAACGCGCCCATCGGCTGGTCGGTGAACACGTCGTGCAGCCCGTCGTAGGCCATGTGGTCAAGCACCGTGACATCGCCGTACTTGTAGCCCGCGCGGCTGTCCATCAGAAGGTGCGGCGCCTTGGTCATCGATTCCTGACCACCGGCGACGACCACGTCGAACTCACCGGCCCGGATCAGCTGATCGGCGAGTGCGATTGCGTTGAGCCCGGACAGGCACATCTTGTTGATGGTGATCGCGGGGACGTCCCAGCCGATACCGGCTGCCACCGCGGCCTGGCGGGCGGGCAGCTGACCTGCGCCGGCCGTCAGAATCTGGCCCATGATGACGTACTCGACGAGCGAAGCCGGGATTTTCGCCCTCTCCAGTGCCCCGGAAATGGCGATCCCGCCCAGATCGCTGGCCGAGAAATCCTTCAGGGACCCCATCAGCTTGCCGACAGGCGTGCGGGCTCCAGCAACAATCACCGACGTCGTCATTCAATGCCTCCAAAGCTGTTCTGAACCGCTCAAGTCGCCGACGGCGACGCGCAATCTTTCTCGTTAGGTTACCTTTGCGTTATGACCGCCGAGCAAGTCGATGCCCGTCCGCTACTTGCCACCGCGCTCGTGACGGCAATCGACCACATCGGAATTGCCGTCCCTGACCTGGACGACGCGATCAAGTGGTACCACGACCACCTCGGCATGATCGTGCTGCACGAGGAGGTCAACGAAGACCAGGGCATCCGGGAGGCGATGCTGTCCGTGCGTGGCGCGCCCGTCGGCAGCGCTCAGGTTCAGCTGATGGCCCCGCTGGACGAGAACTCGACGATCGCGAAGTTCCTCGACAAGCGCGGTCCCGGTCTGCAGCAGTTTGCCTACCGCGTCAGTGATCTCGACACATTGAGCGAGCGGCTGCGCGAGCAGGGCATCCGGCTGATCTACGACGCCCCCCGGCGCGGCACCTCGAATTCCCGGATCAACTTCATCCATCCCAAGGATGGCGGCGGCGTGCTGATCGAGCTCGTCGAGCCGGCAGGGGACCACTAAGACCATCTGCGCGTCGGGCTGCGTGTCGCCCGGTGCGTCCAGCACGGCGAGTGCCAATGGCGCCGATCATCGACCGCCTGCTCCCCCAGATCGACGGGCCATACCACTAGATGCGCTCTGCCGGGACGGATCTCGTGATCGCACCCCGGGCACCGATAGGTCTTGACGGCATTAGCCGCCGCTATCGGCCGGACCTCGTATTCGTAACCGTCCGGGCCGGTTTCGATCCGCCGCGTGACAGGCAACGGCGGTAACGGGCGTTGCCGGCGAGGCGGGTTCCGGTGCCGGGGCATGCCCCCAGTGTGTCAGAACAGCCGGAATTCGTCGCTGTCCATGCCGCGCATCGCGTCGTAGTCCAAAGTCACACAACGGATCCCGCGATCTGTTGCAAGCGTTCGGGCCTGCGGCTTGATCTGCTGGGCCGCGAAGATCCCCGCGACAGGCGCCAGCACGGTGTCGCGATTGAGCAGTTCAAGGTAACGGGTCAGCTGTTCGACGCCGTCGATCTCACCGCGGCGCTTGATCTCCACGGCGACCGAGTGTCCCTGCTCGTCCCGGCACAGCAGGTCGACCGGCCCGATGGCGGTCATGTACTCCCGCCGCACGAGCGTGTAGCCGGTGCCGAGCAACTCGACGTGTTCGGCCAGTAACGCCTGCAGATGCGCCTCGACGCCATCCTTGACCAGTCCTGGGTCGACGCCGAGTTCGTGGCTGGAATCGTGCTCGACGTCCTCCACTGTGATGCGTAGTTGCTCGCCGGTCTTGTTCTCGACGACCCAAACGGGCACCGGGCCGTCAAGCTCCTCGGTGAGCCAGCAGGGCGGGCTCATCCAGTTCAGCGGCTTGTAGGCCCGGTCGTCGGCGTGCACGCTGACCGATCCGTCGGCCTTGAACAGCAGCAACCGGCGGGCAGACGGCAGATGGGCGGTGAGCCGCCCGACATAGTCAACGCTGCACTGGGCGATCACGAGACGCACCCGAACCACCTTAGGGGCGGGACCGCCAAATTAGGCTGGGGCCACGATGAGCGTTGCGCACAGACTGAGCCGGGTACTGGAGAAGCTCACCCGCCAGAGTGGTCGACTGCCCAATGCACCGGAGTACGGGTCGTGGCTGCTGGGCAAGTCCTCGGAAAGCCTGGTACGCCGGCGGGTCCGTATTCAAGTGATCCTGACTGTGTTCATCTTGTCCGCCAACCTGCTCGGCATCGCGGCAGCGCTGCTGTTGGTCACCGTGGCGTTTCCGGTGCCGAGCATCGTCAGCGACGCGCCATTTTGGATCACGTGGGTAGTGTGCCCGGCGTACATCGTTCTGGCACTACTGATCGGCACATTCTGGATCACGCGCCGGACGGTCAACGCGTTGCGGTGGGCGATCGAGGAGCGCACGCCGACGCCCGAGGATCAGCTCAACACGTTCCTCGCGCCGTGGCGGGTGGCGAAGGTACATCTGATCCTGTGGGGTGTCGGGACGGCGCTCTTCACGACGCTGTACGGATTGCAGAACACGACCTTCATTCCGAAGTTCCTTTTCACGATCAGCTTTGCAGGCGTCGTCGTCGCGACCGCGTGCTATCTGCTGACCGAGTTCGCGCTGCGCCCGGTCGCGGCACTGGCGTTGGAAGCCGGTCCGCCTCCGCGTCGGCTCACCGCCGGAATCATGGGGCGACTGATGACAGTGTGGTTCCTCGGGTCGTTACCCGTCATCGGAATTGCCCTGCTCGCCGTGTTCGCAGTCTCGCTGCAGAATCTCACGCCGACGCAATTCGCCGCTGCGGTATGGATTTTGGCGGTCGTCGCGCTCCTCGTCGGCTTCATCCTGACGTGGATCGTGTCGTGGCTGACCGCGACGCCGGTGCGCGTGGTGCGCGCGGCGCTCAAACACGTTGAACAGGGCGACCTCGACTGCAACGTGGTGGTATTCGACGGCACTGAACTCGGCGAGCTGCAACGCGGATTCAACTCGATGGTCTACGGACTGCGTGAACGCGAACGGGTCCGCGATCTGTTCGGCCGCCACGTGGGCCGCGAGGTGGCGGCGGCTGCCGAACAGCAGCGCCCCAAGCTCGGCGGCGAAGAACGCCACGTCGCAGTCATCTTCGTCGACATCATCGGCTCCACGCAGCTGGTTACCGGCCGGCCTGCAACCGAGGTGGTCGACCTGCTGAACCGATTCTTCGCGGTGATCGTCGAAGAGGTCGATCGACACCACGGGCTTGTCAACAAGTTCGAGGGAGATGCGGCATTGGCAGTGTTCGGCGCTCCGAATCACCTCGACCACCCCGAAGACGACGCGCTCGCGGCCGGCCGTACCATCGCGCGGCGGATCCGCGAGGAGGTGCCGGAGTGCGACGCGGGAATCGGCGTAGCGTCGGGAGAGGCAGTCGCCGGAAACGTAGGCGCCAAGGAGCGTTTCGAGTACACCGTCATCGGTGAACCCGTCAATGAGGCCGCCCGGCTCTGCGAGTTGGCCAAGTCCACGCCCACGCACCTGCTGGCCTCATCGGAAGCGGTCCAGAATGCCGGCGAAAGCGAGCGTGGCCATTGGACTTTCGGCGACACAGTCACGTTGCGCGGCCACGACGAGCCTATCCGGCTCGCCCTCCCCGTTTAGCGGCTACTTGCTCGGAGCTGGAGTCGGTGAAGCGGCCGCCGCGGCGGCGGCCCTGCCCTCGGGACTGGCCAGCGAGTTGCCCGAGGACGTCGCCGACGCCACCGGTGCTCCGCAGTTGAGTGAGAGAAGCACTTGGGTCACCGGCGAGGCGCTCGTGTTCTCGGGCGCCGCTTCGGTCCTGGCTTGCTGCCGGGTGACGATGCAGTCCGCTCGGTCGACCCTATCGCCGACCGTGGTGGACACCACGACCGACACCCCGGCTCCGGAGAGCTGCGATGTCGCATCGCTGTACTTTTGGCCCACGACATCGGGCTGCGAAGCAGCCTGAGCCACAACACTTCCGAGAGCAATCGCTGCCACACTTGTGAGTACAATGCTCGCGCTGAACTGAACAGCCTTATTCATTTCACTACGACCTCAGTAGAAACCGGCGCCTGTTGACACATAAGACAATCCTGCCTCGCTAAATGTAAAGCCCGGTTACCTGCAGCTGTGACTCCCATGAGATTGGCTGGTCGACGGTTGAGAATGGCCCTCGCGTTCAGGGACTTTGTGGCTCAGTGCTGTTGACCTACTGGCAATCGACTTCAAGTCCACTTAGCGGTGCGCTGATCGATTGAACACAGGCGTTTTACGACGTAGAAGAGATTCGGAGTTCGAAGGAGTGCTCTTATGCGGTTTCTGAATTTCCGCTGGCAACCAGCGGCCAATCCCATGTGAGTGTTTCGGCTGCTGGTGGAGGTAATCAATGCGCACACAACGACTTACACGGATATCGGCGGCACTCGGTGGTGGAGCGATCATTGTGGCGGTAGGACTCGTCGTTACCCATCCCGACGCCCCGAGCCCGCGCAATGTTGCTGGAGGGTCCGGGGATTCGGCGACCGGAACGGCATACGTCTCTCCGGTTGTCCCGACGATGTCGGTCGATCCGACGGCGATGAAGATGGGCGCCACGGCGACTGCCATAGCCCCCGCGGAGACGCTCGCGACATCGTTCGCCTCACCCACCTTCAAAGCGCCTCCACCGGCCGAATGTGTGAACAACGGGCAATGCCCGTGACCGCCGCGGGCTGAAGCGGCTGCACTGCTCGGTCTTTCACTGTCGTCACTGCTAACGCACAGGGTGCGAAGGTGTTGGCCACAACTTGCGTTCGCCAGCATCAAACGCTTACCCGTCCGACCCACAACGGTAAGGCGATGCGAATGGCGAGCGCACAATCCAGGGATTGGCGGAATTCGGTCGATGACGTGCGCGCCGCCTATGACGAAGCGCCGTATGACCCGTACGCGCACCCCCAGTCGGCACCGGGGCAACTGGCGGCGATCGCATGGGCGTTCGGATTGAACCCACCCGAGGTGGCCGACGCTCGGGTGCTCGAGATCGGTTGTGCTGCTGCGGGCAACCTGATCCCGTTTGCGGCGACGCATCCACGCGCGCGCACGGTGGGGATCGTCCTGTCGCAGGCCCATATGGACCTGGGCCGCCGGCGGGTTCGGACGCTGGGCTGGAAAACGTCGAGTTGCTGCACGGTGATATCGCACGCCTCGACCTCGCGGCGATGGGCGAGTTCGACTTCATCATCTGTCACGGTGTGTACAGCTGGGTGCCAGACGAGGTGCAGGAGGCGATCCTCGGTGCCTGCGGCCGATCGCTATCACCGACCGGTGTGGCCTACGTCGGTTACAACACGTATCCGGGCTGGAAGTCCAAGGAGATTGTGCGCGACGCGATGCTCCTCAGCGTCGGCGACAGCGCGACGATACGCGCGAAGGTCCGCCGGGCGCGCGGCATGGTCGACTTCCTGCAGAAGGTGGCTCAGCCCGGCAGCGTGCTGGGCCAGGCACTCGACGACTATCAGCAGATGGCCGCCAAGACCGGCGATTACTATCTCCTACACGAAGAGCTGGAGCTATTCAACGCACCCTGCTACTTCCGCGACTTCGTTGCGCGCGCTCGAGCGCACGGCCTCGACTATCTCTCCGAGGCCCGGCCCGAGTACACGTTCGCCCAAAACTATGGACCGGCGGTCGTTGGTCACCTGCTCGAATACGTACATGATCAGGTACTCCTCGAACAGCACTTGGATTTCGTCGTCAATCGACACTTCCGCCAAACGCTGCTGGTGCACGCTCGCTGCGCCCGCCGGATCGATCGCAGGATGGACCGAATCCGTTCTCGCCGAATGAATTTCGCAGCACAGCTGTCGCCTGTCGGTGGGCACACGCTGCTCGGTGATTCCGATCAGCAGTACCGTGATCCTGACGGAAATATGCTCGTCGCGCGTGACGCCGGGCAGAAGGCAGCGCTCGAGGCTCTTGCCGACCGCTGGCCGTGGACGCTGTCGTGGCAGGAGCTTGTGGATGCCGCGCGTGCGCGCCTAGGCCGCGTGGGACGACTGGCAACGCCTGACCTCGAGGCTCGGATCGACGTACTCCTCGAGCGCCTGATCATTCACGGGCAAGCGCGATACCGAATGGACCCGGTGTCGCCGGAGCCGACATGCGCGCCGATCCGCCTCAGTGAGCCGGCGCGGCGCATGGCCGAACTGACCCGTGAGGATGTCGATGCGTTTGTGTTCAACCACTGGCACGAATTGCTACCTCTGTCGCCAGTGGACCGTTACCTCCTTCCGCTACTGGACGGGCGCCGCAATAGCCACGCCCTGCTCGAGGGATTGTTGAACGTGGTCGGCCAGGGGCTGATACGGATCGATCTCGACGACGGCGGAGTGCCAAACGAAGAAGGCGTACGCGATGTGCTTGCGCAGTGGATCGACGCGCTGCCTCAACGTTTAGAGGAAATGAAGCTGATGAGTGTGTGCGATCACACATCAGTCATCGACTACCGCCGACGGGCATAGCCGGAGCTTCCTCAATCCCGTTGAGAGCAAACGGTTGTCCATCTGTTACCGCTTGCACAGCGTGCGCACATGGCTAGCACAGAGCTGTACAAAGTCCACACCTTAACGTCACTTCGCGTGGCAAGAACTGCCGCAACTGCGAGAAATGGAGTGAGAGAATGTCTTTCAAGCATGCGTTGTCTGCATCGGCACTGGCAGCAGGAATCGGAGTTGCCGGACTATTTGGTGTTGGCCTAGGAACGGCCAGTGCAGATCCGTGGGGATGTGACCGTCCAGGCACCCCCGCTTGCGGTGACCACCGGGATGATCGTGGTCCCGGCCCTGTGGACTGGCATGGTCGCGGCATCGACCAGGGCCGTTTTGACCACCAGCCCTTCAACTGGAACGGCCAGCAGGTGACGCCGATGCCCGCGGGCGACGGGCACGGATGGGGATTTTGGTTCCTCAACAGGTGGATTCCGCTGTAAGTCAACATAATTCGAGGCGGGTCACTGCTTTGGTGGCCCGCCTCGAGGGGTTCGCGGTTTGTTATCCCGCATTCTTCCTGTTTGGTTCGGCAAAGCCGTCGTCGGTGAATATCTTTCGCCCGATCGGACCGGTGACGTCTTCTACGAACTTCGTCGCGAGCTCAGCCTCGTCTGAACCCTTCATCGTTGCGATCCACGACGTCACAGTCGCATTGGCGGACTCGGGGAATTCGAACCAGGAGACGTTGTCCCCGACGTTCAGCGCATCGGTCTTGAATACCAGGCCGGCATCGACCTTCCCGCTCTCAACGTCCTTGAGGACGTCGGCACCTGTTGTGTCGAGGTTCTGCGGATTGAGCCGGACTCCGGTGCGGTCTTGTAGCTGCCGTGTCGCCCACCCACAGGCGCCAGGCGCTCCACACACCGCCACGCGTACACCTGGTCGGGCCAGGTCCGCGAATGAGGCGAGATGATCGTGGCTGCCAGGGGCTGTGGCGATGACCAATTCGTCGGCCGCTATCGGCACAGGGGGCGAATCGGCCAGGCCCGCGTTTTCGACTGCTGCCATGTTGACGCGGTCACCGGACACGAACACATCCGCGTCGTTGGCACCTGTCAGTTGCGCCGACAGCTCCGACGAGCTTGCGAAGATGAACTCCACTGAAGTCCCGGGGTTCCCGGCCTCGAACTGCTTACCGATTGCGGTCAGGCTCTTGATCATCGCCGACGACGCATACACGGTGATGGACGTCGTCGAATGAGGCTGCGAGGTGCAGCCGCTCGCCGAGACCGCCAACAAGATCCCGGCGACCACCGTTTGGTTCAATCGGCCGCGCATCGGTCCTGACCATACCCGCTCCCAGCCAACTACCTGGATTCCGGCCCGCATGTCGTTGTTGTGGAGATTCGCCGCATCCGCTGCGAATTAGCTTGTGTTGTGCCCATAATCCGTCGCTTGACGGCAGGCTAGGGTACGTGGACGAGTTTGGAGGCACGGCTCGCCGGACGGCTACGGCCGGTGCGCGGCGGTGAGAACTCACACCGAGCTCGTGCCGACTGCGGCGAGCGATACCACGGGGTGGCGAGAGGGGGAACGGCCATCCCGGGCAGGTCGGGGATTGTTGGTGGTCGAGGGACTGGCGATCGGCGTACTCGGCGGCGTCGCCTTGGCCTGGTCGATGGGACACACCCGCTTTGGCGCAGATGGCATGCCGATGCTGGGCCTCAGGGTGACGCCGCAGCATGCCGGGCTTCTGCTGGTCGCGGGGACGCTGACTCTGCTGGCATGTCTCGGGCGGCGGACAGCCCTGATTTTCAGCACACTCACAGCAATCGGATGGGCGGGACTGACCATCGTCTGCGCACTCAACGTCGCCCATCACGCGCCGGGCATGCTGGGGTTTGATCCGCGCGACAGCTTCCTATACGGCGCGCTGTGCGCCTACAACGTCACTACGTCGGTACTGCTGGCCCTAGCGCTGTTCAAGTCGCACCGCGGGCTCAACTGACGCCGTTGATCCCGGGATGTTGGCCGGGAGGAACATTCGGCGCCGGGGGCGCTACCACCGGCGGTGTGAACAGGTTGCCACCAGTGGGGTTGATGCTCTTTTCGGTGGGCGCCGGTTCGCTGGTGGCTGGCGGCGCCGGGGTGGTCGTCGTCGTTGTCGTCGTCGTCGTAGTCGTGGTCGTGGTCGTGGGCGCTTGGTTACCGCTGGTGCCACACGCCGCAGTTACTGCACCCACCGCAATCAGTACCGCCCCACCCGCCACCGTGATTCGGCGGCGGCCAACCCAACGTGAGTCCATTACTACTCCTAGCTAATCCGTATGAGCGAGTTGATTATTCGGGACGCCGTCACTTGTTTCGGTGAACCCCCGGCGGCTCGGTGGGCGCCGGAGGCGCCTTTACGTCCGGCGTGAAGAGGTTGCCTGCCGTCGGGTTGATGCTCTTTTCCGTGGGTGCCGGGGCGCTCGGTGGTGGTGGTGGTGTCGTGGTGGTCGTCGTGGTCGTCGTAGTCGTGGTCGTCGGCGCTTGGTTACCGCTGGTGCCGCAGCCCGCGGTAAATGCACCTACGACGATCAGCACCGCCCCACCTGCCACCGCCATGCGACGACGATCAATGCAACGTGAATCCATCTGCAACTCCTAACTCGGAAACGCCTTCGTCGGCTCGTGTCGTAGCCGCACTTGATCGCAGTCTGTTTGGCGCCTGATGATCGATTGTGGTGTGGCTTGGACTACCTCGTGCTGGAGGTTTCCTGGGAATCTGCTGCGAACTCGAGGTGGTGGTAGTTGCGTGGGTAAGTTTTGGCCGGCATGAGCCCGACCCGCTACCGGTACGTCGCCATCGACGACCTGAATGTGTTCTACCGCGACACCGGTCCTTCCGACGCTCCGGCGGTCCTGCTGCTGCACGGCTTTCCGTCGTCGTCGAGGATGTGGCAGCCGCTCATCGACCGGCTGGGCGACCGCTACCGGATGGTCGCCCCTGACTACCCCGGCTTCGGACATAGCGACGCGCCGCCTCCCGACAGCTTCAGCTATACGTTCGACCACATCGCCGACTACGTCGAACGGCTCACCGACGAGATCGGCCTCACGCACTACTCGCTGGTCATGCAGGACTACGGCGGACCCGTCGGCATGCGCCTGGCAGTCCGTCGACCCGAACGGATCAGCGCACTCATCGTGCACAACGCGGTGTGCCATGAAGACGGCCTTGGCCCGCTGTGGGAGACCCCGCAGAGCATTCTGGTCCGACCGAGCCCGCCACGAGCAAGCGCTGCGGGAGAACTTCTTCTCCCCGACCGCCACACGTGTGCGGCACGTCGGCCACAGTCCAGATCCCGACCGCTATGACCCCGACCTGTGGACCGATGAGCTCGCGTTCCTCAACCGGCCGGGCCAGCGCGATATCCAGACCGACCTGTTTACGACTACCGCACCAATGTGGCGAGCTATCCGGTCTGGCAACAGTGGTTACGCGAGACACAACCACCGCTACTGGTGGTGTGGGGCCGCTACGACCCGTCCTTCGAGGTAGCAGGAGCCGAGGCCTACCGGCGGGACGTGCCAAACGCCGAAGTGCACGTCGTCGGCGCCGGCCATTTTGCCCTCGACGAAGCCCCCGATCTCGTCGAGGATCTCACCGGTAAGTTCCTTGATCTACTGAGTCAGCGCGGTGTCTAGCCACCACGTGGGATGGACGGTGCCATCGGTGGTGCGGCCATCACGGTGGACGTAGCAGCGAACGTCGCGGGCAGGTGCGGCGAGTTCGCCGTTGAGCGCGCGTTCGAGCCATTCGGCGGCAAAGCGAAACATCTCGGCAGCGACGCCTCCCAGCGGGTGGAACTCGTCCTCGTAGACGCGCAGTTCCTTTGGCGCACTGATCTTTTCGAAGCTAATCAACGCTTGGTCGAGCGGAGTGAGTTCGTCGAATTCGCCGATGCCGTATAGGACCGGGCACCCGATCCGTTCGACCAGATCGCCCAGCGGCATCTGGGAGGCCATGTCCCGATCGAAGGCGCCCTCGTCGGTGTAACCCGTCATGAACATGTAGTTGTTCTTGAAGGTGGGCTGCGCGCGTTCGAAGATGGTGTGGAAATCGCCGGTGACGGCCTCGAAGGCGGCCAGCGCCGCCAGGCGATGATCGGTCGCGGCGGCGCGTGATCCCCAGTAACCGCTCATGCTGATGCCGAACATGCCAATGCGTTGCGGGTCGACCTCGGGCAAATCCATCAAGTAGTCGACGTAGCGGCTGATCGCGCGTTCGTAGTTGGTCAGGTCCACCGTCAGGCCGTTGGCGCGGGTTTCGCCTTGGCCGGGGCCTTCGATCGACAGCGCCACCATCCCTCTGTCCGTGTAGTAGCGCTCGGCGACGTGGATGTAGTCCTCCTTGATCATGTCCATACCGGGCCCGAGGATGACTGCAGAGGCCTTGACGACCGGCCCCGCCGGCAGATGCAGCAGGCCGTAGATCTGCGCGCCCTCGAAGTCGAGCACGATGCGCCGAACCCGGTTGTCGCGCAGCTTCGCCAGGCGCTCCACGCAGTGATTGGTCCGCTCAAGGAAGGCGGTCTTGCGCGCGTCGGCGGCATCAAAGATCGAGTACTGCGCGCGTCCCCACATCACTGCGGCCCGCTCGTAAAGATCAGAAGCAGTGCGCGCGAACCCGTGCGCCTCGTGGTGCATCGCCCGCTCCTCCGCCTGAGCGGCGATCGTCGCCCACGCCTTCGTCAGCATCGCCCCACTACGGACAAGAGCGAAGACCTTGTCGAAATCTGTGTGATCGTGGCCGAGTTGCTCCATGGTGCCCTTGGCTTGCGGATGCAGGGCGTCGAAGCCGCCCTGCGCCAGGGCGATGTCCAGCGCCCAATTCTGGCCAGTTGAGCGGATTGTCATCGCGAAACCCTTTCGGAAGATTTATCTAAGTACTTATCTATTAAGTACTTAGGTTATGATGTTGTCAACCCCCTACTTCAGGACGGAGGCACCGACTTGCCGCATCGTCGAAAAGGCGCCGAGCAGGCGGCTGCCCTTGACCGGCTCTCGCGCTCCGCCTATCGGCTCAGTGCAGCGGACGCACGGTTACGCGGCCGTGCAACGCGCATCCCCGGCGCGGTATCGCTGCCCCATGCACGAGCAATGCGTGTCCTCGCCGAACAGGGCCCGCTGTCGATCAACCAACTTGCCGCAGGCACCGAAACCACGGGTCCGGCGACCACCCAGCTGGTCAACGGTCTCGTGGCCGCCGGCTATGTGACACGCACACGCCAACCCGGCGACAAGCGATCCGTTCTCGTGGCACTGACCGATGCGGGGCGGCAAAAGCATATGCAACGCCAACAACAACTGACCGAAACACTGCAACAGATCTTCGCCGACTATGACGCCGCAGCACTCGACTCCGCGGCGGTCGCGCTGGACCGGCTGGCCGCCATCTATGACGAGTTGTAGCTGCAGCAATCACAAACACGTTGCACGGCAAGGATTTTGACTTCAGCTGCGGCGCTCCGATCAGGCGCGAATGACAATCGTCTTGGCGCGCAGCCGACCGGCGTCGGCGCTGCGCGGGCTGGCGGTCGCGGTGACAACGGCACCGAGCTGTTTGGCGAGCTGGACCACGTAGCCGCCGACGGCTCCTCCGGCACCGTTGACCAAGACCGTCTGTCCCGACGCGAGTGCGGCGAGATCAAACAGTGCCTGCACGTTGACGCTTGGATACCAGCCGCGGTGAAGGTAGCGCACGATGCGCCTGTAGCGTGACGTCCGTGAACTCCTCTCGTGTGTCTTCTATCGTCGCGCTGGTGGCCTGTACCGCGTCGTTCGTCATGACGCTCGCAGCATGCTCCACCACCGAGACGGCGTCCGCAGCCGGCACGTGCCCAACGGCGATGCCAGACAACGGCGTCGCGCCCGATTGGACGCTGTCCGGGAGTACTGGCAGCGTCGCGGTCACCGGATCGACGGATACGACGGCACCGCGGGTCAAGGTGGACGCACCGTTCAGCGTGGCTCAGACCCAGGTCGACACGTTGCGCGCTGGTGACGGGCCTGTCGTCGCACCGACGGCGACGGTTTCAGTCTGTTATATGGGAGTCAATGGGCGTGACGGCACTGTATTCGACAGCAGCTACGGTCGGGGCGCTCCGGCTCAGTTCCCGCTCGGCGGTGTCGTGGCAGGTTTTCAGAAAGCCATTGCAGGACAGAAGGTCGGGTCCACCGTCGCTGTCGCAATGACCTCTGCTGACGGCTACCCCGACGGTCAGCCCAGCGCTGGGATCGAAAAGGGTGACACGCTCATCTTCGCGATCAAGATCCTCGGCGCTTCGTAGGTGGGCTGCGGTCGTCTGAGCCGGACAGCACGAAACTTGCACTCGCCCCAACAAGATTGAAGCCGGCATCGTTTCCTCCGTCGCGCCTCGCCGCTGGGCGACCTTGAACGTCAGTGCGCGCCTCACTCGGCCGCCGGTCCCCTCCGGCTAGAGGTCATCGATGTCGATGATGCCGTCATGGATCGCACGTGCCACCCGGGGCGGCCCTTGGCGGCGGGACGTCCAATCGCGTTGTAGGCCCTGTGGCCGATTGCTTCAACCACACTGGTCGCGGAGGCACCACTCAGCTAACATTGGAGCGACTAGGGGTTTTGGCTCGGCTGCGGTGAACTAGATTCGGTTCTCCCTCGTGCTATCGGGTGGGAGGTCGCAATGGAGGGTCCACCCCACACACCGTCGCTCGTGGACGACAACGACAAATACGCACTGTGGGATGCGGCGTATGTGTTGGGGTCGTGCTCCGACGCCGACCGGCGCGAGTACGAGGCGCATCTGCGCGGCTGCCAATCCTGCCGCCAATCCGTCGATCAGCTCAGCGGTATCCCGGACCTTCTCGGGCAGCTGACCCTCGAAGACGTCGCTGCGATCGATGACCGCTCATCGAAAGCGCCGCGTCTGCTGAGCCCGTCAGCTTTGACGTCCCAGCCAGCCACGGTGAGCCTCGGGCGCCGCAGTACGCGCTTTGCGACTTGGGTGCCGGTCGCCGCGGCTGCAGCGGTGATGGTGTCGATTACTCTGGTCGGCGTGCAATTCCATTGGGGTGCACCGACTTCGGTGCCAACCCACGCCGCCGCGTCCGCGGTGACGATGACACCAGTGGCGACTACCGAGCTGACGGCCACGGTCAAGCTGACTGGGTATGGCTGGGGCACAGAAATCTACATGGATTGCGCCTACCCGGCGGAACCGGGCACCGCCAGCCACGACGAGGACGAACCCGGCAAGCTGGCCATGGTGGTCGTCGGCCGCGATGGCAGCCAGGATCGTTTGGCCACCTGGACGGCAGTCGACGGTGCCCACGCAACTCCCGCTGGACGTACCGCAATGCCGATGGACCAAATCGCCGCCGTGGAAATCGTTTCCGCCGACACCGGAAACGTGCTGCTGCGGCGCGCCGTGTGAATCAACCGCGCGCGAACTCTCGATTTGTGCACAACACCGCAACCGGGTCATCACGACGCCACCCTCATTTCGCGCAGCTGCAATGACAACGCCCGCAGGGCATAGTGCAGTTTCGCCGTCACCGCCGTCTCGGCGATGTGGAGCTCCGCCGCTATCTGTGCTGTTGTGCGGCCTTGGTAATAGGCGTAGCGAACCACCGCGCGATGGTCGGCGGGCAACTGCGCCAACGCGTCGCCGAGCAGCAGCCGGTCTACGGTGGCGTTGACTTCCTCGTGCCCAGCGTCATCAGGCCAGAACGAACCGCGAAGCTCGAATTGGGTCGACAAGCCCGCGCTGCGCCGCTGGTCGACCATCATGTTGCGGGCGGTGATGAACAGGGACGCCCGTACCGAAGGCGCAGGAGCACCGACGAGTTGTGGATCGCGCCGGGCACGCAGCATGGTCTCCCCCACGACATCTGCCGCGCGAGCGGTGTCACCGGTGACCAGCAAGGCATAACGCTGTAATGCGGGCGCGTGCTCGTCGAGAGTCTCGCGCAACTCTCCGAAATCCGGACCGTCCATCGCACGCTCCCGCAGCTAAACACTGGCAGCTGGCATAGCCCCGGACCCTACAACTGCCACGAAGTACCACCGTGACCGGTTCACTCATGACACACAACGCCGCGCCAAAGCCGATCCCTGCACGACGGGCCGGTTGCTGACCTTCTTCATCGAAGACTCGGCGCGCGCCTCGCTCTGCGCCTGGAACCCGAGATCAACGACCTGCTCGCGATCGGCAACGAGGCGGCGTTGTCCCCGCGCGCAGTTCTGGGACAAGGTTAGCGCCGACGGAGTCCCTGTTCAGAGCCAACCCGGATCGCATGACCGTATCTGTACTGGTCGTCCAGGGTGCTAACGGCCGTCGTGCCGTCACGCGGAATGGTGTTGGGGCGACGGTGACCCGCCGGCGGTGACCCGCACAGCCCTCCCGAACGGGGTCCGATGGCGCAGAACTTCTTCGATAGCGGACGGAAGTCTGCCGGCCATCGACATGGCACCGCAGATGAGCAGCACGACGATGTCTGTTTTCCGCCAGTGATGTCGGTGGGCACGTGTAATTGTCGATGCATGCACGAAGATTTCGACCGCTGCTATCGGGCCGTCCAGTCCAAGGACGCCCGGTTTGACGGGTGGTTCGTCACCGCCGTGCTGACCACGAAGATCTACTGCAGGCCGAGCTGCCCCGTCCGGCCGCCGTTCGCCCGCAACATGCGGTTCTATCGGACAGCGGCGGCTGCACAACGCGCCGGCTTCCGGGCATGCAAGCGCTGCAGGCCCGACGCCTCACCGGGTTCCCCGGAGTGGAACGTGCGCGGCGACGTGGTCGCCAGGGCCATGCGGCTGATCGCCGACGGCACGGTCGACCGCGAGGGCGTCACCGGGCTGGCGGCGCGGGTCGGCTACACGACCCGACAGCTCGAACGGCTGCTGCAGGCCGAGGTCGGCGCGAATCCGCTGGCGTTGGCCAGAGCACAGCGCAGCCAGACCGCCCGGGTGCTCATCGAAACCACCGAGCTGCCGTTCGGCGACGTCGCGTTCGCCGCGGGTTTCTCGAGTATCCGCCAGTTCAACGACACGATCCGGACGGTATGCGATTTCACGCCTACCGCCCTGCGCCAACGGGCGCGTTCACGCTTCGGACGTGGCGACGGCGGCGCCACAAACGCGGTGTCGCTGCGGCTCCCGGTGCGCACCCCATTCGCCTACGAGGGACTGTTCGGCCACCTTGCGGCGAGTGCGGTGCCCGGAGTCGAGGAAGTGCGTGACGGCGCGTACCGACGGACGCTGCGGCTTCCCAACGGCAACGGAATCGTAAGCCTCACACCGCAACCCGATCATGTGCGGTGCCAGCTCGTGTTGGACGACTTCCGTGATCTGTCCACGGCGATCGCGCGGTGTCGGCGATTGCTCGACCTCGACGCGGATCCGGAAGCCGTCGTCGACGCACTGAGCGCCGACCCGGAGTTGACCGCCCTGGTGGCCAAGGCACCCGGACAGCGGATTCCCCGGACGGTCGACGAGCACGAGCTCGCGGTGAGAGTGGTTCTCGGCCAGCAGATCTCGTTGAAGGCAGCACGTACCCACGCCCGGCGCATCGTGACCGCATATGGCCAATCGGTCGCCGACTTCAATGGCGGTCTGTCCCATGTGTTTCCAGCGATCGAGCACCTCGCTGAGATCGATCCGGCGCATCTGGCATTTCCGAAGTCCAGGCAACGCTCACTGACCACCCTCATCGGCGCGATCGCGGACGGGGATCTGGTGCTCGACGCCGGCTGCGACTGGAACCGCGCACGAGAACAGCTGCTGACGCTGCCGGGCATCGGTCCATGGACCGCCGAGGTGATCGCGATGCGCGGTCTCGGGGACCCCGACGCCTTCCCGGTCAGCGATCTCGGTGTTCGGTTGGCGGCCACTCAGCTGGGCCTGCCCGCCGATGCTCGCCCGCTGACCGAGCGCAGTGGACGATGGCGGCCCTGGCGCTCGTACGCCACCCAGCATCTGTGGACAGCCCTCGATCATGCGGTCAATGAATGGCCGCCGAAGGAGAAGTGATGGGAAAACTGCAATTTCGGTCAATGGACAGTCCGGTAGGGCAGTTGACGCTGGCAGGCAAGGACAAGCGACTGATGCATCTGCGAATGGTCGACCAGACATACGAGCCGAGCCATGACAGCTGGGAACCCGACGAGGCGGCGTTTCCCGAAGCCGTCGAACAACTCGAGGCGTACTTCGCCGGCGACAGGACCGAATTCGAACTTGACCTGTACCTGGTCGGCACGGCCTTCCAGCGCCGTGTCTGGGAGGCGCTACTGACGATTCCGTACGGCGAGACTCGGTCATACGGCGAAATCGCGCAGCAGATCGGGTCTCCTGGGGCCTTTCGCGCGGTCGGTTTGGCGAACGGTCACAATCCGATCGGCATCATCGTGCCGTGCCATCGCGTGATCGGATCGAACGGCAGCCTCACCGGGTACGGCGGTGGGCTCGATCGAAAAAGGGCCTTGCTCGAATTGGAGAAAAGCCGGAGCATGCCCGGATTATTCGATCGAACAATGCAATAAAAATGCCTCTGCCCTCCAATCGAAATTGGAGGGCAGAGGACTTTAAATTGTGTTCGGCGGTGTCCTACTTTTCCACCCGGGTTGGGTAGTATCATCGGCGCTGGCAGGCTTAGCTTCCGGGTTCGGGATGGGTCCGGGCGTTTCCCT
>Ga0207648_10002545_pt1 | contig 19559 bp, 11 predicted proteins | sample KBSMisM32_FD_184310 | JGI IMG/M metagenome (GOLD analysis project Ga0207648, IMG submission 184310) | Miscanthus rhizosphere microbial communities from Kellogg Biological Station, Michigan, USA - KBS Miscanthus M3-2 (SPAdes) (version 2) | ecosystem: Host-associated > Plants > Roots >...
TACAATTTAAGCTGAAGCTGGCAAAATCCATTCTTGTACTGCCATACACCTGGGCGCTTATTTTGTCTAATTTATTTTTGAAGCTGTTTTTATCATCCTTCGCGGTGCCGCATTCGGTCAATCCCGTGACTGCGAGAGCTTCAATGCCGGCCTTGTCTGCGGGATAATTCTGAACTCCTCCTTTAATGATCGTTTGAATCACCACAATTTCATTTCCACTCGGCTGAACAATGACCTTTACATCATTTATATTCATATCATACGCCTTATTTGTCTGTGCATGCAGAATAAAGGGAATGATATATGCGGCAAGAGTTAATGTAGACTGAATAATTTTTTTCATATCAGAAGGATTTAGCAGTTGTGAAATATTCGGATGGTTTGTATTGTTTATTCATAGCATCGTTGATGATCATTCCAGCTACAAAAGGTTTGTCAACAACATATTGTTTTACATATCGCTGAATATCGGCCCTTGTTATCTTTTGCATATTATCGTTGTAGTCTGTGGAAAAATCCAGCGATGTGCTGCACCACCAGTATGTCAGGTTGTGGGGGAGATCTGAAGGTTTTTCCTCATTCCTGATCTTGTTTCTGCGAAGATTATCCTTGGCGGTTTGCAACTGGTCATCGGTAATGTAATTATCATCGCCCCACATTTTTATTTGCTTCATCGCTTCTTCGTAGCACTCTTTCAGTTTTAGCGGGTTAGGTACAATGATGGTTTGAATGGGCCCCACATATTTGCATGTTTGATAGTTGACACCAGCATAAGTAGCCAGGCCTTTGTCAACCAGTGCCTGTTGCCATTTTGAAGAGTTGAGACTGAGTATAGCCGAAAAAACATCTGCTGCAACGGTAGCAGCTGAATCATGCCTGTAATCAGGTCCCATCCATTGCATCATCATGTATGGAGTTTGCGCTATGGAGGAAACCTTTACATTATAATCAGATTTTTCCAGCGGTTGGAATTCGGGAATAGGGTATTTTTCAAAGGGATCAAAGCCACTGCTCTTCCAGTCGCCATATATATTTTTTGCCAGCTGAAATGCCTTATCATGATCTACATCGCCGCCAATAACAAGGATTGAGTTGTTCGGGAAATAGTATTTATCCTTAATGACCATCATCTTTTCAGGAGTCGCTGTATTAATGACATTGTGATCACCGATCGCATTTTTGCGGGTGAACAGGTCGCCCCAGCATCTTTTGTTCACATCGATCCAAAGTTGGAAAAAAGGATCACTTTCGCCGCGCTGGAATTCGCCATCGACAACGGGTCTTTCCTTTTGCATATCTTCTTCCCTGTAGATCGGAAAGCGAATAGCGGCATTCATAAACTTCAGCCCGGCATCAAGACTGTCCTTATCGAACGTAAAAAAGTAATTTACACGTTCATCACCGGTTGTTCCGTTCCAGATCGCGCCAAGTTCTTTTGTTCTTTTTATGAATTTTTCCTGGTCGGGGTAGTCTTTGTTTGCTTTGAAAAACATGTGCTCAAACAAATGAGAAAGCCCGCTGTATTCAGGGCCCTCGGTATAAGCGCCATTTTTTACAGCGATCTCGATGGTTGCTAACGGTACCTTGTGATTTTCTATGATCACCACTTCAAGTCCATTGTCCAATTTTTGCCAATAATAATTTTGAGGAAGCCTTGGCTGTGCAGCCGCAATCAGGCCACTGCTGACGAGTAGCAGAAAAAGCCATTTCTTAATCATAAAGAAAGTTTTTTGTTTTTTGAAAGATGTATAAAAGGTACAAATTTCCATCAACCTGAAGTTGCCGGTCGTGTAAATTCATCCGGCGGGATGTCTGCATGATTCCAGTGATAAATATTTGTAAAATCGCCCACGACGGCCATACCGTTTTCAAATTCAAGCTTATCAAGTTTTAGATGATCGATGTCTTCCTGCCTGACCTTACGATACATCGGATGCATAGTTCCTCCCGTTACTCCTGCAGGCTTGGCGGGATCGTATTGAAATGGTGGATCAACCAATGTACCCCGTGGATACATGATACCGGGTACACCTTCTTCCCGTATATCCAGATGCCTGGGGTGATCAAGTCCTAAGGCATGCCCATACTCATGCGCCGCCGTTGTGGAGCCCTTATACAGATTTTCCAGTTTGAAATAACCACTATTACAACCAAGACCATCTACAAAAGAGATATTTCCATAGGCAAATTCTTCAATGCGGAAATAATTATTTTTCGGATCGAGGTTCTGATAAATCTCGAGCGGTTGAATGGCAGGTTGATGCGCTGCAGTTATCTTAAAACTAACCCTGAATAAAGAACCATTCGCTTTGATAATGCCTTCTGGTTCGTTCCACATTGTTTCGATTTCATCGCGCATCTGTTCCGTGACTCCCGGCGTAGATGCATTGCCATAAGTGATAATGTGTGAGCAGATAAGGAACTGATTATTTAAAATTTCAACACTTCCCATAAAGAAAAATCATAAAGTTGATAACGAAATTACCCGATACATACTATTTCCGTAAGAATAAGCGTTCAGGCTGATAAGAAATTTACAATTTCTTAAAATCTTATTTCTGCATTAAATCCAGCCAACTGATTTGAGTTTAATAACGATATAATGGGAAAATAACCTTTATATCCATACCAATTGCTTACGGAAACAGCATAAAAGCAATTTTTTATTAAAAAATAAGTCAACTATGAAACTAGTGTGGTCCTTGCTGCTGGCAAGTTCTTTATTAATTATTTCCTGCAGCAAGAAAGACAATTCGCCCGGGAAAACGCCAACTTCAACAACAACAGAAGTAGATCTTTTAAAAGATTCCGTGTACTTATATACAAAGGAAGTTTACTTATGGCAGGACTTAATTCCGGGGTATGACCAGTTCAATCCGCGTCAATATACAGGATCCACAGAACTTGAATCTGCCCAAAACGTGATGAATGCTATCCGCAAGCTCCAGCCGCTTGACAGGTTTAGTTTTGTCACTACCGAAGAAAAATCTAATAGTTTACAAACAGGTGAAGACAACGATTTTGGCTTTTTTATTAAAGCAGCTTCTATTGACCAGGTAGATCCACTTGACTCTATTTACTGGTTTGTAACATATGCGTATAACCAGTCCAGTGCCGGTCAGGCCGGTGTGCAGCGTGGCTGGTATATCAACAAAGTAAATGGTACTTCCCTCGCTTACGATCAATCAAGTGTCAATGTATTGAACAATGTATTTTTTGGAAGCCCTACAAGTGCAACATTTGAATTTAAAAAACCTGATGGAACAACTGTCTCCGCTAATTTGAGCAAAACAAATTTTACAGCTAATTCAGTATTATATAAAAATGTCCTGGATGCGGGTGGTAAAAAAGTGGGATATATGGTCTTTAACCAGTTTTTTGGCCAGCCATCGAGGGACGAGTTGGCACAAACCTTTACTTATTTTCAAAGCCAGGGCATTGATGAATTGGTGGTTGATCTCCGTTATAATCCCGGCGGATCGGTGGAAACAGAAGATACATTATCAAATCTTATAGCCCCGCAAGCTGCCAACAATCAAACGATGTATCAATATATTTTCAACGGCACGTTACAGGACAACCAGCACCAGTTGATACGCAAAAAACTTGGATACGGCGACATCTTTACAACGGCTGAAAATACCGTCAAATTTGAAAAAGCTGGTGGTCTCAATTTGTCAAGAGTGTTTTTTATCGTAACGGGCAATACAGCATCTGCCAGCGAATTAACGATCAATAATCTGAAGCCTTATATGGATGTGAAATTGATAGGCGATACAACTTATGGCAAACCAGTTGGTTTCTTCCCGATCCCTATTTTTAATTATGATATTTATCCAATTTCATTTAAAACAGTGAATAGCGCCGGTAATGCCGATTATTATACCGGCTTTCCTCCTGATAATCTTGCATCTGACGGAGTAAATAAAAACTGGGGTGATGTAAATGAGCCGAGTCTTGCTGCGGCCCTTCGCTACATTTCCACGGGCAGTTTTGGGAGATTTGCAGAATTGCAAAATAATTTGCAAAAGAGGGCCATGAATGAAACAAAGGCCTTTAACAAAGCAGTCAATGAAAATAAATTTTCGGGAATGTTCATTGAAAAAAAATAGATCGATGGATCTCCTATGAAAAAATGGCCGGAATTTTCTGGCCATTTTTTATGTGTGTTAAATGTTTTTGTGTTTGGTTTTTTTCTTTTTGGAGTGAATGGCTTTTTCCTGAGAAGGATCGACAGCATTCAGCATTTGAGGCACGGCTGAAAGCCGGGCCTTTCTGTTTTCATTCCCAAGAAGAACATCCCCCTGGCTTCCCTTTTCGACCAATGGTCTCACAGGAATAGAGTCTTGCTTTTGTGCAATGATCCTGCAGCTTACCAGTAAAAAAAATGAAAAAATAAAAATATTCCTTTTCATGGTCTCTTTACAGGTAAGATGAGCTCAACAGGGAAATGGTTTGTTGGGAAAGAATAAAAATCTTGCTAAATGTCCTTATTCAAACCCAAAACGTTTTAGAAATTCTTCCTTTCTCCTCGCCGCAACCTCAATGACAGAGCCATCGTCAAGCTCAACAACGCCACCTCTTCCGCGGTTGTATTTTTTAATATAATTAAGGTTAATGAGGTTGGAGCTATGGATCCGGAAAAAAAGCTCTTCAGGCAAGATGGACTCATAATCTTTTAAAGGCCGGGAGACCAGGACCTGTTTGGAGTTGTTGATGTAAATTTTTGTATAGGCTCCGTGCGCTTCGCATCTTATAATGTCTGATATAAGTATAAAATCAAAGCCTTCTACTGTCGGCACGGCGATCTTTTTCAAGCCTGACTCAGGTTTTTTAAAATTGTCCATTAAAACCTGCAATTGCTGATTGATGAAATTTTTCCGGATGCGGATCTCCGCATTTTTAACTGCATTCTTTAATTCTTCAATATTGACCGGCTTTAAAAGGAAATCAAGGGCTGAATATTTCAAAGCCTGTAGCATGTATTTATCAAAAGCCGTAACAAAGATCACTTCAAAATCGATCGGCATAAGTTCATTCAAAAGGTCAAACCCATTGCCATAGGGCATTTCGATATCGAGAAAGACAAGTTCTGGTCTTTTTTCGAGGATCAGTTTTTTTCCGGATCTGCTATTGTCCGCTTCCCCGGTTAAATGAACCTGCGGACAGAATTCTTCCAGCATACCTTTGAGCACCTTCACATTTTTGGGTTCATCATCGATAAGTACTGCATTGATCACTTTCTCTATTTTAATTTATGATTGTTATTGTCTTAAGTATATTTCAACTCTCGTTCCCGCAGCTACATTGTTCTTATCGTAAAGATCGTTAATAAATATTTTGATCTTTTTATCATTATGGCTGTTCAATATATCGATCCTGTCCTTATTTATGCTCATTCCTTTTGACTGGTACTGGATGTGATATTTGCTCTTGTATTGCTGTGCTGCTTCTCTTCCTATACCATTATCTTCAATACTCACTAAAATATCTGCTTCCTTTCTTTGCACACAGATGCCGATCATTCCTTTAGTTTCTTTTTTGTATTTGATGCCGTGTCGTATGGAGTTTTCAACATAGGGTTGGAGAAGCAGTGGTGGGACGTGTATCTCGTGAAGATTGAGGTTCTTATCTATATTTATGGAATAGTCAAACTGATTCTCAAGCCGCGTTTTTTCTACTTTCAGGTAAGTCGTTACATACTCTATTTCATCACACATACTGATAAATGTATTTGTTGACAGGTCAAGTGTCATCCTGATAAGCCTTGAAAAATCGGTGATAAAATTATTGGCCCCCGTTATATCTCTTTCAGCCACATACTGCTGAATTGAATTCAGGCTGTTGAAAATAAAGTGTGGATTCATTTGTGAACGAAGCGCTTTTTGTTCTAATTCAGCGATACGCTGGTTCAACATTGTCTTTTCTTTTTCCTTTCTTCTCACATTCCCGATCCTGTACCGGAAGAAAAGCCATATAGTATCAATGATCAGAAAAAGTATCAGTAGCCTGAACCAGGTTCTTTCCCTGAGCAATTTTTCAATCACAAATGAAACTTCCTTTACCCTGCTTTCTACACCATATTTATTGATTGCCTTTAATTGCAGCGTATAATTCCCGGATGACAGAGAAGGAAAATTTAATTGTTCATCGGTGGTAGTTCTCCAATCTGATTGCAACCCTAAGAGTCTGTATTGATACCGCATTTCTCCGGCGGATTTAAACGAGATCCCTGAAAATTCAAACCTTATATCATTCCTTTTATGTGGTAGAGAAAAATCGGTGGAGTCGTAGGTCCAATACTTGTTGGCGAGGTAAACTCCTGTCAGTTGAAGGTCACAGTAAGATTGCTGCGATATCTTATCCGCTTCGAAATAAGTAAGGCCCATTGGGGTACCTACAAATACTTTTTTCCCTGTCGTCGCAATAGCATTGATCATATTAGACGGTAATCCGTCCGACATAGAAAAGCGAGTGATTTTGTATCCTGTCGCAAAAGTTTCAATCCTGTTCAGTCCTTTATCAGTTCCCACCCAAATAGTGGTACTGTCAAGGTACAATGACGTGCAGTTATCGCTGGTAAGCCCGTCTCCGGCGGTGATATGAAGCAGTAATTTATTATCTGCATAAGCGGCCACACCATCACCCTTTGTGGATATCCACAAAATGCCTCTATCGGAGATCGCAAGATTTACAATTCGTGATCCGAGAACCGGGAAAGTGTGACCAAGATCGACAGTTTTCCCATCATATGACAAATGAGTTAAACCATTTAGTGTTCCTATGTAAAATCCGGAATCTTTTTCTACGGCGCAGGTTGATCTTTGTAAGCCTACAATTGTATCCTTTCCCGACCACTTACACAACCAGGTACAGTTATGGGTAGCATAAAGAACACCACTTTTGCCAACACTCGCTGATTTTAGGGAAATGCCAAGCCTCTCACCTGGTTTAAATGGGTTTTGGTAATACTCGGTGTTCACTACGATCGGCTTATTCTCCAGGGGAAATATTGCAATCACTTTAGCCCCGGGGTGAGAATTGTCAGATTGGGATGTCAGCGTAAGGCTGCCGGCATTTATCTTCCACAACACATTGTCCAAACCGGCAGCGTACAGGGTATTTCCGATGATGGAAAGAGCGGTTATTTCTTGATTTTTTTCGTCGTTTGAAACCAAAAAATTTCTGAATTGAAGGGAAGGCACCATCAAAACTCCGGAACCGGATGTCGTCAGCCAGAGATTATTTTCCTTATCCTCGAAAGCCGACGTAAAACTGAGATGTTTAAAAAGCAGGTTGGAAAAAATCATTGTTGTCGGATCAAAAAATTTTATTCCAGTCCTGGTATTGATAACAATTTTACTGTGATTAATATAACTGATACTGACGCTGTTTTCGGGAATGTCAGTTGAAAAAACCCTATCTACATTTTTATAGAATGACAATTTGGAGCTATGACCATCGGAAATAATAAAATAGTCGGGATTGGTCATTGAAGTTTGAATTTGCGACCAGAAAATTGTATCCTTTAATCGTATACGTTCGCTATCCCGTAAAAACTCGTATACTGGATGGCCGATCTCTTTATATTCAGCGGTAAGCATTTCGATTTGTCCGTTGCCATTAACACCTATCGTACAAACGTCAATTGGAAGATTATTTGCCTTCCTAACCGTCTGAATCGTTTGGTTTCTAAAAATTTTATGCCAGGCATGCGGCTCCGCGATGAAAATATTGCCGGATTTATCTTCAGCCATGTCAAACGCATATGTAAGCAGGTTGATCTTAGAAAGCAGGCTATCATTGCTTTTATTAAAGATCTTTCCCTTATAATAGTAACAAAGGGAAGGCTTAAAAGGCATTATCCATAGTCTACCCTTTGAATCAACAAACAGTTTTAGTATTTCATTATCGGATAAGCCATCTTTTGTTGTAAAGGTTTTGAAATTTTTTCCGTCAAAACGGCTTAAACCATTTTCTGTCGCAAACCACATAAATCCCTCTTTGTCCTGGACGGCGTCATACACAACCGAACCTGCAAGACCATCCCGCGTATCGTAACGGATATAACTGAAGTCTTGCGAATAAAGTTCGAATGCGTTTAATAATATGAAAAGAAGGAGAAGAGTAAAGTTTTTAATACACCTACAGGCAAGCATCAGCAGTTTGTTGGCACTTCGGATGAGGAAATTGTATTCGTCAATGTGAACCGGATCTTATACAACCGGCATTGTTCTATGGCCAAATATATGACTTCACCCGAAGAAATCAGGGGGCAAATGACTGTTGACGGAAATCAAAAATTTTCCTGGGAATATATAAAAATGGATAAGGTTTAATTGGACGGTGGTTTGTGAAATAAAACTAATCAAATCAAAATAATACAAAAGCCGCAGTTACCAAACGTGTCATATTTTTTAATAAACGTGACGAAATGGGCTATAATCGTGCAGGAAAAAGTCAATTCCTGACCGGCTTTCCACCTTTTAGGACCGATTGGATCCTCTCCAATGTTTTTCTTTCGCCGCAGAGAGACAAAAATGCTTCGCGTTCCAGGTCGAGCAGGTATTGTTCGCTGACCAAACCAGGCTCACTTAGATCACCGCCACACATCACATAGGCTAACTTTTTTGCTACCACTACATCATGATCTGTTGCATAGTTTGCTCTCCACATCCCGTTAATCCCGGCGTATAAGGCACCCAGCGCTGACCGGCCAAGTACTCTTATGTCCCTTCTCTGAACCGGCGTTGTATAACCACTATCAGAAATTTCGATCACAGATCTTTTTGCTTCGGCAACCCGGCGATTTTGATTTAATACTACTTCATCATGTCCCTTCCTGAAAATTCCTATATCAAATCCCTCGAATGCCGAGGTTGCCACTTTGGCCGTAGCGATGGTGAGGAAGCGATTTTTCAAAGTAATTGTTTCAGGTTCATCTTCATGCATTTCATCTGATGCCCTCAGTGTAAATTCTTTTGTCCCGCCACCACCTGGGATCACTCCCAGACCTAACTCGACCAGGCCGATATAGGTTTCTGCGGTAGGGCAGCATTTGTCGGCATGTAAACTCAATTCACAACCACCGCCAAGCGTCAGGCCGTGAGGCGCAATGACAACCGGCACCGACGAGTACCGGGCCCTCATCATTGTATTCTGAAACATTCGTATTGCCATGTCCAATTCATCATATTCCTGATCGATAGCCAGCATGAAGATCATTCCGACATTGGCGCCCGCAGAAAAATTTGCACCTTCATTGGCGATCACCAGTCCCTTATAATTTTTTTCCGCTTTGTCAATGGCTGTTTGTATTCCCGATATCACATCACCACCAATGCTGTTCATTTTGGTTGACCATTGCAGACCAAGAACATCATCACCCAGGTCGTACAATCCACAACTTGCATTTTTCCAAACCAGCTTATCCTGGTAATTGCTCATAACTATGAAAGAGTCTGAACCGGGTATCGGCTTGTTTGTTTTTGTGGAAAGATCATAGAATAGTTTCTTTCCATTTTCAATTTTGTAAAAGGATTTGTTCCCTGCCGTGACCATTTCATCTACCCATTGAGGGACTTTGTAACCCGCCTCTTTCATTGCCTTCACAGTTTTGTCAACTCCCAGAACATCCCAGGTTTCAAAGGCGCCGATCTCCCAACCAAAGCCGGCCATCATTGCATCATCGATCCTGTAAATTTCATCACTGATCTCTGGCATGCGATGCGAAACATAAGAAAATAAGCCATAATGAAAATGCCGGTAAAATTCTCCGGCTTTGTCCTGGGCGCCGACCAGCATTTTTAATCGTTGCTTCAGATCGTCCACAGATTTTGCCGCATCTACACTGGCAAATTTTGATTTCGCCCGCGGTCTGTATTCGAAGGTTTTCAGATCAAGAGTGAAAATCTCCTTCTCACCTTTAGAGGATGGAGGCATTTTCTTAAAGAATCCCTGGCCGGTTTTTTCACCCAGCCAATTATTGGCGACCATTTTATCCAACCATTCTGGGATTAAAAACGTGTCCCTTGCTTCATCATTTGGACAATTCTCATATACGCCCTTAGCTACTTTTACCAATGTATCAATTCCTACGACGTCTGCTGTACGAAAAGTAGCCGACTTCGGACGGCCAATTATCGGTCCTGTCAATGCATCCACTTCATCGATCGTTAGATCCAATTTGTCAACTAACTTGAATAAGGACATGATCCCATAAACTCCGATGCGGTTAGCAATAAAGGCGGGCGTGTCTTTGCACAGTACCGTTGTTTTTCCTAAAAATAAATCGCCATAATTCATTAAAAAATCAACAACCGACGCATCCGTATCAGGTGTTGGGATTATTTCAAGAAGACGGAGATAACGCGGAGGATTAAAAAAATGTGTTCCGCAAAAATTCTTTTTGAAATCCTCGCTTCGTCCTTCACTCAACATATGAATCGGAATACCCGAAGTATTAGTTGTGATTAGCGTTCCCGGTTTACGAAATTGTTCTACTCTTTCATATACTGACTTTTTGATATCAAGTCGCTCAACAACCACCTCGATGAGCCAGTCGCAGGTGGCAACGTCCTTCATGTCATCATCAAAATTGCCCGTGGTGATTTTCTTCACAACATCCTTATAAAAAACAGGAGAGGGGTTTGATTTGATCGCGGCCTGCAACGAATCATTCACGATCTTATTTCTAAGTTTTTTATCCTTGCTCTCGGAGGCTTCCTTGAGAACGATATCCAATAACAAAACCTGGACACCAATGCCTGCAAAATGACAGGCGATTCGTGAACCCATTACACCGCTTCCGAGTATAGCTACTTTTTTTATTTTTCTTTTCATAATTGTTTATCTCACTGGTTTCACAGATATACACAGAATTTAGTTAATTATTCTAATTATGCTTTCTTTACTTTTTAGGGATGAGACACTAAAATTAACAAGTAGTCCCAATTTTTTATTTGCTAATTTTAAATAAGTGAGCAACTGTTTTTTATGAATATCATGCAAGGTTTCTACTGATTTAACTTCAAGTATTATCTCATTTAAAACAAGTATATCCATTCTGAAACCAAGATCTAACATTAGTCCCCCATAACTGAAGATAGCACCTCTGATTTTATAGGATAATTCATTTAAATTCTGAAAGGAAATATGAAATAAAAAAGCCCCGAACAAGCGGGGCCTTTATCGGTTTAGTTTATTTCTTTTTTGGAGGAGCGAACGTGGCTCTGAACTGGTATACCAGGTCAGCCTTGCCGTCTTTATTTAGCCTCCAGGTTTCCTGCAGTTCAGACGAATCAACCTTTCCTTTTTTGTCCGTATCCACTTCTTTTCCCCAGATCAATGCCCAGTTCTCTCCTTTATCGGTACTTTTTACTGACATCACCGCGTCAACTGTGCTTACAGAAGAAGCAAGCTTGTTTCGTTCCGCCTGGGCCATTGCCAGTGCACTATCCCTGCTGGCGTGGATCATAGCGCCATTAGAAAAATGAAGTGTTATGCTGTCAGCAAAACGATCTTTGCTATTCATAAGATTACCATTGTCCCAATCTTTCCAAAGACCTAGAATAGTTTCAGCATATTTAGGATCTGCGATTTCAAATTTCGATGAGTAGCCTATTTCATAAGGGGAATTGATCGCCGGCATGGTACTAGCAGCGGTAGTTGATGCCGTGGTATCAGCATTCATTGATTCAACTTTTGCTTTATCACTGCTATTATTACAAGCAGCAAAAAGAGTCACAGAGGCAATAATGAAAATTTTTTTCATATAAAATTGTTTTTGTTAATGACTAGATGTAACGAGGAACGGAGATAGCTGCAAAGGGTAAGAGATGGGAACAATTCCGAAGATAGAAAAAATTACTATTAACTAACGCCCGCTCCTGAATTAATTATTTGTTCGGGGTTTACAAGGTGAAGTTTTCCATTTTCATCCTCCGCTGAAAGGATCATACCATTGCTTTCAATGCCTTTTAGTTTCCGCGGCGCAAGATTAGCCACTACGACTACCTGTTTTCCCACCAGGTCGTCGGGGTTAAAGTGTAAAGCGATCCCTGATACGATCGTTCTTTTTTCAAAACCAAGGTCAACTTCCAGTTTCAAAAGTTTATCGGCCTTTGCAACTTTTTCTGCTGACAAAATGGTCGCTACCCGCAGATCAAGTTTGGCAAAATCGTCGAATTGAATTTCCGATTTCAGCTTTCGGGTTTCAGATTTATTTTCTTGTGTCTTATCGCTTGTGCCTTGTGTTTTTTCTCTTGTCTCTTGTGCTTTTATCGAATTTGCTTTCAACTTTTCTACCTGTGCTTTTATTTCTTCATCTTCAATTTTTCGGAACAATAGCTCGGGGGATCTCAAACTGTAACCGACGCTTAATAATTTCAATTTCCCTGCATTCCCCCAATCCAGCATCTTGTCAACCACCTTCAGCAGGTGCAGCATTTTCTTTGCCGTATAAGGAAGAAAAGGATTAATAAGGATCGCAAGATTAGCTGTAAGTTGCAGGCAAAGATGAAGGCAATTGTCAATAAGCTTTTGAGTCTCCCCCAAACCTGCTCCGGCGGAGCGGGCATTCGAAGACTCTAATTCTTTTGCAGTTATCCAGGGAGCTTTCTCCTGGAGATATTTATTTCCCTTTCTGGCCAGATCGATCACCTCAAACAACCCATCGCGAAAATGAAACGCTTCAATTGCATTTTCAGTTTTGACTTTTGCGTTTTTAATTTCTTCGATCAATGATCTGTCAAGGTCATCCAATTTGTCTTCATGCAACTTTGGTACCTTACCGCCACATAATTTATGCATCAGCACAAAGGTCCTGTTCACAAAATTTCCGAAGATGGCCACAAGTTCGCTATTGTTCCTGTCCTGGAAATCCTTCCACGTAAAATCATTGTCTTTTGTTTCGGGCATGTTTGCAGCAAGAACATAACGTAATACATCCTCACAGCCGGCGAAATCCTTTACATATTCATTCACCCAAACCGCCCAATTGCGACTGGTTGAAACCTTTTCTCCTTCAATGTTCAAAAATTCATTGGCAGGTACATTGTCGGGCAACACAAATCCACCATGCGCTTTCAGCATCGCCGGAAAAATAATGCAATGAAAAACAATATTGTCTTTCCCGATAAAATGGATCAGCCTCGTATCTGCCTGGCACCAATAATCTTTCCAGTCACCGGTCAATTCTTTTGTTGCACTGATATAGCCGATAGGTGCGTCAAACCACACATACAATACTTTTCCTTCTGCCTCGGGCAGGGGTACTTTCACTCCCCAGTTACTGTCTCTCGTCATAGCCCGGCTCTGCAAACCATTATCCAGCCAACTTTTGCACTGTCCATATACGTTATTCTTCCATTCTTTGTGTCCTTCCAGGATCCAGTCTTTCAACCATGACTCATAGTCCTGCAGAGGAAAATACCAATGCTTCGTCTTCCTCTTTACGGGCACTGCATCACTCAATGTGCTTCGGGGATTAATTAATTGTTCAGGCGATAAACTGCTTCCGCATCGCTCACATTGATCACCATATGCATTTTCATTTCCGCAAACGGGGCACGTGCCTGTTATATACCTGTCGGCCAGGAATGTCTTTGCCTTTTCATCATAGTACTGCTCGGTTTCTTTTTCTTCAAACAAACCATCGTCGTACATTTTTTTAAAAAATGCCGCAGCTGTTTCATGATGAATTTTATTTGAAGTGCGGGAGTAAATGTCAAACGAAATTCCCATCTGCTCAAAACTTTCCTTGATCATCGCATGGTACTTGTCGACGATCTGCTGGGGGCTCACACCTTCTTTTAATGCACGGATCGTAATGGGAACGCCATGCTCATCACTGCCGCAAATAAATTTTATCTCCGTCTTCGTCGCCCTTTTGTATCGCACATAAATATCTGCAGGTATATACACTCCTGCCATGTGACCTATATGCACCGGGCCATTGGCGTAAGGTAGGGCGGCTGTAACCAAATATCTTTTAAAATCGTTCATATCATTGATGAGCCAATCTTATTAATGCTATTAAGCTTCCGTTGCGTCGTTCCGAAGCAATCCCTTGGACACTCTTGTACATTCTGATCGCTGCACGACGAATAAGTCTGCAAAAATACCGGCAATCATCTTCAACACCAAAACGATGAGTAATATCCACGACGACATGAAAGATCGCAAAGGAGGTTTAGTAAAAACTTCGTGTCAGCTTATGTCTTAGCGCCTTTGTGGCAAGAAGAATTTTCCAATAACTTTAAGCCATGATTGATACTCCCCCTTATCTTCAAAAAGGTGATGTGATCGGCATTGTTTGTCCTTCCGGATCGATGCCCGTTGAAAAAGCTTCGGAATGTATTCGGGTTTTGAATGAGGACTGGGGATTTCAAACAAAAGTTGGAACAACATTGGGAAATGAGTTCAATTATTTTTCAGGAACAGATGAAGAGCGATTGAATGACTTTCAGCAGATGCTCGATGACGACGAGATCAGGGCCATTCTCTGCGCAAGGGGCGGATATGGTTTAAGCCGCATCATTGACAAAATTGATTTTAAGAAATTCAAAAAGCAACCTAAGTGGATCATTGGATATAGCGACATCACCATTCTTCATTCACATCTTTATTCCAATTATTATATTTCATCGATCCATGCCCCGATGGCGGCCGCTTTTAATGATGCCGGTGAAAATAACCGTTTTGTACAATCGTTACGCAGTGCACTAGAAGGGAAAAAAGTAAAATATTCCTGTGAGCCGCATGAATTCAACAAAAAAGGTGAAGCGATCGGTGAGCTCGTGGGAGGTAATCTTACACTTCTTGCTCACCTGGTCGGAACGGATTCGGATATAAAAACAAGGGGAAGAATACTGTTCCTGGAAGATGTGGGAGAATATCTTTATAACATCGACCGCATGATGTACCAGTTGAAGCGAAGTGGTAAATTATCAAAACTGGCAGGCCTCATTGTTGGCGGGTTCACCGACAATAAGGATACGGAACGTCCATTTGGCCAAACCGCGTATGAGATCATTCGTGACGTGGTAAAAGAATATGACTATCCTGTTTGTTACGGATTTCCTGTAAGTCATGGAAAGGAAAATTATGCAATGAAGATCGGGGTGGGATATAAACTGGAAGTGAGGAAATCGAAAGTGGCTTTGGAAGAATGAAAACGTGAAAGGTGAAACGTGAGATGTGAATGGTCAATGGTCAATGGTCAATGGTTTATTGAGACGATAAAATTATTATTAATAATCAAATAGTTCAATTCACCATTCACCACTAACCATTGACAGTTTATTTCAATTCATAAACAAGGATCGTGACCGGCCCCAGTTTGTCTTCGATACCTTTTACTGATTCATGGTTTGCATTATAAGCCGACAGGTAGCTATTTGCCACAACATATAATTTATTTTCGCGTAGTGCAGCTGTAGTGGGTTCGTGAAAAAGATCATTTCCCTTATCGATTACTTTTTCACTAATGATCGCATCACCAGGTTCATTTAAAAAATATTGCACGATCGCATTATCCTTATTATCCGCCGCGCTATTATACACCCCGATAATCGTATTGTTCCAATAAACCAAACCATCAAGGTTGTAAGCTTTTACAGAATCTTCATATCCTTTAAGCTGCGACAATTTTTTTGTCGAAAGATCCCATTGCATCAAGCCATGACTATAAGTAGCGATATAGATCGTGTTGTTAGGACCAGAGCATATGCCATTTGGCCACGCAATAAGGGAGTCTTTTAAAAAAATATTTAATTTTTGTTTTACCGGATCAACTTCATAGATGGATGAGGCATATGTATCCGTTATATAGATCCTGCCATTGGGATGGAGAATAAGATCATTCCATAAATGCCTCGTTGTATCTTTAAGAATATACTGCTGCTTTACTGAATGCGTTGTAAGATCAAAGGCATGGACCTTTGATACATACCAGTTATCCTGCTTTTCATTTGATACCGCCCACAGCCAATGTTTCTTTTCATCTATCTTCATTCCCAGGCCTTCCAAAAAACCATCCTGGTTTGGTTTGATAAAATCTTTACATGCTCCATTGGGATCGATCACAATAATTTTTTTGTGTGCAATGCTGCTTACATAAATGTTTCCCTTTACGCGGTCAACGGTGATGCCTTCAGGAACGACATCTTTTTCAGTTTTTGTGAAAATTATCTTTTGGTTGTTTTGCGCGGAAAGAGATACAAAAATGATACAGCTCCCGGCAATAAGCAGGCATTTTTTCATTCTAATGAATTTCATACCAACGAAAATATGACCTGGATTAGCCCACCTGGTTACCGGTCATAGAATTACAATAAAAAAGACCACCCGTTTCCGGATGGTCTTGGTTTCCCCGTAAGCAATTGTTATTGCTTTAGGATCTTTTGAGTCACTCGGTTTGTTCCTTGTATTACTTCGATGAGATATGTACCAGCTACGTAGGTATCTCCGAACCGGTAGGTTTCAAGAGGACTACCTCTTAGCTGCTGTAGTTTCTTGCCAGTGATGTCATAAACGTTGATCACAACTGTTTCTTTCGATGCAGATTGGATCGACAAGTTAAAGAAGGACTCGGTCGGCAATGGCCATACTTTAATGCCCATTGTTGTCGACTGAACTCCCAGTTTCGGATTGTTTACAGGCACATCTTGTGTCAGACGCGTATTACAGCCGGTGTTGGTCACGTCAGCCGTAGCGGTCTGGCTTGTACAACCTGCACTGCCGGTTTCCAGCACGTAATATCCGGTTCCAATAGCGAGGCCTGTCCAGGAAAGAGCCTGGTTATTACCAGCTACAGTTTTGGCCGCCTGGACGTTCGCATTAGCGCCGTTCCTCAGCTGATAACTTACTCCAGTACGCGTATTGCTTAATTGGATGGTCCCTGTATTGTCCACGCAAACATTGCTTCCCGTGATATTTGCCACGATCGGTGTAGTTCCGCTAACAACGGCGGCATTTGCGGTTGTACTAGTACAGCCACCCGAAGCAGTTGCGACTATATGGTACCCATTATCTGCTTGTAATCCGGTCCAGTTCAGGGCCGAACCTGTTCCTGGTTTCGCGGCCTGTGCATTGCTGTTACTACCAAACTTCAACTGGTAGCTCACACCGACTTGCGAACTGCTCAGAGTAATAGTTCCCGTATTGGGCCCACAACTCGGACCGGCGGTGATTGTAAATACCGTCGGAGTACTTCCTGCTGCGACATTTGCAGTCTGGGTTTGGCTTGTGCAACCGCCTGCAGCTGATGCAACCACGTAGTATCCATTACCAAGAGCAAGCGCAGTCCAGGTCAATCCTGAGCCGGTGCCTGCTTTTGCTGCTTGTACATTCGCATTGCTGCCATTTTTCAACTGGTACATTACACCCGTTTGTGAACCACTTAAGGCCATGGTTCCGGTATTGGCCGTACAAACAGCACTTCCCGTTAGCGTGAATACTGTCGGTCCTGTTGCTGTTGTGATATCAGCCGCTAAGGTCTGGCTTGTACAGCCATTTGTATTTGTAGCGACTACATAATAACCATTTGCGGTACCAAGCGCAGTCCAGGTCAGTGATGAGCCAGTACCTGACTTGGCTGATTGCACGTTGCTGTTAGTATTGTCCTTTAACTGGTAAGTTACACCGGTTTGCGAGTTGCTTAACGTGAGCGTTCCTGTGTTCGGAGTACAGATTGAACTTCCCGTAAGCGTGAACACTGTTGGCGCGCCTCCGCTGGTAACGGCAACATTACTGGTTGTGCTGGTACAGCCACCCGATGCCGTCGCTACTATATGATATCCGTTGTCGGCAGCCAGTCCCGTCCATGTGAGTGCAGAACCCGTTCCAGCCTGCGCCGCTTGCGCATTACTGTTACTACCAAGCTTCAACTGATAGCTTACGCCTACGTCTGAACTGCTCAGTGTAACAATTCCCGTGTTGGGTGAACAAATTATACCTCCTGTGATAGTGTATACAGTCGGACCCGCTCCCGCTGCAACATCTGCAGCAAGGGTTTGGCTTGTGCAGCCACCCGAAGCCGTCGCCACCACGTAGTATCCATTTCCAAGGGCAAGCGCCGTCCAGGTCAATGGTGAACCGGTACCTGCTTTTGACCCTTGTATATTAGCGTTGCTGCTGTTTTTCAATTGGTAGCTTACACCCGTTTGAGAACCACTTAAGGTCATGGTTCCGGTATTGGGCGTACAGATAGCACTTCCTGTCAGTGTGAATACTGTCGGTCCGGTTGCTGTTGTGACATTAGCCGCTGCAGTCTGGCTACTACAGCCATTCGTATTTGTAGCCACCACATAATATCCATTTGCTGCGCTCAGGCCAGTCCAGGTCAGTGATGTGGCGGTGCCTGACTTGGCTGATTGCACATCGCTGTTTGTGTTATCCTTTAGCTGGTAGGTTACTCCTGTTTGTGAGTTACTTAGTGTCAGCGTACCTGTATTCGGTGTGCAGATTGAACTGCCCGTAAGTGTGAACACCGTTGGCAGACCTCCACTGGTAACGGCAGTATTGCCAGTTGTACTTGTACAGCCACCAGGTGCGGATGCTACAATATGGTAACCACCGTCTGCCTGTAATCCTGTCCAGGTAAGGGCAGAACCCGTTCCGGCTTTTGCCGCTTGCGCATTGCTGTTGCTACCAAGCTTCAATTGATAGTTTACGCCCAGTTCGGAACCGCTCAATGTTACAACTCCTGTGTTTGGCGTGCAGATCATACCACCGGTGATGGTAAATACAGTCGGCGCACTTCCGGTAGATACATTCGCTGTGCCGGTTGTACTTGTACAGCCACCAGCAGTGATCGTCGCCACCACATAATATCCGTTTCCAAGGGCAAGTGCGGTCCAGGTCAATGGTGAGCCGGTACCTGCTTTTGCCCCCTGTACATTAGCGTTGCTGCTGTTCTTCAATTGATAAGTTACGCCCGCTTGTGAACCACTTAAGGTCATGGTTCCGGTATTTGCTGTGCAGATAGCGCTTCCTGTAAGATTAAATACAGTTGGCAAAGTTGGCAAAGTCACATCCGCCGGACTTGTCTGGCTAGTGCATGTATTCGAATTTGTCGCTACAACATAATACCCTGTATTCGCTGCTACTCCCGTCCATATCAGTGAAGACCCAGTTCCGTTCTTGGCTGCCTGAACATCTCCATTGCTACTATTCTTCAATTGATAGCTGACCCCTGTTTGCGAGTTGCTTAAAGTCAGAGTTCCGGTATTCGCTGGACAGGTAGCTGTGCTTCCTGTTAAGTTAAATACTGTTGGCAGGCCGGTATTGACAGTTACAGTTACAGAAGCCGTATTGCTGCAACCTGTAGCGGTGTTTGTTTTTGTAACAGTATAGGTAGTGGTGACAGAAGGATTCGCCGTCGGGTTGCTCGCTGTTGACGAGCTGAGATCCGTAGTTGGGCTCCATGAATAAGTAAATCCAACCTGACTTGCTTCTCCGATCTGCGCACCATTTACATTTTGTGTGCAATTCTTAGTGAACGGTGAACCTGCACTCACCGTTGGCGGTGCGGGTATGTTATCGATAGTCACATCGGT
>Ga0207648_10002546_pt1 | contig 19547 bp, 13 predicted proteins | sample KBSMisM32_FD_184310 | JGI IMG/M metagenome (GOLD analysis project Ga0207648, IMG submission 184310) | Miscanthus rhizosphere microbial communities from Kellogg Biological Station, Michigan, USA - KBS Miscanthus M3-2 (SPAdes) (version 2) | ecosystem: Host-associated > Plants > Roots >...
GCGGTCCGCCTGCCCACCGCCGCCAAGGCTTCGGTGGGTCCGCCGTAGCTTCACGCGAAGGCGGAAAGGCGGACACTACGTACCGAGGAGCAGCCATGAAAGCGACGCACGTGTTGTATGGCAGCGTGACGGCTGCCGGGCTCGCACTCCTTCTCTTCACCTCGGCCACGTCGATCCGCGGCCAGCAGCCGGCGGCCACGGTCGCAATCGACAACGACGACCTCGGCGGCGTCGTCACCGGCGCGTCCGGGCCGGAGGCCGGCGTCTGGGTGATCGCCGAAACCTCCGACCTGCCGACCAGGTTCGTGAAGATCGTCGTCACCGACGATCGCGGGCGCTACGTGCTCCCCGATCTGCCCAGGGCGAACTACAACGTGTGGGTGCGCGGCTACGGGCTGGTCGACTCGCCGAAGGTGCAGGCGATGCCCGGCAAGACGCTGGATCTGAAGGCGGTGCCGGCGCCGAACCCGCGCGCGGCGGCGGAGATCTACCCGGCCGGCTTCTGGCTGTCGCTGATCCGCGTGCCCGAGAAGAGCGAGTTCCCCGGCAACGCGCCGGGCGGCAACGGCATCTCGCCGACGATGAAGACGCAGTCCGACTGGATTCGCGCGATCAAGTCCGGCGGCTGCACCGCCTGCCATCAGCTCGGCACCAAGGGCACGCGCGAAGTGCCGAAGGCGCTGGGCACCTTCCACTCGTCGGTCGAAGCGTGGGATCGCCGCATCCTCTCCGGCCAGGCGGGTCAGCAGATGGCCGGCGGCCTGAACAACATGGGCAAGGATCGCGCGCTGCAGATGTTCGCCGACTGGACCGATCGCATCGCCAAGGGCGAAGTGCCGGCGGCGCCGCCGCGGCCGCAGGGGCTCGAGCGCAACGTCGTGATCACGCAGTGGGACTGGGCCGACCCGAAGGCGTACCTGCACGACGAGGTCTCGACCGATCGTCGCAACCCGACGCTCAACGCCAACGGCTTGATCTACGGCTCGCTCGAGCTCAGCGCCGACTACCTGCCGGTGCTCGATCCGACCAGGCACACCATCAGCCAGGTGAAGCTGACGGTGCGTGACGCGAACACGCCGCCGACGCCGGCGGCGATGCCGAAGCCGTCGCCCTATTTCGGCGAGGAGGCGATCTGGACGAGCAAGAACAACGTCCACAACCCGATGTTCGACGACAAGGGGCGCGTGTGGATCACGTCTGCGGTCCGTCCGGCCGCCAACCCGGACTGGTGCAAGGAGGGATCGAGCCATCCGTCGGCGAAGCTCTATCCGATCGCGCAGGCGGGGCGTCACCTCGCCGTCTACGATCCGAAGACGAAGCAGCTCTCGCATATCAGCACCTGCTTCGGCACCCATCACCTGATGTTCGCCGAGGACGCGAATCACACGCTGTGGACGAGCGGCGGCAGCCAGGTCGTCGGCTGGCTCAACACCAGGATGTGGGACGAGACCCACGACGAGGCGAAGTCGCAGGGCTGGACGGCGATGATCATGGACACCAACGGCAACGGCAGGCGCGACGCCTACACCGAGCCGAACCAGCCGGCCGATCCGGCGAAAGACCGGCGCTTCGGCGGCGGCGGCTTCTACTCGGTCGCGCCGGCGCCCGACGGTTCGGTGTGGGGATCGGTGCTCGGCATGCCGGGCGCCGCGGTCCGTCTCGTGCCAGGCTCGAACCCGCCGGAGACGACGCTGGTCGAAGTGTACGAGCCGCCGTTCAACAACCCGAAGGCGCCGCTGTCGGGCTACTCGCCGCGCGGCATGGACGTCGATCGCAACGGCGTCGTGTGGGCGGCGCTCGCGAGCGGGCACATGGCCAGCTTCGATCGCCGCAAATGCAAGGGGCCGCTGAACGGACCGACGGCAACCGGTCAGCATTGCCCGGAGGGATGGACCCTCTATCCCGAACCGCTGCCGCAGCTGAAAGGCGTCACCGAATCAGGCAGCGCGGAAGCGAGCTACTACACCTGGGTCGACTGGCACGACACCTCCGGCTTCGGCCCGAACACGCCGATCAACACCGGCAACGCGTCAGAAGGGCTGCTGGTGCTGAAAGACGGCAAGTGGGTCGTGCTGCGCGTGCCGTATCCGACCGGCTTCTACACGAAATGGATGGACGGCCGGATCGACGATGCGAAGGCGGGATGGAAGGGGCGCGGGCTGTGGGCGACGATCAGCACCCGGACGCCGTTCCACATGGAAACAGGGAAGGGCACGACCAGCAAAGTCATGCACTTCCAATTACGCCCCGATGCGCTGGCGAAGTAGCCAGCCCCGAGCCCCTAGGCCCCAGTCCCTGCGAGCGGCTGCAATCGACAGATCCAGCCGCTCGCGGCGTCGCAATACCACAGCACGCCGTCCTTGACGTCGAGCCCGTGCGGCTCGGGATCGTCTTTCGTCAGCTGGATCTTCGCGAGCCGCGCGCCGTCTTTCGGATCGAGCTTGTAGATCGCGCGGCCGTCGGATTCCACGCACCACAGTGAGCCGTTGTCCCACGCCAGGCCGTGCGTCCGCACGCCGGGCGCGGGAATCGAGCGGACCACCTCGCCGCTCTCGGGCTCCATCAGGAACAGCTTCCCGGACGCCGGCACCGCCATCCAGTACTTGCCGTCGACCCACTTCATCCCGTGCGCGCCCGACGGCGTGGTCACCCGTCCGTAAAGACCGGCGCCCGGCGTCGGCCACGACTTCAGCGTCCGGCCGGTCTTCGCATCAACCTTGAGCGTGAGCGGCGGGAGCTTCGGGTCGCTGGCCTTGGTCGAGCCGATCCACAGCGCGCCGTTGCCCCAGGTGATGCCGCTGCCGTGAAGCGACTCGGTCTGGACGGTGGCGAGGATCGAGCCGTCTTCGGGCCGGACCTTGAAGGCCTTGTTCGGATCGACCTGATCCAGCACCCAGAGCCCGTCGGCGACGAACTGCAGATCGTTCGGCTGCGTGCAGCCGGCAATCTTGTACAGCTTCTCGACCCGCCGGGCGACGAGCGGCGGATCGGGCGCGGCCGCGAAGACGCGGCGCGCGGCGGCCGATGCGGCGACCGCGGCGAGAAAGGCACGACGCGACCAGACATGCTGTTCGGCCATCACGTCCTCCGGAGTCGTGGCGAAAAGATCGCTGCTGGAGTATATATCCCACGGCGTTTCATGCGAGTTCTTCTCTGCGCCGTCGCCGCCATCGCCGCCACTGCCGTCACCGCCGCCCAGCAGGGCGCCCGCGGCGGCGACTGGCGCTGGCACAGCGGCGATTCCGGCAGCACCAAGTACGCCGCCCTCGACCAGATCAACCGCACCAACGTCTCGACGCTGCGCATCGCCTGGCGGCGGCCGGCGGTCGACCCGAGCCTCGGCGGCGGGCGGACGATCGCCTTCTCGAACGACTTCCGCGCCACGCCGCTGCTCGTCGACGGCGTCCTCTACGGCTCGAACGGCATCGGCTTGATCGAGGCGTTTCACCCAGCCACCGGCAAGACGCTGTGGGTCCAGCAGCCGTTCGCGGGCGAGCCGGACGAAGGGCTGCGCGGCAACAGCACGCGCGCGGTCGCGTTCTGGTCACGCGACGGCGAGCGCCGGCTGTTCTCGATTCGCGGCGAGTACCTGATCGCGATCGATCCGAAGAGCGGCGCGCCGGTCGCCACGTGGGGCGCCGGCGGCCGCGTGCATCTCAAGCCGGGCCTCGGCCCGCGCGCGACCACCTACCAGTCGAGCAGCGGTCCCCAGGTCTGCGGCGACGTCGTGATGGCCGGCGCGCAGATGACCGACGCGCCGCAAACCCGCACGCAGCCGCCGGGCGACGTGCAGGCGTTCGACGTCCGCACCGGCAAGCCGCGGTGGACCTTCCACGTCATCCCGCAGCCGGGAGAAACGGGGAACGACACCTGGGAGCGCGACTCGTGGGCCTACTCGGGCCAGGCGAACCTCTGGTCGCTCATCAGCGCCGACGAGGAGCTCGGCCTCGCCTACCTGCCGCTCACCAGCGCGACCAACGACATGTACGGCGGCCACCGGCCAGGCAACAACCTGTTCAGCAGCACGCTGGTCGCGGTGAAGTGCGCCACGGGCGAGCGCGTGTGGCACTACCAGCTGGTGCACCACGATCTCTTCGACTACGACCTGCCGGCCGCGCCGATCCTCGGCGACATCTCGGTCGACGGGCGGCGAATCAAGGCGGTGGTGCAGGTCACCAAGCAGGCGTTCGCGTTCGTGTTCGATCGCGTCAGCGGCGCGCCGGTGTGGCCGATCGAGGAGCGCCGCGTGCCCGCCTCGGACACGCCCGGCGAGCGTGCCGCCGCGACGCAGCCGTTTCCGACCAAGCCGCCGCCCTTCGATCGCCAGGGCGTCACGGTCGACGATCTCATCGACTTCACGCCGGAGCTGCGGGCTGAGGCGCTGCAGCTTGTGAAGCAGTACCGCCTCGGCCCGCTGTTCACGCCTCCGTCGATCCGCGGCGACGCGCCCGGTGCGACCAGGGGCACGATTCAGCTCCCCGGCTCGGTCGGCGGCGCCGACTGGCAGGGCGCCGCCTTCGATCCCGAGAGCGGCATGCTCTACGTCTCGTCGATCACCGGGCCGTTCGTCGCCGATCTCGTCAAGGGCGATCCGGCGCGGACCGATCTCGATTACGTGCCCGGGCGGCGCGCGTATCCGGCGGGGCCGCAGGGGCTGCCGCTGCTCAAGCCGCCCTACGGCCGGATCACGGCCATCGACTTGAACAAGGGAGAGATTGCCTGGAGCGTCGCGCACGGCGACGGTCCGCGCGATCACCCGCTGCTCAAGCCGCTCAACCTGCCGCCGCTGGGCAACCCGGGACGCGGCGGGCTGTTCGTCACCAGGACCTTGTTGTTTGCCGGCGAAGGCGACCCGGTGATGGTTCGCGCCGGCAGCCGGCTTCCGCCCGGGATGCCGCGCTCGATCGCGCCCGGCGCCGGCGGCAGGAAATTCCGCGCCTTCGACAAGGCAACCGGCGCGTCCCTGTGGGAGACGGAGCTCCCGGCGGGAACCACCGGCGCCCCGATGACCTATCTCTTCGACGGCCGCCAGTACATCGTCGTCGCCATCGGCGGCGTGGACCATGGCGCCGAGTACATCGCGCTCAGCCTTCCCTGATCGATCGGACCGTCCGGACTGTTACTGGCCACTGGTCACTGGCTACTGACGACTGACTCGAGGGTTATTATGACGACTCGCCAGACCCGCGCCGCGATCGTGCTTGCCTGCGCCGCCGGCGTGATGCTCGGCATCGCCGCCACGACGGTGGTTCGGGGCGAGCAGGGACAGCCGGCCGCTCGCCGCCGTGTGATCCGTCCGGAGAAGATTCCCAACACCGGCCTGCCTTACAGCCCCGGCATCCTCGTCGGCAACACGCTATATCTCTCGGGAAACCTCGGGCGCGACCCGGTCACCGCCGGGCTGGTTCGCGGCGGCATCGAAGCCGAGACGCGCCAGGCGCTCGCCAACATGCGCGAAGTGCTGAAAGCGGCGGGAATGGAGTTCAAGGATGTGACGACGGTGACCGCCTACATCGCCAGCTTCGACGACTTCGCCAGGTTCAATACGGTCTATCGCGAGTATTTCCCGTCAGATCCGCCGGCGCGCGCGACCGTGCAGGTCGCCGCCCTGAATGATGGTGCCCGCGTCGAGCTGCAGATGATCGCGGTCAAATGACAGATCCCAATCGCCGTCGTCCGCGGCGGCGACATACAACCGCTTGAACAGACGCCCGTTGCGCGTTTTTTTTGTCAAAAAGCCACTTGACACTATGTACGTTCGGTCACACATTAACGCCCACAGCACGACACATTGCGTTGATGAGTAGACCCGGATGGTCCTCTTCCCCCAGCAGGCTGGCGACGCAGTCGCAACGGCGACCTGGATCGAGGTGCGCTGCACCGGCTGCGGACGCCTGCTACAGAGGATGGAACCGCAGGCGCTGCGGCCGGGCAAGCACATCGAGATCAAGTGCTCGCGCTGTCACGTCGTGAACGATCTCGTCGGCACTGACAGCACCACCATGTAAGCAGTCCCAAGCGGCTGCGGTTTTCAAAGAGGCCCGTTTGCGCGGAGAGGCCCAGGACTCGCGCAACGGGCCTTTTGTGTTTTCGAACTCGTTTTTTTGGGGGAGGCGTGCATGACACCACACGACATGCTCCGCATGAACCGGCGCGACCTGCTCAAGCTGGGTGGCGCCGTGCTTCTCGGAACGGCTGCCGGCGATCCGCTGGCCGCTTCCGATCCGCCCACTTCGTCGTCGTGCTCGTTCGTGCCCGAGGAGGGCATGCTGTTTCAGTCGCCGTGCGGGGGACAGGGCGCGATCGAGGTGTTCCCAACGAGCCCGTTCATCCTCGAGCCGTTCCGCCCGGACAATTACCTGCCGGTGCCGGAGCCGCTCGCGCCGGTCACAGCGCTCGACCCGCCGTGCGCCTTCGATGTCGGGCAGCAGGCGTCGGACGGGGAAGCGGCCAGCACGCACCAGGTCAAGCCGGCGGACCTCGGTCTTCCCGATCCGGTCTGCTATCACATCGTTCTCAAGGTCGCAGAGCACTCCTTCACGAACTCGAAGGTTCAGCCGATCGACGCGGCCGGCAACCCGGTGACGCCGCCGAGGGGCGCGAAGTTCGTCAATGGCTACCTGCCGAAGAGCACCATCTTCGGCTTCAACGGTCAGTTCCCCGGACCGATGATCAACGCGCGCTACGGCCAGCCGGTCGTCGTCAAATTCGAGAACCAGCTGAACCCGAAGCTGGCGCACGGCAACTTCGGCTCGCCGAACGGCGGGTTCCTCACGCACCTGCACAACGCGCACACCGCACCCGAAAGCGACGGCAACCCGCATTTCCGCCCGGGCGGTTATGTGCCCGGCCAGTGGGTCCACAACCTCTACCTGAACTACCCGGCCGGCGGCGACGACAACGAGAAGCAGTCGTTCCTGTGGTTCCACGATCACTTCGAGGGCTACACCGGCGCCAACGTCTACAGGGGGCTCGTCGGCCTCTACCCGATCTACGACGAGGAGTCGAAGCTCGACCCGGGGGACGAACGAAAGGGACTTCACCTGCCGGGCGTGCGCCGCGACCCGAAGAACGGCGCGTTCGCGGTCGATTACGACATCCCGCTTGCGTTCTACGACTGCGTGCTCGACGACGGCGTGACGCCGCACCAGGATTTCCACACCGGCTGCGGAGAGACGCATCCGGAGTGGTGGGGGATGACCTTCTTCAAGCACTTCCCGAACCACGGGTTCGTCGGCGACATCTTCACCGTCAACGGCAAGGCGTTTCCGGTGCTGAAGGTCAAGCGGCGGAAGTACCGCTTCCGCTTCCTCGACGCGTCGATCGCGCGCGTCTACGAGTTCAAGCTGATGAAGTCGGCAGCGGGTCCGGTGCCGGCGCGCGGCACGCAGGGCCAATGGCTCGTCCCGGACGGCAGGCAGTGCGCGACCTTCACCCAGATCGCCAGCGAGGGCGGCCTGCTGCCGGCGCCGATCGTCCGCGACTCGTTCGAGATCTGGCCGTCGCGGCGCAAGGAGATGATCGTCGACTTCAGCGCCTTCAAGGCGGGGGACGAGATCTATCTGGTGAACATCGCCAAGATGGAGGACGGCCGCAAGCCGGACAACTCGGATCCTGCCTACAAAGTGCCGCTGCTCAAGTTTGTCGTCGGCGAACTGGCGCCGGGGGAGACGGACCAGAGCGTGATCCCGGACAAGATGCGTTCGCTTCCGTACGTCGACTTCAGCGACGAGGCGCTGGCGAAGCTTCCGCATCGCACCTTCGAGCTGAAGCGGGGCGGCGTATCCGGCGGGCTGAACCTCGATCCGATCACCGAGGAGCTGAACCGCGAAACCGAGTGGCTGATCAACGACCGGCCCTTCATGCTCTGCGACCCGCTCGCGCGGCCAATGAAAGGGTGTCCCGAGGTGTGGCACGTCAAGAATGGCGGGGGCGGCTGGGTGCATCCGATGCATTTCCACATGGAGGAGCACCGGATCATCGAGAAGAACGGCGTACGTTTCCGCACCGTGACGCCGTCAGGGCCCGACGACGCGTTTGCGAAAGAAGACACGATTTCGCTCGGACCGGGAGACGAGGTGGTGATCTATCGCAACTTCCGCGACTTCCCGAGCGCGAAGATGGCGGCGGTCGGCTATACCGCGAAGTACGTCGCCCACTGCCACAACCTCGCGCACGAAGATCACAACATGATGTTCGGCTGGGAGATCATCAACCCGAAACTGATCTGATGAAGACGGCGCTCTCGGTTCTCCTGGTGGCGGCTCTCGGCGCCGGCTTTCTCGCCGGGGCGTGGTACGCACGGCGCGGCGGCATGGCCGCCGCCGCGTCGGAGCGGGGCGCGGTGCTGTACTACGTCGATCCGATGCATCCGGCCTACAAGTCGGACAAACCAGGCACCGCCCCCGACTGCGGCATGGCGCTGCAGCCCGTCTATCGAGAGGCCGCCGCTCAGCCAGAGACCGGATCGAGCATCGTCATCAGCAGCGAGCGCCAGCAGTTGATCGGCGTGCGCGTCGAGCCGGTCGCCTCCGGCGCGCGCGACGAGACCCTGCGCCTGTACGGACGCGTCGCCGCCGACGAAAACGCCGTGCATCGCGTCGACGTCGGCATCGACGGCTACATCCGCGAGCTGTCGACGGCGACGGCCGGCAGCGAAGTGCGGAAAGACGAGTGGCTGGCGACGTTCTCGGCGCCCGAGCTGCGCCAGCCGATTCAGGGCTACCTCGTCGCCGTGGAGCTGTTCGAGCGCGCCAGGAAAGAAGGCGACTCGCGCGGAGGGCTCGACATTGCCGGCGCCGGCGTGCAGCAGAACGTCGATCGGCTGGTGACGCTGGGGATGTCGAGCGTCCAGATCGCGGAGATCGCCCGCACCCGGCAGGTGCCGCACGCGTTCAGCATCACCGCGCCGGTCAGCGGCTTCGTGCTGGCGCGCAGCATCAGCAAGGGACAGAAGTTCGGCCGCGGCGACGAGCTGTATCGCATCGCCGACCTGCGCCGCGTCTGGGTGATCGCCGACGTGGCCGGCGCCGACGCGGCGTACGTCAAGGAAGGCGCGCGCGCCGAGGTCTCGGTGCCGGGGCGCGGCGCGCCGCTGCGCGCGCGGGTCAGCCGCGACCGGCGGCCCGAGTTCAACCCGGACACGCAGTCGGTGACGCTGCGGCTCGAGGTCGACAACCCCGGCTTCGTGCTGCGGCCGGAGATGTTCGTCGACGTCGATCTTCGCGTCGCGCTGCCGGCGGCGTTCTCGGTGCCGGTCGACGCGATCGTCGACGCCGGCCTGCAGAAAGTCGTCTTCGTCGAGCGCGCGCCCGGTCAATTCGAGCCGCGGCCGATCGAGACCGGCCCGGAGCACGGCGGCCGCGTGCAAATCCGCAGCGGCCTCGCCGCGGGCGATCGCGTCGTCGTCGACGGCACGTTCCTGCTTGATGCCGAGACGAGGCTTCGGAGCACTCGTCCCGGCGCCTTTCACTGACACGACGGTCAACGCAGAACCCGCTGAGCGCGCAGAACCTGCCCCGCCGCCGATGGGAACGCAAAGCCCGCAAAGCCCGCAAAGCTCGCGCTGACCGAGCCGCACGTCGGCCAGCGAAGCTGGCCGACAACTCGCGCAAGAAAAACGGCAGGAACACAAGCAGCTCGTGAACACGGTCCTGCTTGCGTTCCCGCCGTTTCTCTTGCGCGAGGCCGCCGCGTTGCGGCGGCGTGCGGCTGGGTCAGCGCGTGTCTGGCGCTCTGCGAGTTCCGCGAGCTCTGCGTTTCGCCGCCGTGGGTGCGATCGCAGTGACAGCGCTTTGCGGGCTTTGCGCCTGCCACGCCGGAGCTCGTCGTGTTTTGTAGCGAGCGTAGGCGGGGGCTTTGCGTTCTATCAAGCGTCGCGGCAATGGAGCGGCGGGCTCTGCGGGTCTCTGCGGGTTCTGCGTTGACCGTCGTAGACACGCGGCAGGCGCGCGGGTGGGGCACCCAAGTTTCCGCTCCGGGCGGGAGATTCTAGGGTAAGGTAACTCCGCTGGAGGAGGTTCCATGCGTGCCTTCCTGACGACGTCATTCGCCGCACTGCTTCTAACGCTCGTCGCCGCCGCGCCGCTGTCGGCCGATGTGGTGCGGATTGAAGTGCAGACCCGGTCCGACCTGGCGGGCGGGCAGGCGTTCGGATCGGCCGGCGCCTACGAGAAGCTCGCCGGCAAGATCTACTTTGCCGTCGACCCGTCGCTGCCGGCCAACAAGATCGTCACCGATCTCGACAAGGCGCCGCGCAACGCCGCGGGCAAGGTCGAGTTCTCGTCCGACTTCTATCTGATCAAGCCGAAGCAGATCGAGAAGGGCAACGGCGCGGTGCTCTACGAAGTGTCGAACCGCGGCGGCAAGGGGATGCTCGGCTTCTTCAATCACGCCGCGGGCAGCCTCGATCCGTCGAAGCCGGAGGAAATGGGCGATGGTTTCCTGATGAAGCAGGGCTTCACGCTGCTATGGGTCGGCTGGCAGTTCGACCCGCCGCAGCGGCCCGGCCTCGTGCGCGTCTACCCGCCGGTCGCCACCGAGAACGGCCGCCCGATTCGCGGCCTCGTCCGCAGCGACTTCGTCGTCACCGAGCGCGAGGCCGACCATTCGCTCGCCGATCGCGACCACACGGCCTACGCGGTCGTCGATCCCGACTCGCCCGACAACGTCCTCACCGTGCGCGACTCGGTCGACGGCCCGCGGCGCGTCGTGCCGCGCAGCGAGTGGCGCTTCGGCCGCGACGATGGCGGCAAGGCGGTGGGCGACGTGACGCGCGTCTACATGTCGTCGAAGTTCCAGCCCGGGAAGATCTACGAAGTGGTGTACACGGCGCAGGCGCCGCCGGTGGTCGGCCTCGGGCCGGCCGCGATCCGCGACGTCGTCTCGATGCTGAAGTACTCGTCGGCCGAGCCGCTGTCGATCCCGGCGTCCGCCATCAAGCGCGCGCTCGCGTTCGGCGTCTCGCAGAGCGGCCGCTTCCTGCGCACCTATCTCTACTACGGGTTCAACCGCGACGAGAGGAACCGCAAGGTGTTCGACGGCGTGATCGCGCACGTTGCCGGCGCCGGGCGCGGCAGCTTCAATCACCGCTTCGCGCAGCCGTCGCGCGACGGCCATCCCTATCTCAACTTCTTCTATCCGACCGACATCTTTCCGTTCACCGACGTGGCGCAGACGGATCCGGAAACCGGCGTCAACGACGGCTTGCTGACGCATGCCGGATCGCCGGAGCTGCTGCCAAAGGTCTTCTACACCAACTCGGAATACGAGTACTGGGGGCGCGCGGCGTCGCTGATTCACACCACCGTCGACGGCAAGAGCGACGCGCCGCTGATGGACAACGTCCGCATCTACCTGCTCTCGGCCGGCCAGCACGGCCCGGCGGCCTTCCCGCCGGCGCAGACGATCGGCCAGCAGAAGAACAACCCGCTCGATTACCGCTGGGCGATGAAGGCGCTGCTGCTGGCCATGGATCGCTGGACCGCGACCGGCGCGGCGCCGCCGCCGAGCCGCTATCCGAAGCTCGCCGACAACACGCTGGTCGCGCCCGACAAGCTGCGGTTCCCGAAGCTGCCGGGCGTGACGACGACAACCGCGGTCCACAAGGCGTATCACGCCGACTACGGGCCGAAGTTCGCGACCGAGGGCGTGGTCTCGCAGGAGCCGCCGCGCATCGGCACCGCGTTCCCGATTCTCGTGCCGCAGGTGGACGCGGACGGCAACGGCATTGCCGGCATCAGGATGCCGGAGCTGGCGGTGCCGCTGGCGACCTACACCGGCTGGAACCTGTTCAACGATCGATCCGGCCCGGTGACCGTGCTGTCGAGCATGCAGGGCTCGTACGTGCCGCTGGCGAAGAGCGGCGCCGAGAAGAAACGCAACGGCGATCCGCGCGCGTCGATCGACGAGCGCTATCGCGACAAGGAGCAGTACCTGGGCCAGGTGACGAAGGCGGCGCAGGATCTGGTGGCGCAGGGGTACCTGCTCGCGGAAGACGTGCAGCCGGTCGTCGCCAACGCGGCGAAGCACTGGGATTACGCCGCAGCCGCGGCGGTGCCGTCGACGCCGCAGCCGCAGAAATGATCGATCGGCGGCAGCTCTTGAAGGCGGGCCTCGCCGCCGGGTTCGGGTCGACGCTCGAGCGCGGCGCGGCCGCGCAGGGCGACGCCGCCGCCGCCCGGCCGAAAGAAGGAGACCTGCTGGTGAAGGTCGGCGACCGCGCCGGCACGCCGCTGACGCCGGCCGACATCCCGATCGCCGGCGCGCCCCTTGCCGCGTGGGCGATGGACGCGGCCGATCGCACGGTGCGCAGCGGATCGCGCCTCAACCAGCTGCTGCTGTTGCGCTTCGATCCGCAGGGATTGACGCCCGAGACGCGGGCGCGCGCCGCGGATGGCGTGGTGGCGTATTCGTCGATCTGCACCCACACCGGCTGCGACATCGAAGAGTGGCGCGGGGACGAGCAGCAGCTCGAATGCGCCTGCCACTTCTCGATCTTCGATCCGAAGGATGGCGGCAAGGTGGTCGACGGCCCGGCGCCGCGCGTGCTGCCGGCGCTGCCGCTGACGGTCGCCGACGGCCGCCTGGTCGTCGCCAGAGGATTTCTCACGCCGGTCGGCTTCGAGAAAGGGTGAGCGAGGTGCAATGAAGGCATCGAGGGCCATGCAGATCGTCGCGCTCCTGTTCATCGCGATCCTCGCCATCATCCCGGTGCACGGGCTCAGTGCAACGCCGCAGCAGCCGCCGCCGGCGCAGCCGGCTGCTGCGCCTCCGCCTCCCTTGCCGATGCCGGCGATCCTGAAGAACTACAAACCGGTGACCGCCGATCGCCTCAAGAAGCCTGATGACGGCGACTGGCTGAGCGTTCGTCGGACCTACGACGGCTGGGGCTACAGCCCGCTGCAGCAGATCACGCCGCAGAACGTGAGAGGACTCCAGCCGGTGTGGGTCTTTTCGACCGGCGTCACCAACGGCCACGAAGCGCCGCCGATGGTGAACAACGGCGTGATGTTCGTCGCCACGCCCGGCAACCAGGTGATCGCGATCGAGGCGAAGACGGGCGTTCTGCTCTGGCGCTACAAGCGGCCCCTGGCCGACGATGTCATCCTGCTGCACGCGACCAGCCGCGGCGTGGCGCTTTACGGCGACAAGGTGTACTTCGCCTCCGGCGATGCGGTGCTCGTCGCCCTCGACGCGGCGACCGGCAAGGAAGTCTGGACGGCGACCGTCGGCGACAACAAGCTGGGCTACTACTGCTCGGTGGCGCCGCTCGTGGCCGGCGGGAAAGTGATCGTCGGGGCGTCGGGCGGCGAGGTGGGTGTGCGCGGCTTCGTCGCCGCCTTCGATGCCGAGACCGGCAAGCCGGCGTGGAAGACCTTCACCGTCCCGGCACCCGGCGAGCCCGGCAGCGAGACGTGGCCGGCCGGCGGTGAACAGTGGAAGACCGGCGGCGGCTCGGTGTGGGTGACCGGCAACTACGATCCCGAAACCAACCTCACGTTCTGGGGCACCGGCAACGGCGGCCCGTGGATGGGCGATCAGCGTCCTGGCGACAATTTGTACACCTCGTCCACCGTCGCCTTCGACGTCGCCACCGGCGCTATCAAGGGGCACTTCCAGTACCACCCGAACGATTCGTGGGACTGGGACGAAGTCTCGCCGCCGATCCTCGTCGACTACCAGCGCAACGGCCGGACGGTCAAAGGGCTGATCAACGTCGCGCGCGACGGCTACCTGTGGTTCCTCGAGCGGACGAGCGGCCCGATCAAGTTCGTCCAGGGCATGCCGTTCGTGAAGCAGAACGTGTTCAGGAGCCTCGATCCGAAGACCGGCCGTCCCGACGTCGATCCGGCGCGGCAGCCGGGCACCGGGAAGATGGCGGAGTTCTGCCCATCGCACTGGGGCGGCAAGAACTGGCCGCCGATCGCCTTCAATCCGAAGACGCGGATGATTTACATCCCGGCCAACGAGAACCTCTGCGCCACGATCGTCGGCCGGCCGGTCACCTACACCGCCGGCCGCAGCTACACCGGCGCCACGACGACGATGCTGCTGGCGCCCGGCGCCGATCACGTCGGCGAGGTGCAGGGGTGGAACGTCGACACCGGCAAGCGCACGTGGACGCGTCCGTTTCCGGGCTCGATCAACTGGGGACCGATCCTGACGACCGGCGGCGGCCTCGTGTTCAGCGGCGGCACCGGCGATCGCATGTTCCGCGCGTTCGACGCGACCAGCGGCGCGGTGCTGTGGGAGTTCCCGACCAACTCCGGGATCATCGGCCAGCCGACCTCGTTCGCGATCGACGGCAAGCAGTACGTCGCCGTGCAGTCGGGATGGGGCATCGACGCGCGCGCGATGCAGGGACGCATGAGCCGGCTCGTCCCCGGCGAGTATCCCGAGGTGCCGGAGGGTGGTGCGGTCTGGGTCTTTGCGGTGAAGTGAGGGCAGGTACGGCGGGTCAGGCAATCATGCACTCTTATTTCAACGGAGAGTAGACAGTGCGGTAAACCAGGCGGATTCGACGGGAGGGAAAGAGCGATGCGTAGAGTCGCACTCGGCTTGATCCTCGGCGTCTCCCTGTTCGCGCAAGCACGGGCGCTGGCGCAGACAGGCACCTCGGAAATCGGCGGCAAGGTCACCGATCCGCAGGGCGGCATCCTCCCAGGCGTGGCGATCGTCATCACCAACCAGGACACCGGCGTGTTCCGCGAGCTGGTGACCGGCAGCGACGGCAGTTACTTCGTCTCCCAGATCGTTCCCGGGCGCTATCGCATCAACGCCAAGCTCTCCGGCTTCCGCAGCCTCGATCGGCGCGACATCGTGCTGACGGTCGGCAAGACGCTGACCCTCGACCTCACCCTCGACGTTGGCGGCGTCAGCGAAACGGTGACCGTGTCGGCCGAGTCGCCGCTGGTCGATCTCAGCTCGGCCGAGGTCGGCGGCCATATCTCCGCCGATGAACTGACCGCGCTGCCGGCCGGCAACCGCAGCTACATGGCCTTTGTCGGCAACATCCCCGGCGCGCAGTTCGTCCCCACCACCGGCTTCCTCAACGACACCATGCTCGCCAACGGCCAGTCGGCGGCGGCGAACAACGTCGTCTTCGACGGCGCCGGCAACGTCGACGATCTCCGCGGCTCGAATGTCGGCGGCCAGACGCGCACCGCCAACGAGTCGGTGCAAGAGGTCCAGGTGATGACCAACCAGTTCGACGCCGAGTACGGCCGCGCGTCGGGCGCGGTGATCAACGCCGTCACCAAGTCGGGCACCAACCAGCTGTCCGGCTCGCTGTTCGACTTCTTCACCGGCAAGGCGGTGACCGCGCGCGACTATTTCGCCAAGCAGAACGACGCGCCGAAGCCCGACGTGAAAAAACAGGAGTGGGGCGGCACGGTCGGCGGTCCGATCGTCAGGAACAAGCTGCATTACTTCGCCAGCCTCGAGCGGCTGGTGCAGAACCGCAACCAGTCGCGGACGTTTCCCACCCGGCCGGAATACAACTACGCCACCACCGACGATGTCTCGGCCTGGAATACGCTGTGGCGCATCGATCACCAGATCAGCGCCGGCAATACCTGGGCGTTCCGCTGGCTGCGCGAGTCGGCGCCGCAGTTCAACGTCCTCGACGGCACCAACGACACGCTCGAGGCCAACGACGACGAGACCGATCTCGATCAGACGCTGGTCGGCACGCTGACCAGCGTAGTGTCGAACACCCGCGTCAACACCGTCAGGCTCAGCCTCACCAAGGAACAGACGACGCACGCCAACGCGCTCTGGCGCGCGCTGAAGCCGGAGTATGCGACCTGCACGGTGTGTCCGGCGTCGGGGATCGCCGATCAGAGCCTGCTGCCGCCGATGCTGACCTACGTCAACAACATGAACCTGCAGGCCGACGACACGATGGACTTCTCCCTCAACGACAACATCGCGTTCGAGGACACGTTCTCGTGGTTCGTCCCCGACAAGAAGGGCAAGCACGACCTGAAGTTCGGCGCGCGGTACTCGCACATCTGGATCAGCAATCCCAACAACGCGATGGGTAACGGGCAGTACATCTTCGGCCACGACCGCCCGTTCAATGCGGCCGACCCGCGAACGTATCCGGAGCGGCTGCGAATCCGCGTGCCGGCGCCGCTCGACTACGAGCTGATCTCGCACGTCTGGGAGCTGTTCGCGCAGGACAAGTGGCAGCTGAGATCGGGCCTGACCTTCAGCCTCGGGATCCGCTACGACCTCGAGGTGATGCCGATCGACGAGATCGACAACCCGCTGTTCTCCGATCGCAACGCCTACCCGGTGGACAAGAACAACATCGCGCCGCGCCTCGGCATCGTCTGGAACCCGGACCACAAGGGCACGTCGGTGGTGCGGGCGGGCTACGGCATCTTCTACGATCGGACGCTGCTCGGCACGGTCGACAACTTCCTGTTCGACACCAAGTACGCGACCTCGTTCATCGCCGACTTCCCGCAGAACGCCGCCGACCCCGGCCCGGCAGCCGGGCGCTTCCCGTCCGACCCGGCGCTGAACACGACGACGGTGTCGCAGCTCACGCCGGCGGTGCGCTCCTACATCAATTCACTCTACCCGCCTGGCGCGGTGCGCCGGAACACCGGGACGGTCACCTGGGACGATCCCAATCGCGTTCAGCCGATGTTCACGCAGTTCAGCGCCGGCTACGAGCGCGAGATCGTGCGCAACCTGGCGTTGTCGGCCGACTACGTCCGGATGCTCGGCCGCGATCAGTTCCTCAGCCCGAACCTCAACATCGGCACCCGCATCAACACGACACGCACCGGCCGGATCGACTTCCTCGATCCGTACGGCATCCTGAACGCCAGCCTGAAACCGGGTGAGGATCCGTACGTCGCGGTCATCCGGTTGATCTCGAACCAGGGCTACAGCAACTACGACGCGCTGAACGTGTCGGTGGAGAAACGCTACAGCCACGGGTGGAATCTCCGCGGCGCGTACTCCCTCGGCTACTCGCGCGGGGTGACGCTGACCCAGGCCGGGAACGCCGGCCAGCCCCGGCTCCAGACCGGAACGGATCTCCACCTCGACGAGTACTACGCGCCCGCGGACACCGATCGCCTCCACAGCCTGGCGATCAGCGGCCGGATGGAAATCCCGAACACGCACGGCATAACGGTGAGCGGGATGCTGCGGATGCTGAGCGGCACACCGTACACGATCGAGGATCAGAACATCGATGCCGATCGCAACGGCGTGCTGTTCGATCCGCTGCCGGCGGGCAGCTACAGCGGCACCGCGCCGGGCGCGCTGCAGAACGTCGAGAACAAGGGCGGCCGCAACGGCGCGCGCGGCCCCGGCTTCGTGCAGCTCGATCTGCGCGTCGGCTACCGCGCCCGGCTGGGGACTCGGCGGACGCTCGACACGTTCCTCGATGTGTTCAACGCCACCGATCGCGCGAACTTCGTCAATCCGGTCGGCGATCGTCGCAACACCGCAGACTTCCTGCGGCTCTCGGCGCTCGTCGCCACGTCGGGCCTGCCGCGGCAGGCGCAGCTGGGCATCAGGCTTGGGTTTTAGCTAACGCGGTTGCAGAATTACCGGCGGCCGTCGGGCAGCCCTGAGAATGCGTTTCAAAATTGCGCGCGGCTCGCGCAGCGCAGGCCTTTAGGCCTGCCAACGGCCGCGCGGGCAGCCCTGAAGGGCTGCGCTACGAGTGATTTCGAACGCACTCTACAGGGCTGCGAGTTCGGCAAGGCACTCCAGCGAGAACATGAAACTCAGAGACCGTGGTGAGCGCAGAGAAAAATACGAACGTATTCTCTGCGTGCTCCGCGAGCTCTGCGTTCCGGCGTTGTGGCTCGTTGCCGCGATTGTGATCTCCGACGCGGTGCATGCACAACCGCCGCCGGTCACGGCGGCGCCGATCGCGATCGTCGGCGCGCGCGTCATCGACGGGACCGGCGCTCCGCCAATGGACGATGTGGTCGTCGTCGTCGACGGCGATCGCATTCGCGCCGCGGGCACGCGCGCGCAGACACGTGTGCCGCCCGGCGCGGCGGTGGTTCAAGCGGCGGGGAAGGTGCTCATCCCCGGCCTCGTCGACGTCCATTGCCACATCAACCAGCCGGCTGACGAGATGAAGCGCTACTGGCTTGCGCAGCTGCGCTGGGGCGTCACGACCATGCGGTCGGCGGGAAACGACAAGCCGGAAACGGTGCCGCTCTTCGCCGAGACCCGGCAGGGCCGGTTCCTGGCGCCGCGCGCCTACACCGCCGGACAGGGTTTCAGCGTCAACGGCCCGTATCCCGGCGCGCCGGTGTTCCGGCCGGCGACGCCGGACGAGGCGCGCGAGGATGTTCGCCGGCTGGCCGCGCAGAAGGTCGACGTCATCAAGATCTGGATGACCGACCCGAAATTTCCCGCGGAAGTGATCGCGGCCATCGTCGGCGAGGCGAGGGCGCACGGCATCCCGATCGTCTCGCACGTCACCGACGTGGCGAGCCTGCGGCAGCTGGCCGAGCTCGGCGTCACCGATTTCCTGCACAACCCGCGCGATCAGCCGGTGACGCCGGAACTGGTGGCCTACGCGAAAGCGAAGCACCTGAGCTTCGCACCGACGCTCGCGAACATGGAGTCGGGATGGTTCTACTATGAGCATCCCGACATCCTGGCAATGCCGATGCTGCAGGCGGCGCTGTATCCGCGCGGGCGACAGATGCTGGCCGATGCGGAGCGAAAAGAGAAGACGCTCTCGGCACCAGATCTGGCCCAGCGCAAGGCGCGGATGCGCGACCAGACCTACCCGTTCATCAAGGCGATGTCCGACGGCGGCGTGCGCATCGTCACCGGCACCGACTGCGGCGCGGAGGCGTCGCAGATCACGCCGTTCGGACACGCAACGCACCGCGAGATCCAGATGTTCGTCGAGGCGGGGATGCCGCCGCTGGCCGCGCTGCGCGCCGCCACGCTCGACGCGGCGCGCGTCATCACGCGCTCGGAAGATCCGGAGTACGGCGCCATTCGACCCGGGAAGGCAGCCGATCTGGTCCTGCTGGACGCCGACCCGACCGTCGACATCAACAACACGATCAAGATCAGCAGGGTCATGCGCGGCGGGTTCTGGGTGAGGTAGTCTTTCGGGCTGCCGCATGGCCCTGTCCGCCGGCACTCAGCTCGGGCCGTACGAAATCCAATCGCCATTGGGCGCGGGCGGTATGGGCGAGGTGTACCGTGCGCGCGACACGAAGCTGAATCGTGACGTCGCGATCAAGGTCCTGCTGACCACGGTGGCGAACGATCCAGATCGCATGGCGCGGTTCGGCCGCGAAGCGCAGCTGCTCGCGTCCCTCAATCACCCGCATATCGCCCAGATTTACGGGCTCGAAGAAGCGGATGGCGTCCACGCACTGGTGATGGAGCTGGTCGAGGGGCCGACGCTCGCGGATCGCATCGCTCATGGGGCAATCCCGCTGGACGAGGCGTTGGCGATCGCGAAGCAGATGGCCGAGGCGCTCGAAGCCGCCCATGAGCAGGGGATCATCCACCGCGACCTGAAACCTGCCAACATC
>Ga0207648_10002547_pt1 | contig 19539 bp, 17 predicted proteins | sample KBSMisM32_FD_184310 | JGI IMG/M metagenome (GOLD analysis project Ga0207648, IMG submission 184310) | Miscanthus rhizosphere microbial communities from Kellogg Biological Station, Michigan, USA - KBS Miscanthus M3-2 (SPAdes) (version 2) | ecosystem: Host-associated > Plants > Roots >...
TGTCAATATACTGGCATTTCAATGACTACAGACGGAGCGGCCATGTTTAGAGCCGTTGGCAGCGTTTTCAGCGTTGCCGCGATCGTGATGGGCTCCGCCGTTTCCGGAGCGGCCCAGGAACCGACGGTCGTCCACCACGCGGGCGGGTTCGAGATCGCGGTGATCGGCGATCTGAAGGGCTTCGCGCTCGGGTTCGACGTGCGGACGATCGAGCCCGGCCTGGACGTGGTCGCCTTGAAGCTGACCGCGCCTGCGCTCGCCCCGCCACCCCGGTTCACTCTCAAGTGGTCGCTGCCCTCGCAGGACGTGGCCGGGCAGTGGGCGACCGGCCGCCATCTGACCAAGACGCTGCGTCCGGACTGGTCGGGCGGCCGTCTGCAGGCGTCGATGTTCGCGCGCGAAGCGCCCGTGAGCTGCCTCTACGGCAGCGACGACGGGAACGTCCTCACCTTCGCCGTCTCCGACGCGCTCGACACCGTGCTCGTCGGCTCCGGCATCCGCGAAGAGGACGGCCGCCTCTACAACGAGGTGACGTTCTTCAGCGAGCCGCACCCGAGCGTCGGGGCCTGGAGCGCGGAGGTACGGCTGGACCGGCGGCGCGTCCCGTATTGGACGGCGCTTCGCGGAGTCTCCGACTGGTGGGCGGCCCAGCCGGGATACGCCCCCGCCACGGTGCCGGAGCCGGCGCGGCTGCCCGTCTACTCGACCTGGTACAACTACCACCAGAGCGTCGACGCGGCCGTGCTGCTCAAGGAAGTCGCGATCGCGAAGCAGCTCGGGCTCGACACCATCATCGTGGACGACGGCTGGCAAACCCTCGACACGGGTCGCGGCTACGCGTTCACCGGGGACTGGGAGCCGGAGCGCATCCCGGACATGAAGGCCTTCGTCGACGGCTGCCATGCCCTCGGCGTGAAGGTGATGCTGTGGTACGCGGTGCCCTTCGTCGGCAAGAACGCCAAGGTCGCGGCCCGCTTCAAGGACAAGTCGCTGCGCTACGACGAGCGCCTCGGCGCCTACGTCGTCGACCCACGTTACCCGGAGGTGCGCGAGTATCTCGTCGACGTCTACCGGCGTGCGTTGCGCGACTGGGGCATCGACGGCTTCAAGCTCGACTTCATCGAGCGGCTCGTGGCCGACGACAAGACCGTGCTCGAGGCCACGGGGGGCCGTGACTTCGCGTCCGTCAACGAGGCGGCCGATCGGATGATGACGGACGTGCTGCGTGAGCTGCGGCGGCTCAAGCCCGAGGTGATGATCGAGTTCCGGCAGCCGTACATCGGCCCGCTCATCCGCAAGTACGGGAACATGTTCCGCGCCAGCGACTGTCCCAACTCGTATCTCGCGAACCGGGTCAAGACGGTGGACCTGCGCCTCCTCACCGGTGACACCGCCGTGCACGCCGACATGATCATGTGGCACTACGGCGAGCCCGTGGAGCGGGCCGCCTTCCAGCTCCTCAACGTGATGTTCGCGGTGCCGCAGGTCTCCGTCCGGCTCCAGGAGATTCCGCGCGACCACTTCGAGATGGTGCGCTTCTACACGGACTACTGGCGGAGCAACCGCGCCGTCCTGCTCGACGGCGCCTTCGAGGCGCGCTCGCCCAACGCGAATTACCCCGTGGTGCGCGCGACCGCCGGAGGCAAGCAGATCGTGGGCCTCTACGAGGACGCCGTCGTGAGCCTCGACGGAGGCGCGATCGACGCCATCGACGTGCTCAACGCCAAGAGCTCGAAGCGCGTCGTGCTCGATGCCGCGCGCGACCTGGGCCGCTATCGGTACACCGTGCGCGACAGCCAGGGCCGGACGACCGACGCGGGCGAAATCGCGCTGTCCGCGGGCCCGCGCGCGTTCGCGGTGCCCGTGTCCGGTCTTCTCAGCCTCGAGCGCGTAGCCGGACGTCCGTAGCCGGCGTCAGCGCCGATGAGACTTCAAGTAACTTGTGAAGCTACTCGTTCCGGAACGAGTCGTCGCCGCCGGCGCGCGTCAGCGGGATGTGCCGAGCAACGGCCAGATCACTCCCTGCAGGAACGGCGGGTGGAACAGCAGCGGGAGCGGCAGCACGACCACGAGGAGCGTGAGCGCCCGTCCGAAGGGACCACGCTCGCGCTCCACCTGCGTCAGCGCACCGTGGATCGCGAAATAGAGCAGGGGCCGGCCGTACCCGGCGCGCACGGGCAGGCTGATCGCGACTTCGTGCAGGAGGCCGGAGAAGAGGAACGCAGCGGCGAGAGCGGCCCTCCGGCCCCGGCGCGCGGCGATCGGCCGGTAGACCGCGAGGGACGTCATCTCCGAGAAGGCGAGGTTCCAGCGCCGCGACCAGAACTCGCCGAGGCTCTTCGCGCGCCACGGCGCGCGGAAGAGCGGCCCCACGTCCGCGCCCGCCGCGCGCCACAGGCCGGCCAGGACGCCGAAGACCCCGAAGTGCAGGAAGAGGCTAAGGGCGGGAAGAAGGAGAACGGTCGCGAGCACCGTGGACGCGGTGAGGCGCCAGACGAGAAGCGCAAGCAGGAACAGCCCAGTTCCAAGCCCCACGTAGGCGAGGCCGGTTTTCATCAGCGCCGCCGCTCCGGAACGACCCATTTGCAGGTGGGCCACGACGGCGGGGCGCATTCCCGGCCACAGCGTCGCGAAGGCCGCCCAACGCAAGGGCGACAAGCGCATGCCCTCGCGCGTACGCGACTCGACGCAGACGAGCGCCTTCATCGCGAAGAAGAGGCCGCCGATCAGGACCAGCATCCGGATTCCCGCGGGCTGAGCGGAGGTGACGTGATGGGCGAGACCGACGGACAGGACGACGAGTCCCCACGCGGCGGCGCGCGCGGTGCTCATCGGCCGAGGTTCGTCGCGAAAGCGCACGTGTAGGTCAGGCTGAGGAAGACGAAGAGCGATACGAGCGCGGTCTCGGCCGCCGTGAACCACGGGCCTTGCGGAGCGTCCGACCGATCGAGGTACGTAAACTGCAGGACGAGGCGCCCGCTCCAATAGGCCGCGATGAAGCCGCTGACGGCGGTGGCGAGAGAGGAGCCGTCGAGGAGCCACGTTGGGCGGAGGGCGGACAGGAGCCCGAAGGCGACGTGGAAGCCCAGGATGTATCCGGCATAGACCCAAAAGAGCTGGCGCAGCAATGGGCGCAGCGCCGCGGTCTCCGTCCGCCATCGCAGAACGGACGGGATCGCCGTGCTGGCGGCGGCCAGCGCGAGCTGGCCTGCACCGGCCAGACGCACGACGGGCTCGAGGCTCATGTCCGCACGTAGGGAAACCAGAACAGAACGGCGAGGTCGAAGAGCACGTGGCTCACCAGAGCGGGCACGGCGCTCCGAGTCTTCAGCACGAGCGCGCTCCAGAACGTGCCCGCGCCCAGCGCGGCCAGGAGGAGGAACGGCACCCCCATCGGGACATGCGCGAGCGCGTACAGGGCGGCGGCGCCCAACGCTCCTCGCCACGGTCCCAACCGCGCGGCCAGCGGCAGGGTCACGGCATTGCGCCAGACGATCTCTTCCCCCAGCACGATGACGAGGAGCAGCGGAACGGCCAGTGCATCCGGCACCATGCGCTTCCATCCGTAGAGCTCGACGATCTGGGCGGCGAGCGCGGGTGACGCCGTGAGCAGCCGAGTCACCAGGGCGCCCACGGCATACATCACGGCGGCGGCCACGGTGCCCTGCGCGAAGTGGCGCCACGAGGGCCGATAGAGGGCCCGCCAGTCCAGGCGCACACGCGCGAGCGCGAAGGCGGACAGGACGAGCCCGCTTGCGGCCATCCGATACCAGACGTTCGCCACGGTGAGCGCGAGCGCCGTCTGAACGAGCAGCGCGACGACGGCGAGGGTCAGCGCGGGAACGAAGGCCGGACGATGGCGGGCGAGCCATTCGGCGTGGCCCCGGCGGTCGGCGAGACGCACGCTCATCCCGAAGAGGGGACCGATCGCCCCCTCGATCGCGCGTACTGAATCCGCCGTGAACGGCCGCGGCACGAGGCCCAGGTCGCGGCGTGCCGGCTTGGTGTCCCCGTTGAGCCCGTCCACGAGCATCTGGAGCTGGGCGGGCGTGGAGAGGGGCTGCGTCGTGACCGCGTCCATGACGCGCACGGCCGCGCGCTGCAGGGCGAGGGGCGTGGGCAGGATGTGGACGCGGAGGCCGATGCCGTCGGCGACGACGCGCACGACCTCGGCCAGCGGAAGCCGATCCGGGCCCACGACGTCGTAGGTGCCCCCGATCGAGCGCGGCCGGTCCAGCGCCGCCGCCACCGCCTCCGCGACGTCGCGGACGTCGACGGGCTGGAGGATCGAGTCTCCCCGGCCGACCACCGGGAACAGGGGCGCGAAACGGATCATGCGCACGAGGTGCGTGACCATGTCGTCGCCGGGACCGTAGATGACGGCGGGCTTGAGGATCGTGAAGTCGAGACCGCTCGCCCGCACCGCCTCTTCCGCCCGCCACTTGGTGTCGTGGTACGGAAGGCGCGCGTCGGGCCGGCTGCACACCACGCTCACGTGCACGAATCGCCGGACGCCGTCCGCGTCGCACGCGGCCAGGAGGCGGCGCGTGGCCTCGACGTGCACGGCCTCGAACGTTTGGGTCCCGTCCTCCCGCTTGATTCCGGCCAGGTTGACGGCCGCGTCACACCCACGGAGCGCGCCCGCGGGCACCGGTTCACGCGCGAGGTCGCAGGGGACCAGCTCCGCTCCCAGCGGCACGCCGCGGCGGCCTCGCGCCAACACGATCACGGAGTGTCCGCGCGCGCGTAGCGCCTCCACGACATGACGGCCTACGAACCCCGTGCCGCCGGCGACCGCGACCTTCATCGCTTCCCCTCGCCCGCACAACGGCCGTCGGCGCAAGCCCCGCCGGCGGAGACGGCGAGGGCGATCTCCTGATCCGACATCATGCCCAGCGCCCGCGACAGGCGGTGACGCCGCGTCGAGACCCACTCGACGATCCCGCGCGCCAGCGGAAGCAGCGCGGGCCGCGCGAAGCGGAACGACCACTCGCGGTAGTCCTGCAGGGCCCAGAGGCATGCGATCCAGGCCTCGGCGTTGCGGTAGACGTCGCCTTCGTCGCTCACCACCACCAGCTCCTCCGGTTCCGGCGCGGACAGCGAAGGGAAGCGGCGCCGCGCCTCCTCCGAATCCGCGGCCAGGAGCTCGAGGGGCACGATCTGCTTCTGCCCCTCGAGCCATCGCCGTGCCTTCGAGCACAGGCCGCAACGCGCGTCGTAAAGCACGGTCAGGGAGCGCACGGCCGCCTCACGCCCTCACCGGGATCCGGGCCGACGGCGGGACGGGCGGCGCGACTTCGCGCAGCGCGCGGCGGCGCAGCCGCGAGAACACGATCATGTTCATGAAGTGCATCCCGCCCAGGACGAGCAGCACGAGGCCGATCTTGGTGCTGAGCAGCTCGATCGCCGTTTGCATGTCCACCGGCATCTGCGAGAACTTGAGGGCGAGCGTCACGTAGCCGATGTTGATCAGGTAGAAGCCGACGACGAGCAGGTGGTTGACGGAGTCGGCCAGCGGCTCGTTCCCGTGGAAGGCGTCCACGAGGAAGATCCGGCCGTTGCGGTGCAGCGTGCGCGCCACCCAGACGGTCAAGGCCACGCTGATGGCGACGTACACCAGGTAGCTCCAGACGGGGTAGGTATTGGGTGTCATCTCTTGCCTCCTGCCCTTTCCTACAGGGACGGGCGCCCGGAGTTGCATCCAGCGGCCACCATCGTCGGTGGGTGGCTGCGCGGCGCCAGGAGCGTCCAGCCGACGAGGCCGGCCAGGACGAACCCCAACGCGTTGAGCGGCCCGTGGATACGCGCCATCTGGGCGATCGAGATGACGGGGTGCGATGTGACTTCGCCCACCGCGTAGGCCAGGGCAAGGGCCATGGCGGCGAACGCGGAGACGGAGGACAGGGCCAGGAGCGCGCGGGCGGCGGGCGGAGCCTGCGGGACCACGCTCATGAGCGTGAGCGCACCAAGGCCGCAGACGGCGAGGGCGACGATGCCGGCGGCGACGACCTCGAGGAGCGGCGAGAACGTGATGCCGGCCGCGAGCAGGGGCGGGCCCGCGATGGCGCCACCGGCGAGCACGCCGAACACGCGGCCGCCGCGTACGGCGCGGCCGACGTTTCCCACGAGGACGAGCGTCGCGTAGGCGGCGTAATGGAAGTGGACCGCGGTGAGCAGGATCAGCGGCTCCTCGAAGCCGAGCACGCCGAGGCCCAGCCGCGACAGGACGAGCCATCCGCCGCCGATCGGCAGCATCAGGCAGCCGGCGCACACGCCGAGATCGGCCATCGTGGCGGAGCGCGGGAGCCGCGCCAGTCCGTGCAGCGCGACCAGAACCGTGACCACCATCCAAACGCCTGCGAGCGCGCCCGCGAGGGCGCCGCGATGCACGAAGAACGACGCCACCACGGCCAGCGCCGCCCACGGCTGAAGCCGGCGCGCGGCCCACAGCGCGGGCGTCGCGTCCGCGGGAAACGCGGTGAGTCGCAAGGCCAGCGGCACCACCGCCACCGGCGCGAGCAGGAACAGGATCTCGATGGGCCCGAGCGCGCTCATGTCGTGCCTCCTGTCCTTCCGTACAGGAACGGGAGGCCGGGGTTGCGCGCGATCAGCGCGCGCGGAGCACGTAGGCGGCGAGGTCGCTCACCGGGGGGACCAGGGCCAGGAGCGCCCCCAGCCAGAGCCGCCATTCGCGGCGGAGCGGACGCGACGCGCGCCAGGCCTGGAGGATCGCCATCCAGAAGACGAAGACGACGGCGATCTCGATGACGCCCCCCAGGATCGGGATGTAGGCGAAGGCCCATTCCAGCCCGCGGTCTTCGAAGAGGACGCGCAAGGCGTAGACGCTCACGGACAGGATTCCCATCCGGAGGACCATCCGCGATTCCCTCAGCGGCTGGTCCGGGCGCGCGCGTTCCAGGCGCTCGTCACGCCAGTGGCGGCGCAACGCGCCCTGCACGGCCACGGCCACCGCGATGGCACCGAGGGCGGCGAGGGTCGGCCAGGTCTCGAAGCGCGCGCGGGAAAGGATGCGGCCGTCGGGCAGTCGTTCGTTGCGCAGCATGATGAGCGGCTGCACCTCGCCCGGCGCGATCACCTTCGGGGTCACGGAGAGGAGCAGGGCCCAGAGCGCGACCGCGGTGGCGAGGGTCAACACGAGGGCGGCCGCGCGCAGCCAGTCGCGCTGCTCGGGCAGGAGGTCGTCGAGAGCGCCCGCGCCCTCACCCGCGCCGAACCGCTCCAGCGCGCGCGCCATCTCGTCCGCATCCGGGTAGCGGTCCTCGGGCCGGGCGGCGGTCGCCCTGGACACGATGCGATCGAGTGCGGGCGGCATCGCCGCCTCTCCCGGCTCGGGGCCAATCACCATCTCGCGCAGCACGATGCCGACGGCGTAGACGTCCATGCGCGGATCGGGGGCGGCGCCGGCCAGGGCCTCCGGCGCGAGGTAGCGTGGCGTTCCAGCCACCCGCCCCACCGCGGTGATGCCGGGATCGGCGTCGCCGCTCACGAGGCGCGCGATCCCGAAATCGGTCACCTTCACCGCGCCCGCGGCGTCGACGAGGATGTTCTCGGGCTTGACGTCGCGGTGCACGACCCCGCGGCGGTGCGCGTAGGCCAGCGCCTCCAGCACGCGGCGCGCGATGACGACCGCGCGATCGACGGGGAGCGGGATCACCGACGAGAGAGGGGCGCCCTCGACGTACTCCATGACGATGTAGCCCACGCCCTCCTCGCGTCCGTAGTCGTGCACGGCCACGATCCCGGGATGGCTGAGGAGCGCGAGCGCGCGCGCCTCGCGCTCGAGGCGCCGCTCGAAGTCCGGCTGCGCGGCCAGCTCGGGGGCGAGGAACTTCACCGCCACCGTTCGCCCGAGGCGCAGGTGCCGCGCTTTCCACACCGTCCCCATGCCGCCGCGGCCGATCTCGTCCAGGAGCTCGAGCGAGTCGCCGAGCCGGGCGGGAGGGATGTCCGCATCCAGGAGGCAAGCCGGGCACAGGCCGAGCCGCCCTTCCGGATACGCCCGCCCACAGCGCGGACAGGCGGCACTGTGGCCGCCATCGCGTTGGTTGGCTACCGTCACGAGAGGGCGCGTACGAGATCGCCGATCTCGCGCTCGCCGTCCGCGTCGTCGTCGACGGTGGCCGCCACCTCTTCGCGGAGGATCTCGCGGAACCGGGCGCGGGCCCGATGCAGCGCGGCCTTGAACTGGGGCGCAGTCATCCCGCAGGCTGCCGCCGCCTCCGCGTAGGACGGCGCCTCGTCGAGGCCGAAGAAGCGCAGGACGACGTCCGCGCGTCCCTTGCGCGCGCCCTCGTCGTATTCGCGCCGCAGCCGCTGCAGAGCGCGTTCCATGAGGCCGAGGGCCCATTCCTTCTCGAAGGCGTCGAGCGGCGGATCAGGCGCAGCGGGAAGCTCCCGTTCGGCCAGGGCGACGTCCAGGGGCACGAAGCGGTAGCCGCCGCCGCGCTTGAGCGCGGAGTCCTTCTCGTGGAGGTTCACGAGGTAGTGCTCGAGGGACCGCAGCAGGTACGAGCGGAACCGGCCGCGCGCGGGATCCAGACGAGGGAGGAAGTCGCGCTGGAGCAGGTGCAGGAAGAAGCCTTGGACCGCGTCTTCGGCGGCCGCGGGCGCGAGGCCCTTGCGGCGCAGGAAGAAATACACGGGCTTCCAATACGTCGCGCAGAGCTGCTCCAGCGCCGCCTTCTCCGCCTCGCCGCCGCGGTGCGAGTCGAGGATCAGCGTCCACCGCGTCGTCGGGAACATCGGTGCGGCAGGCTACGCCGCGGGCCCCGGCAGGGCAAATTTGGCACGTAGAGCGCGACGGCGCTGCGCAGCAGCGGCGGCGGGCGAGGGGGGTCTTAGGGGGGGCCGCGAACGCCCATCGCGGATCATGCGTGAGTGCCCCCCCTACTTGATTACTTCTCCTGGGTCAGCGCGTCGAAGGCGGCGTGCAACTCGGCGACTCCGGGGCGGGCGAGCTGGCGGACCACGACGCCGTCCTTGAGGAACACGAGGTTCGGCCACAGCTTGACCCGGAAGGACCGTCCGAGGGGACGGCCCGGACCGTCTTCGACCTTGACGTGTTTGATTCCGGGATGGCGGCGGACGAGGCTCTCGACCTGGGGCGCCGCGGCGCGGCAGAAGCCGCACCAGTCCGTGCCGAATTCCAGGACCATCAGCCCTTTCGTCCGGTCGATCTCGTCCCGGGTGGGAGCCTCAGTCTCGGCGAGATAGTCCACGGTCATAGCCTGTCCCAAGTGCAATTTTCCCGCCAGCCCGGGCGCCGATCAATGGCGGGTGTAGAGTGCGCGCGGCGAAGGAGGCGATGCGATGCGTCTGGCCATGGCCGTCGCGTTCGGAATGCTGGCCGCGCCGGTGGCGGCCCAGACGGACTACCCGCTGGGCCCGGACTCCGAGCGGCAGGCCGGAGTGCCTGCGGGCACGGTGACCAAACAGGCGTGGACGAGCCGGATCTTTCCCGGCACGCAGCGCGACTACTGGCTCTACGTGCCCGCGCAGTACCGCGCCGACACGCCGGCCGCGCTCATGGTCTTCCAGGACGGCGGCCGCTTCGTCGCCGAAGACGGCCGCTGGCGCGTGCCGATCGTCTTCGACAACCTCATCGCGAGGGGCGAGATGCCGGTCACGATCGGACTCTTCGTCGATCCCGGCGTCCTGCCCGCGCCCTCCGCGGAGACGGAGGGCCGCTACAACCGCTCGTTCGAATACGACGGCCTCGGCGACCGTTACGCGCGCTTCCTGGTCGAGGAGCTGCTGCCGGAGATCGCCAAGACTCACGCGATCAGCGCCGACCCCAACCTGCGTGCGATCGGAGGCTCCTCCTCCGGAGGGATCTGCGCGTTCACGGCGGCCTGGAACCGCCCGGACGCGTTCCGCCGCGTGCTCTCGTTCATCGGCTCCTACACGGGGCTGCGCGGCGGGGATGGGTACGCCACCCTCGTGCGCAAGGCGGAGCCCAAGCCCATCCGTGTGTTCCTCCAGGACGGCAGCCGTGACCTCGACATCTACAGCGGGAACTGGTGGATCGGGAACCAGGGGCTCTCCAGCGCCCTCGAGTACGCGGGCTACGACGTGAAGTTCGTGGCCGGGGACCGCGGCCACGATGCGATCCACGGCTCGGCCGTGCTCCCCGGCGCGCTGCGGTGGCTGTGGCGGGACTGGACGGCGCCGATCGTGCCCTCGCGCGGCAAACCCGGAGCGGAGCGGCACTACGCGACCGAGATCGTGGATCCCGCCGCGCCGGAGTGGCAGGTGGTCGCCCAGGGCCAGGGCGCGATCCACGGATTGACGGCGAGCCGCGACGGGGACATCTATTTCTCGGACGCCCAGGCCATCCGGAAGCTCGAGCACGCGGCGGCCGCCGTCAGCGTCTTCACCGCCGCGACGGACGTGCGGTCGCTCGCTTTCGCCGCCGATGGGCGGCGGCTCTTCGCCGCGCTCGAGGGTCCGAGCGGCATCGCGGTCTTCGACGCCGGGGGGCACCGATCGCTGCTCGATGCGCGCGGTCCGGGGGCCGACCTCGCGGTCAACGCGCAGGGCACGGTGTGGATGACCGATTCCCTGCGCCGGAGGGTGGTGTTCGGCGACGCGCTCCCGCATCCCGTGGCGGCGCTCGAGAACGCCGAGGCGGCGGGCACGCTCGCATTGTCGCCGGACCAGTCGCTGCTCGCGGTCGCGGACCCGGACGGCCGCGCCGTCTGGTCGTATCGAATTGACACCGACGGCACGCTGCGCGAGGGACAGCCCTTCTTCCGCGTCGAATCACCTGACGGCGCGACGCCCGCACTGGGGGGCATGGCCGTGGACAGCGAAGGCTTCCTGTACGTCGCCTCCGCGGTGGGCGTGCAGGTCTTCGACCAGCCCGGCCGGCTGACCGCGATCCTGTCCGGGCCCCCCGGGTCGCCGCCGTCCCGTCTCGCCTTCGGCGGCCCCCAGCGCGACACGCTGTACGTGGCGGCGGGGGACAAGCTCTTCCGCCGGCCGCTGCGGAGGAAAGGCGTGTGGCCCGGCCAGCCGGTCAAGCCGCCGATGCCGCGACTCTAGCTCGATGGGAGGAACCTCGATGACACGCTCGATCGTCCCGACGCTCGCCCGCGCTCTCCTTCTCACCGCGGCGATGCCCATGGGCCTCGGCGCGCAGACGCCGCCGGCCGCCACCGCTTCGCCCACGCCCACGCCCGCGCCCACCGCGACTCCCGGTCTACCGCAGATCGCGTTCCCCGGCCAATACGCGCCTGCGCCCGCGGACTGGCGCTTCCCGGTCTGGCCGAGCTCCTGCCGGCGCTTCGAGGGCGGCGAGCGCGTGGCCTGCCTCGACTTCGTCGTGTCCGACTACGGACGGCTGGCGCGCTTCGCGGCCGCCAACGCGGCCCTCGCCAAGAAGGCGCCGGGGGAGACCCGCGTCGTGTTCTTCGGCGATTCGATCACCGACAACTGGTCGAAGGCGGGCTACGGCGGCTTCTTTCCGGGCAAGCCCTACGTCAACCGCGGCATCGGCGGCCAGACGACGTCGCAGATGCTGGTGCGCTTCCGCCCGGACGTGCTCGCGCTCGACCCGGACGTGGTCGTGATCCTCGCCGGCACCAACGACGTGGCCGGCAACAGCGGGCCCATCGCGCCGGAGGCCATCGAGAACAACCTGGCCAGCATGGCCGAGCTGGCCAAGGCTCACGGCGTCCGCGTGGTGCTGGCCTCGATCCTCCCGGTCGCGGACGACAAGAAGGACGCGGCCGGACAGCCCTTGAACCGCACCACCGACCGACCCCCCGCCACCCTGCGCGCGATCAACGCGTGGATGTCCGACTACGCGCGCCGGAACGGGCACGTCTACCTGGACTACGCGTCCGCCGTCGCCGATGCGACGGGCGGCTTCAAGGCGGACTTGAACAACGACGGCCTCCACCCCAACACGGCCGGGTACGCTCTGATGGCGCCCCTCGCGGAGAAGGCCATCGCGGATGCGATGCGCGCGCGCCGATGAGACGGCGATGAGAGATGGGGGCGCCGGCGGCCCGGCGCCCCCGCGAGGTCAGATCTTGGTTCCGAAGAGGTAGACGAGGCCGACCGTGATCGTGGACTGGTTGTCCTTCAGGTCGCCGTCGTGGTCGGTGAAGAAATCGTTCTCGGTCTTGTCGAGCCGGTATTCGATCCGGGCCCTCAAGCTCCCCGCGATCAGGTGATCGCTGGTGAGCGTGAAGGTCTGCCCCTTCTGCCCGAAAGTCATGAAGCCGCCGTCGGAGTCGTCGAGGTACTCGTAGCGCCCCACGACCGCCCAGTTGGGCCGGGCCTGGAGCTTGGCGTAGGCGGCGATGCCCCACCAGGAGACGTCGGATTCCTTGCCGTAGTCGAAGTTGCCCATGAGGCTGAACTTCGGCGAGACCGCGAGGGTGAGCGTGGTGTCGAAGAGATTGCGGTTGTCGTCGGACCCGGCCGTCTCCTTGCCGACCATGTAGTTGGCGATCCAGGTCACCTTGTCGGTGGGCTTGAGGGTGGCGCTGAGGCCGATCGTCTTGTTTCCGTTGATCTCGCTGTCGTTGTTCCACCCGTTGACGAGCTGGGCCCCCAGCGTGACCTTGGGGCTCGCGTTGATCGTGGCGCGGACGCCCGCGTGGTAGAACGGGATCGCGTACCCGAAGAGGATCGAGCGCGTGTAGTTCCAGTTGTCCTGGGACTCGATGACCTCGGCTCCGATCGGGGTCACCCACTTGCCCACGTCCCACTGCACCTTGCCCGTGAGCAGGCTGCCGTACGCCTGCTCGATGTGCTTGTAGATCTCCTTCCCGTTGTCCTCCGGCTCGAAGGAGGCCACGAGGTCCGCCGTCTTGCCGAAGTCGAGGTCGACGCGGAAGCCCACCTTGCTCTCCGGAGTCGGCAGCTTGGTGAACGCGATCTCGGCCAGGCTGAGCGAGAACGTGTTGTGCTGGACGTCGAACGTGCGCAGCAACGGGTCCACCTTGTTGAAGTTGTAGCCGTAATACACGTCGACGAAGCCCGTGACGTCGATGCCGGGAGGTGCCGGCGTGGGCGACGGCTCGGGCGTGGGAGCGGGGGCCTGGGCCCACGCGGGCGCGGCGAACAGTACCGCTGCCAACGTGAGGGAAACGTGGAAGCCTCTCGGCGCGACGGGTCTCGGGCGTGTCATGATCGATTTCACTCCTTCATTGATGCGGGACATCGGGGCGGCGCGCCGTGGCTGCGGCGCGCCGCCGGGATCCTGTGACTTCTCGGTGATCTACCCCTTTGCCGGCACAGGCGCGGTGGCCGGCGCGGGCATCGGCGTGGGCGCCGGCAGCGCGCCGGACGAGCCCGTTGACGTCGCGATCTCGAACTCGGGATAGGCGAGCGCGCCCATCTCGGGCAGGTCGAGGCCGGCGATCTCGACTTCGGCCGAAACGCGGTTGCCGATGAGGACGTCCACCAGCTTGAAGAACAGGTAGAACGAGGTGAAGACGAAGGCGGCGCAGGTCAGCGTCCCGATGCACTGGGCGAAGAACTGCCGCGCGTCGCCGTAGAAGAGGCCGGTCACGGTGCCGGGGACGCCATTCCACCCGTCGCCATATTTGCCGTCCGCGAAGAGCCCCAGCGACAGCACGCCCCAGGCGCCGTTGACGCCGTGAACGGAGATGGCGCCGACGGGGTCGTCGACCTTCAGCGTGCCTTCGACGAAGAACACGGCCACGCAGACGAGCACGCCCGAGATGGCGCCGATGAGCATCGACACCGAAGCGGTCACGAACGCGCAGGGCGCGGTGATGGCGACGAGACCCGCCAGCATGCCGTTGGCCATCATGCTCGGGTCCGGCTTCCCGAACCTCCACATCATGTAGATCATCGAGGTGATCGCGCCGCCCGTGCCCGCCAGCATCGTGTTCGTGGCCACCACGCTGATGCGCAGGTCGGTCCCGGCCAGCGTCGAACCCGGGTTGAAGCCGAACCAGCCGAAGGCCAGGATCAACGTGCCGACGAGGGCCATCGGGATGTGATGGCCAGGCATGGCCACGGGCTTGCCGTCCTTCGTGTACTTGCCGATGCGCGGCCCGAGAACGATGGCGCCGGCCAGCGCCGCCATTCCGCCCACCATGTGCACGACGGACGAGCCGGCGAAGTCCACGTGGCCGTGGCCGAGCCCGAACTCCTTGCCGAGGGTGGACAGCCAGCCGCCGCCCCACACCCAGTTGCCGAACAGCGGGTAGACGAACATCGACATGAAGAAGCCGAAGCAGAGGAAGGACGACCACTTCCACCGCTCGGCCATGGCCCCGGTCGGGATCGTGACCGCCGTGTCCATGAAGACCATCTGGAACAGGAAGAGCGTGTAGACGCCGACGTCATAGACATCGGAGCCCATGAAGAACCCCTTCGTGCCCATGAGCCCGAAGGCGTGGCCGAAGAGGTTGATCGTGAACTCGCTGTTGAGGGGCGCCGTCCCGCCCAGGGCGGCCACCGCCCCGACGCCGCCCATCTGCATGGCGAAGCCGCAGACCCAGTACCCGAACATCCCGATGGGATAGACCATGTAGTTCATCGAGAACGTGTGGGCGGCGTTCTTGGCCCGCGTGAAGCCCGTCTCCACCATCGCGAACCCGGTCTGCATGAACATGACCAGGAAGCCCGCGAGGAGCGTCCAGACGAAGTTGATCGAGATCTTGTTGTGGCCGACGGTCTCCATCACCTCCGCGATCGTCGGGTTCGCGGGGTCCTTGACGGCGACGTCGGCCGCCGTGCCCGTGATGGCGCCCGTCGGATCCGGGGGCTTGGGCGTGGCGGCCGCGGCCGGCGCCGCCACCGGAGCCGTGGACGCGGTGGCCGCGGGTGCGGCCGGCTCGGTGACCGCGGGAGCCACGGCCGCGGCCGAAGGCGACGGCTCCTGGGCGCGCGCGCCGATCGTGCGAAGCGCGAACACCCCGATGGCGATGGTCGCGCCCAGGGCGAAGCTGCGGACCAAACGGCTGCGGCTCATGCTTCTCAGCACGGACAACTCCTTTCTCACAGTGCGGCCTCTCCACGCTCACCGGTGCGGATGCGCACCACCTGGTCGAGGGCGCTGACGAAGACCTTTCCATCCCCGAACTTGCCCGTCTTGGCCGTCTTGAGGATCGCCTCCACCGCTGCGTCCACCATCTCGTCGGCGAGGGCGACCTCGATCTTGATCTTGGGAAGGAACTCGACCTTGTATTCGCTGCCGCGGTAGGTCTCCGTGTGTCCCTTCTGGCGGCCGAAGCCCTTCACCTCGTTGATGGTCATCCCGACGATCCCGACCTCCTGGAGCGCGGTCTTGACCGCGTCCAGCACGTGAGGTCTCACGATCGCTTCCAGCTTCTTCATCATTCCTCCTGCTCTCCGGTCAGCTCGTGCGTGACCGAGGGGCGCCGCCCAGCACGTGCAGCAGCGTCCCTTCGACCTCGTCCCTGCCTTCCGGCGAGAGCTTCCTTCCCTTGCCGTCCGTCACGTAGAACACGTCGAACGCGAGGGCCTTGGCCGTCGCGATCCGGGCGAACGAGATGTCGAGCCCCAGGCCCGACAACGTGTGTGCGATGAGGTAGGCGAGCCCCGGGCGATCGGGGGCCCGCACTTCGACGATGGTCGCGGTCGCGCTGCCTTCGGCGTCGAACTTCACGCGGGGCTCGTGGCGGGCGCGGCCCCAGTGGCGGCGCGTGCGGCGGGGGGCGGCCGCACGCCACTTCTCCACCGCCGCCTCCACGTCCAGGCGTCCGGCCGCCGCCGCCGCCAGGTCCCTCTGCAGGCGCTCGCAGCGGTCCGATTCCAGCGGAGTGTGCTCGGGCAGCCGCGCCACCCGGAAGGTGTCGAGGGCCACGCCGTCCTCGCGCGTGAAGAGGTCCACGCTCAGGACGTCCACGCCGCGCGCGGTGAAGGTGCCGGCCAGGCTCGCGAAGAGGCCGCGCCGGTCCGGAGCCACGACCGTGAACTCGGTGCCGTGCCCGGCGGGCGGCTCCTGCCATCCCACGGCCACGCCGTCCGCGTCCCGCTGCCGCAGGAGTCCCAGGTGGAACAGGATCCGCGTGGCGTTGGTGGCCCGGAAGTAGCGCTCAGGTACCAGGGAGAAGTGGGGAAGCACGTCCTCCGACGGATGGTCGCGGAGGATGTGGCGCAGGGCCTCGTCCTGGTGGCCCGAGCGCGGCGCCTCCGCCGCGATCTCCGCGGGCACCAGCAGCGGCCGCGTGCGCTCGTACAGCTCCCAGAGCAGCGCGCCCTTCCAGTCGTTCCAGATGCCCGGCCCCACCGCGCAGTGGTCGGCGTACGTGAGCAGGAAGAGCATGTTCAGCTGCTCCAGGCTCCCCACGCGCTCCGCGAAACCGGGGGCGACCCCGGGCTCGGAGAGATCGCGGTGCTGGGAGAGCTGCGACATCTCCAGGTGGGCGCCGATCAGGAAGAGGACGGTCTGCGCCCCGCGCTCGTCGAGAGGCAGGCGCCGCACGATGCGGCTCCCGATGCGCACGCCGCGCTCGACGTGGCCCTTGCCCTTGCCCTTGCCGATGTCGTGCAGGAGCATTCCCAGGTACAGGGGCGCCGCGTCGTCGACTTCGTCGAACAGCCGCCCCAGGCGGACCAGCGCGGGGTTGCGGCCGCTGGCTACCTCGTCCAGCGCGTCCACCGCGCGCAGCGTGTGCTCGTCCACGGTGTAGCGGTGGAACATGTCGTGCTGCACGAGGTAGGTGATACCGGCGAACTCCGGTATCAGGCGGCCGAGCACGCCCGTCTGGTGCAGCGTGCGCAGGGCCGGTCCCACCCGCCCGCGCCGGCGCAGCACGCGCAGCAGGAGCTCGCCCGTCTCCGCGGACGCGCGGAAGGCCCGGTCCGCCTTCTCGTGCGAGCGCATGGCGAGCGTGAGCTCCGGGGACACGGGCTTGTCCTCGTCCTGGGCCTGCACCAGCGCCTCCAGGAGGCGCTTGGGCCCGCCCCTCGTGAGGGTGGCGGCGGCCGAAGCCACTTCGCGGCCGGGCTTCCGGCGGCGGAGGACGAGCCCGAGGCGCGCGGGCGCCCGGGGAGGCTCGAGGTCGCGGAGCAGGAAGGCGCGGGAGAACTCGTGGATCTCCGCCGCGCGGTTGTAGTACTCGCGCATGAAGACCTCGGAGGCGAGGAGTCCGCGCGCGGGCCGGTAACCGAGCACCTGGGCCAGCTCCGGCTGCAAATCCAGGCTGAGGAGGTCCCCTCGGCGGCCGGCGGCGAGGTGCGACTCGTGCCGCACGCGCCAGAGGAACGCGAGGGCGCGCCGCAGGCGCACGTACTCTTCCTCCGTCATCAGCTTCGCGTCGCGGAGCCCGGCCAGTCCCTGGACGCGGAAGACGGCGTAGGCGACCCAGAAGACGGCGTGCAGGTCGCGCAGCCCGCCGGGGCTTTCCTTCAGGTTCGGCTCGATGACCCCGACCGCGTTCCCGAACCGTTCCTGCCTCTCCGCAACCTCCGCGCGCACCGCGGCCAGGAAGGCCACGCTGGCGCGGCGGCTGGAGAGGAGGTCGGACTCGAGGCGGCCGAGCAGCGTGCGGAAGAGGGGCTCGTGGCCCACCACCAGCCGCACGTCGCCCAGGGCCGTGCGCGAGTGCAGGTCCTCGCGGGCCTGGGTGACGCACTCGCGTGGGGACCGGAAGCTGTGGCCCACGGTGAGCCCCGCGTCCCAGAGGCTCTGAAGCACTTCCTGGACGAAGGCGCGCAGCGCGTCCGTAGGGCGGCCGGGATGGAGGAACAGGAGATCGATGTCCGAGGCCGGCGCCAGCTCGCCGCGTCCGTAACCTCCCAGGGCCACGATCGCGCACTGCGTGAGCTCCTTGCGTGCGCCCGGGGCCGCGTGTTCCGCGGCCGCGCCGCAGACGCGCAGGAGCAGCGTGTCCATCACGTGGCTGCGCGCGGTCGCGATCTCGAGGCCGTCCAGCCCGAGCCTCTGGCGCATGCGGAGGCGCTCGCCTTCCAGGCGCAGGAAGCGGCGGTAGCCCTCCTGCGTGAAAGCGGGGTTGTCCTCGCCGGCGGAATCGATCGCTTGCGGTGTCACGTGTCCGCTCGCTCTAGCAACACACGTACCGTCGGCGCGCGGTCCGCGGCGTCTTTGCGAATTACATGGATTGACGGCGGGTTAACCCGCGGAAGCGGGTGTGACCGGGAGAAGGCGCACCGACATTTGTGTCTGATCCGCGGCGCAAGTCCGATCGTTTGGTTGGAGTGTCCGGCGCCCGGCTCGGCCCGGAAACGTTTTCAGGCGCGCGCGTAGATCGCGGCGAGGACGCGCGAGACTTCCTGCCCGATCTCGCCCGTCACCGTGGGCGCCCGGCTTGCGTGGACCGCCTGCACGAAATCAGCGACCAGGGGCTGGTGCAGGTTCGCGGGGGCAGGATGGTCCTCGTCGTGCGTGCCGGCCGCGGTCACGATCCGCAGCCGCCCCTGGTTGAGGACGGGGACATGGGCGGAGCCGGCGCTGCCGAAGATCTCGATCGTGTCCCGCGACTCCCGCGTGGCGTGGCTCACGGTCAGCACGGCCTGCGCCCCGCTGCGGAAGCCCAGGCGGGCGATGCACGTGTCCTCGACCTCGCGGTTCCGGAGATGGGCGTTCACGGGGAAGCCCGAGACCTCGGCGACGGGCCCGAGGACGTCGAGCAGCACCTCGATGCGATGACAGCCGAAATCCATCATCGGCCCCCCGCCCGACTCGGAGCGCCGCAGCAGCCAGGCGCGCGGATGGTCCGGGCCGGGGTCGAAGTGCTCGAAGGCCTGGACGCTCGCGAAGACGGGCGCGCCGATCTCTCCCGCGGCCACCAGCGCGCGCAGCCGGCCCACGATCGGGTAGTGGTGCCGGTAATACGCGACGCCCAGGCGCACGCCGTGCGCGCGCGCGGCCGCGCGCATGCGCTCGCACTCCGCGACGTCGAGGGCCATGGGCTTCTCGCACAAGACGTGTTTGCCCGCCTCCGCGGCCGCGACCGCGTGCTCGACGTGCAGGCGGACGGGCGTGGCCACGTACACGGCCCCGACCTCCGGATCGCGGATCACCTCGCGCCAATCGGCGTACCAGCGCCGCGCGCGATGCTCGCGTGCGAACTCGGCCGCCCGCTCCGCGCGCGCCCGCGCCACGGCGACGAGCGCGCTGCCCGGGGTGTCGCGAAGGGCGGGGGCCACGCGCTTGCCCGCGATGTCGCCGCAGCCGATCAGCCCCCAGCCGACCTCGGGCCTCGTGGCCTCGCTCATGAGGGCGCCACTCTATCGCGGGGGGACGGCCTCCGGCTTCCGCGTCGACGAAAGAGACGGGAGCGGCAACGCCACCGGCCGCATCGCCCTCTTCACGTCCACCCAGGACACGCCCGTCTTCGCGGCGAGCTCCACGGTGAAGGCCTTCCAGCAGCTCGACGCGGCCGGCCTGCCGGTGCCGGGCCTGGGCTCGGCCATGGCCGGCATCCTGGTCGACAAGGGGTTCGAGCTCCCCGGACTGGTGGAGACGGACTTCTACGAGGTGCGCCTGAGCCTGCTCCAGTACGGCGCGGTCGACGGCAACGGCCTCACCATCAGCCTGGCCAT
>Ga0207648_10002550_pt1 | contig 19531 bp, 9 predicted proteins | sample KBSMisM32_FD_184310 | JGI IMG/M metagenome (GOLD analysis project Ga0207648, IMG submission 184310) | Miscanthus rhizosphere microbial communities from Kellogg Biological Station, Michigan, USA - KBS Miscanthus M3-2 (SPAdes) (version 2) | ecosystem: Host-associated > Plants > Roots > Rhizosphere...
TCTGCCGCGCCATCAACATTCCGGCGCGCTTCGTCACCGGCATCGATTACGGCGCAGACCCGGCGCTGGGACCGACCGATTTTCATGCATACGTAGAGGCGTACCTGGGCGACCGCTGGTATCTGTTCGAGCCTAGCGGCGTGTCGCCGCCGATGGGCTTGGTCAGATTGGGCACCGGCCGCGATGCCGCCGACGTGTCGTTCGCCACTATGTTCGGCACGATCAAGTCCTACCAGCCGCTGATTGCGATCGAAGCAATCAACGATCCGTCGAACGGCTTCACGGTACCGCGATTCTGCCAGGAAGCACTTTCGTCGCACTCGGCCGCAGTGGCTGTCCCGGCCTAACCAGCTTAAGCAACTGCGGTAGCGGCGGCGATCAGGCTCTTCGCGCGGCTGACCGTAATCTCCACCGCATGCTCGGCACGGTCATCCGTGAGCGCGATCACGCTGTCGCGTTGCGCCACGCCGTCTACCGTAACCGAGGTCGCAGCCTCGCTGTCTTTGATCTGGGTCACCGTGATGTGATAAGTCGTGTTGCGGTAGCGGTAATGCAGCTTGAAATTGTCCCAGTCCGCCGGCATGCATGGCGCAATGCGCAGCCTGTCGACTTCTAGCGACAGCCCGAGGAGCGACTCCACGATCAACCGGTAGAGCCACCCGGCGGAGCCGGTATACCACGTCCACCCGCCGCGGCCGGTATGCGGCGCGACCGCATAGACGTCGGCAGCGACGACGTAAGGCTCGACTTTGTACGTCGCGATCGCGTCGGCCGAATCCGCATGGCTGACCGGGTTGATCATGTCGAACAATTCCCACGCGCGGCGGCTGTCGCCGAGCGCAGCGAACGCCATCACGGTCCAGATCGCGCTGTGCGTGTATTGACCGCCGTTTTCGCGCACGCCGGGCACGTAACCTTTGATGTACCCGGGATTCAACCCGGATCTGTCGAACGGCGGATCGAGCAGCTGGATTAACCGCGTATCGCGGCGCACGAGGCGGCGGTCGACCGCCGCCATCGCGGTGCGCGTGCGCCGCGGCTCGCCCGCGGCGGACAGCACCGACCAGCTTTGCGCGATGGCGTCGATCTGGCATTCCACGTTGTCCGCCGCGCCCAGCGGCGTGCCGTCGTCGAAGTAAGCGCGCCGGTACCATTCGCCGTCCCAGCCGTTGCGCTCGATGCTTTGGCGCAGCTGCGCTGCCTCGCGCTGGCAGCGTTCCGCGAACAGAGCATCGCCCTGCGCGCGCGCGAGCGTCGTGAACTGCATCAACACGTAGTAAAGGAAGAAGCCGAGCCAGACGCTCTCGCCTTTGCCTTGCGCGCCGACGAGATTCATACCGTCGTTCCAGTCGCCGGTGCCCATCAGCGGCAGGCCGTGTTCCCCAAATCTGAGCCCGCGGACGATCGCGCGCATGCCGTGCTCGTAGAGCGTCGCGGCCTCGTCGGAATGGCCGGGCAGGTCGTAATACGAATCCTCTTCGGGATTCACGGGACGCCCTTCGAGGAAAGGCACGACCTCGCTCAACACGCCGGTATCGCCGGTGCTCGCTACATAGCGGCACAGCGCGAGCGGCAGCCACAGGTAATCATCCGAGCAATGCGTGCGCACGCCGCGGTCGGACACCGGGTGCCACCAATGCTGGACATCGCCCTCGCGGAACTGGTGGGCCGCGCAGCGCAGCAGGTGTTCGCGCATCAGGCGGGGCTCGGCATGGACGAGCGCCATCACGTCCTGCAGCTGATCGCGGAATCCGAAAGCGCCGCCCGATTGATAGTAGCCACTGCGCGCCCACAGCCGGCATGCGAGGGTCTGGTACACGAGCCAGCCATTGGCGAGCAGGTTCAACGACGCATCGGGCGTTTCGACCTGCACCGCGCCGAGCGTGCGGTGCCAGTACTGGCTGACTTCGAGCAGCGCTTCATGCGCGGCGGCGGCACCGCGCCAGGCGTGCGCGAGCTTGCGCGCGGCTGGCAGGTCGCGCGCGGCCCCCAGCCTGAATATGACTTCGCGCTCTTCGCCGTCCGCGAGCTCGACGTCGAGCTGGATGGCCGCGCACGGGTCGAGCCCGGCCCCGACCTTGTTGGAGAGCCCGGTGCGGCTCATGGCGGCGGGATTTTTCGGCGTGCCGTTGCGGCCGAGAAATTCCGCGCGGTCGCCGCTGACGGTGCGCTCGGTGCCGTCTGCATCGAAGAACGCAACGCGGCCGGCGAACTCGGAGTTGTAGCCGTTGCGCGCGAACAGCGCGCCGCTCGCCTGATCGATTTCTGTAATGACGTGCATCGCGGATTTGGGGGCGAGGTCGCCGAGCACCCACTCAACGTAGCCAGTGACCGTGAGGCGGCGCGCGCGGCCGGACGCGTTGCGCAGTTTCACGACCGTGAACTTGACCGCCGCGGCCAGCGCGACGTACGTCGTGAGTTCCGAGCTGATGCCGACTTCGGTGTGCTCGAACCGGCTGTAGCCGAAGCCGTGGCGCGTCACATACGGCGTGGCGCCGCGGCAGGGCAGCGGCGTGGGCGACCAGAAGTGGCCGGTCTCCTCGTCGCGCAGGTAGACCGCTTCGCCGCTGGCATCGCTGACCGGATCGTTGCTCCACGGTGTCAGCCGGTACTCGTGCGCATTCTCGCTCCAGGTGTAGGCCATGCCGCTTTCCGACACCACGCTGCCGAACTGCGGATTGGCGAGCACGTTGACCCACGGCGCCGGCGTGACCTGGCCGTGTGCGGTCGTGATCACGTATTCACGTCCGTCGGGCGTGAAGCCACCCAACCCGTTGAAGAACACGAGATCGGTGGGCGCCGGCGGCACGGCGACGGGCAGATCGGCACGATGCGCGCGGGTCGGCCGGAACCGCGCGATGTTGAGGTGGGGCGCACGCGCTTCCGTGAGGCCTCGGCGGCTCAACTGCTCGCCGAGCGCGCCGCGGCGATCGCTGACGATCGCGCGCGCGACGGCCTGGACGAGGATGCGGTCTTCTTCCGAGATCTGCTCCGCGCGGCGCACGAAAATCCCGCCGGGCTTGTCCATCACGTGCGCTTCGACGCCGGCCGCGATGAGGCCCATGATCTGCTCCTGCAGGAGCTGCCGGTAGCCCGCGCGATCCTCGTTCCAGATCACGAGGTCCACGGTGAGCCCCTTCAGGCGCCAGTACGCGTGCGCCTGCACGAGCTGGCGCACGAGATCGATGTTCGCCAGATCGCCGATCTGCAGGAGCACGATCGGCAGGTCGCCGGAAATCGCATAGCTCCAGAGGCCCGACTGGCCGCGGGTGTTTCTGCTGAGTACGCCCGGGTCGGCGCGCAGGGTCGGATTGGCGTAGATGATGGAGCCCGCGAGCCGGCCGTACAACTGCGCGTCGATATCGGTCGCGTTGATCTGGCGCAGCACGACCTGGCTGTGCGTCCACGCGAGCTCGAACACGCGATCGGCCAAATGGCGGTCCTGATACTTGGCGGTCAGGCTCAAAGCAGCGTCGCGCGTGGCGCCCAGGCCCGAGACGAAATCGAGAATGACGGTTTGTTCGGGCTCGAGCTCGATCTGGTGGCGGATCGCGATCAGCGGATCGAGCACCGAGCCCTCGCTGCCCGAGAGCAGCGTGCAGTCGCCCAGCGCCTGCGGCGCCGCGACCGTGCGGCCGCGGCCGATAAAACGCATGCGGTCGGTTTCGTACGAGGTTGCGGTCGGCACCGCGCCGCGCACCGTCAGCAGGTTGAAGAGCCACGGCGAATCCTCGCTGGCCGAGCGCGGACGACGCGTGCACACGACTGCGTGGCGCTCGCGCACGATCTCGGTCTGCACGAACAGGTTGCTGAACGCCGGATGCAGCGCGTCCGCGGCGGGTGGGGCGATCACCACTTCCGCGTAGCTTGTCACGTCGATCACACGGCGCGTACGCGAGCGGTTGGTGATATGCATGCGGCGCAGCTCGATATCGTCTTCGGGCGAGACTACGATTTCGGTGTGCGTAACGTAATCCATGTCGCGCCGGCGGAATTCGGCGCGCCCTTCGGCGAATATCGCTTCGTACGATTGCGCGCGCTTCAGCGTGGGCTGGTGCGTGTTCGACCAGAACACGCCGCTTGCGACGTCGCGGATGTAGCAGAAAGTGCCCCAGTTGTCGCAGGTCGCGTCTTCGCGCCAGCGGGTGACCGCGAGGTCCTTCCAGCGGCTGTAGCCGCCGCCCGCGTTCGTGACCATCACGTGATAGCGCCCGTTGGACAGGAGCTGCACTTCGGGCACCTGGGTGGCGGGATTCGTGATGACGCGCATCGGCATGCCGCCGTCGTCGGGTGCTGCGCGCGCGGCCGCGAATTCCGCGGTATGCAGCTGGAACGAGCCGATCTTCGGCACGCGCTCCTGCAAGAGCAGCGTCGTCGCGCGTATCATCGGATCCGCCCCGAAGCGTTTTTGCATCGGCCGGTCGAGCAACGCGTACGCGAGCGACAGAAAAATCATGCCCTGGTGGTGGGCCATGAACGAGCGGATCACCGCGCTCGACTGCCCGCGCGGCAGGCGCGAGACCGTGTAGTCGACCGCCTCGTAAAAGCCGTATTTGCCGGTGATTCCTTCCGCGGCCAGCCGCTGCAGATTCGCGCACGCCTTCTCGGGCGCGACCATCAGCGCGAGCGCGGACGCGTACGGCGCGATCACGAGATCCTCCGCGAGGCCGCGTTTCAGACCCAGGCCCGGGACGCCGAACGCCCGGTATTGGTAGTTGAGCGCGGTGTCGACGGTGTTGTAGCCGCATTCCGAAATTCCCCAGGCGACGCCGCGATGCAGGCCGTACACGATCTGACGGTCGACGGTGGCTTGATAGGTGCGGTCGAGCAGCGTGTTCTCGTAAGTCGGCATGACGAGCAGCGGCATCAGGTATTCGAACATCGAGCCGCTCCACGACAGAAGCACGGGGTCGCCGCCGGTGGTCGTAAGCAGGCGGCCGAACGCGAACCAGCTTTCCTGCGGCAGCTCGCCCTGCGCGATCGCGATAAAGGTCGTCAGGCGCGCTTCCGACGCGAGCAAATCGTAGTAGCTCGCGTCGCGCCGGCGCTCGCCGACGTTATAGCCGATCGCGAGCAGATGCCGGGAGGAGTCGTAGAGGAAGTCGTAGCGCATTACCGCGAACTCGCCAGCCAGCAGCGCCAGGCGCTCGAGCGTGCCGAGACGCTCGCGCGCGTGGCCCGCGGCGGCGGCAACGTGCTGAGCGAGCGCGTTCAGCCAGTCCTGCTCCGCTGGCGTTACCGTGGGCGTGAGTTCCTGCGCCAACGCAATCAGGCGCTGCGTGTCGACGGCAGCGATCTCACGCAAGGTTGGATTCTCGAGCGGCGCCAGCGCTTTGCGCAGACGTGCGGTCGGCGCCGGCAGCGCGAGCCACGGCGCCAGCAGCGCGAGTTCGTCGAGCGCGCCGCGGCACTGCCGCGCCAGCGCCTGGGCCCACCATTGCGCATCGTTCTGCGGCGCCGCGCCGGCGGGGGCGTCTAAACCCGCGCACGCTTTGGCCGCCGATTCAGCGAGCCGCGTCAGCCAGGTATGCATCGCGGCGAGCGTGCCCGGCTGGGCGTCGTACGCGGATTCGATATCGGTCTGCAATCGCGCGAACGCGGGGGAAGTGCCCGGCGCTGCGGTGTCGGCCAGGAGGCGCAGAGTGTCATAGAGGCCGTCGAACACGCGCGGGCCGAGTATCGGGTGATCGGCAATCGCCAGCAGGCCCGGCCGCAACGTCAGCAGGTGGCCCGCGAGGTTGCCGCTATCCACTGATGAGATATAAAGCGGCGAGAGCGGTTGCAGCGTCTGCGTGTCGTACCAATTGTAGAAGTGGCCTTCATGGCGGTCGAGTGTCGCCATCGTATCGAGCGCGTTGGCCGTACGCTCGATGAGCTGCCCCGCGGGCAGGTAGCCGAAATCGTACGCGGTCAGGTTCGCGAGTAGCGACAGCCCCATGTTGGTGGGCGAAGTACGGTGTGCGACCACCGCAACCGGGTGCTCCTGAAAATTGTCCGGCGGCAGCCAATGATCGTCCGGTCCGACGAACGTTTCGAAGAACGCCCAGGTCTTGCGCGCGACTTTCCGCAGAAACACGAGCTGCGTGTCGTTCAGGCGGGCGGAGGGCCGCGGCAGCGGCCGGCTGATCCACCACGCGATGACGGGCGCGAAGAACCACAACAGCAAAACCGGGCCGCCGACCTTCAGCGTGGCTGGCGTCGCGAAAGCCAACCACGCCGCCAGCGCGACCGCCACGGTGGGCGCTATCCACATAAGGCGAAGATGCGCAACGAAGGCCGCTTGCCCGGCGCCATTGGCGTGGCCCGACGGCAGCCATTCGAGCAGGCGGCGCCGCGAGACGAGGATCCGCCAGTTGGTGCGCAGGACCGCGTCGAGGCTGAACCACGCTTCGTGCGGCAAACAAGCGACCGTAAAAACCGTTTGCGCGAGATGATTGACGAGCGAGCGCATCGCCGTGGCCAGGTGCTGGCGGACGAGCGCGTCGTCAGGTTTGCGGAAGAGATCGATCAGCCACGCGATCAACGGCGGCGCGGCGATGATGCCGATGACGACCACCGTCCAGAACCAGGCAGGCCGCGCGACAGTCCAGCCGAGCACGAGCAGCAGAGTGAGCGCCGCGGGCGCAAGGCTGCGCCGCAGATTATCTAAAATTTTCCATTGCGACAGCACCGACAGCGGGTTGGGCTCGCGGGGCGCCGCTCTGGCGGGCACGCGCGAGAGCAGCCAGGAGGCGATTTGCCAGTCGCCGCGGATCCAGCGGTGGCGCCGGCTCACGTCGGCGGCATACGTGGCTGGATATTCTTCGTACACCTGCGCGTCGCTCAAGAGGGCCGCGCGCGCATAGCAGCCTTCGAGCAGATCGTGGCTCAGGATCCGGTTTTCGGGAAAACGATCCTTCAGCGCGCGCTCGAACGCGTCAACGTCGTAAATGCCTTTGCCGATGAACGAGCCCTCGCCGAACAGGTCCTGATAGACGTCGGACACGGCGCGCGTATACGGGTCGATGCCGGGCTCCGCCCCGAACAGGCGCGCGTAGCGCGAGCGGTTGGTGCCGGGCAGGCTCACGGCAACGCGCGGCTGCATGATCGAATAGCCCGCGGTGACGCGTTGCCGCGCTGCGTCGTAGTGCGGGCGATTGAGCGGGTGCGCCATCGCGCCGATGAACTCGCGCGCCGCGTCGCGCGGCAGCTGGGTGTCGGTGTCGAGCGTAATCACGTATTTGATGCTCGACAACACATCCGTCGGCCCGACCACCAGGGAAAAACCCGCCTGCGCGGGCTCGCGCAACAACAGGTTTAGATCGGCAAGCTTGCCGCGTTTGCGCTCGTAGCCCATCCATAGCCGCTCGCGCTCGTTCCAGCGGCGCGCCCTATGCAGCAGGAAAAACGGGTCGGGCCCGTCGCCCGCATATTTTTCATTGAGCTCCTCGATGCGGCTGCGTGCGAACAGCAGCAGCGCTTCGTCGTCCGGCATTGTTTCAGCAGGCGCATCGGTGAAGTCGGTAAGCAGCCCGAAATGCAGATGCTCGTCGCGATTGGCAAGAAAACGCACTTCGAGCGCCTCAATGAGGTCGTCGACGTTTTCCACACCCGTCAACATCGTCGGCACGACGACCAGCGTGCGACACGCGGGCGGGATGCCGCGCGAGAAGTCCAGGCGCGGCAACGGGCGTGGCGTTGCGAGCAGCGTGGCAAACCAGTTGACGAGTGCGATCGCGAACTGGCTCGCGCACACCGCCGCCAGCGCGCCGGCCAGCGCGAGCCATGCACCGGAGAGCTCAGCCGGCGCCATGGCGACCAGCCCGGCCGTGAAAGCAGCCGTCAACAGCGCAATCGCGCCCAGATAAAGCGGCAGGGGAAACCGGCTGGCCACCTCCAGCACGCTGCCGCCGAACGACGGATGCACTTCGGCAGCCTGCTTCAATTGGGGCAGGCCGCGGTCGATCAGGTAGTAGCCGACGTGCGCCGCGCGCGCGGCGTCGTTGCTCTGCGTTGCGGGCGTGCCGGCAGCGGCGTTCGCCAGCTGGATGGCCTTGCGTGCGACGTCGACCTCCGAGAGCCGGGTCGCCTTTGCCAGTTTCTCCACCGCGTGCCGGTAATGGTCGCGCGTGGCGAAGTCCATCGTGGAGTAAATGCCGTACGGATCCTCGCGCAGCTTCTGCTCGACGCCGCTCAGCGATTCGACGAATTCGCGCCAGTCCATTGCGCCAAGCAGGCGCAGGCTGCCTATGCTGTTCGAGATCGAGACCTGCGCGGACGCCTGCTTTTGCGTTTCCGATTGCACGAGCTGCTCGATGGTGAGGCCCAGCTCGGAGAGGCGCTGCTCGATCCAGGTCAGCGGCAGCGCGAGCGCCGCGCTCTGTCCCTGCAGCCGGCGCGCCAGTTCCGCGACGAATGAGCTCACCATCGGCGGGTTGGAGCGCGCCATGTCGGCGACGATGAGAATCAGGCTTTTTGGATCCTGCTCGGCGACCGCCATCATCTGGTCCGCCCACGCGTCGGCGCGTTCGCGGTCGCGGGTGCTCGCCGCCACGCGCTGGCCCACGCGGCGCAGATTTTCGATCAGCGCCAAGCGCAGCATGATGGGAATGGCCCACAGCTCGCCCAACTTCAACGGAGTTACTTTCTGGTAGGCGGCGACGAACCGCGCGAGGCTGCCGGGATCGACCCAGCCGTCGCCGTGCGAGATCGCTTCGAGCGCGATGTCATAAGCGCGCGGCAGTCCCGCCGACGGCCCACGCGCCAGCCGCGGCAGCTCGCGGCTATAACCCTTGGGCAGGTGACGCTTGGCGGTGCGGATCTGCTCTTCAATCAGGTAAAAGTTATCGAGCAGCCACTCGCCGGCCGGCGAAATACGGCGGTTCGCCTTGACCGCTCCGGTGATCGCCTTGCAGCACTGGAGCAGCGCGGTTTCGTTTTCGGACAGCCGCGCCAGCAGGTGGTCGGGCGCGCGGCCCACGCTCACACGATGCACGCCGGCCAGCACCTTGCCGTGCTGCTCCATCTGGTCGGCGCTGAACAACTCCGCCCGCAGCGGGGGCTCGTCGCTCGTGTACTTGCGGTTCGTCGGTTGGCTGCGCAGGCGCCCCGTCAGCCGGTGCCATGCATCGCGAAAAAAGTCACTGCGCAAATTCAATTCGGCTTTCCTTGATGATCGGCACGCCGCGGCTATCCACGGCTACCGCAGTAGCGCTCACAACAGATTTTTTTGTCGTCCGCGCGGCGGCGCCGGAACTACGCCGCCAGCATGGACTATACGCCGCGCAGTGCGGGCGGGGGACGGGCCTGCGGGCGTGCGACGGTCAGTGCGCCACCGCGGTCTTCGCCGGTTGCCCGCGTACATCCGCCAGCAGGCGGCCAATTTCTTTTTTGACGACGGCGTAGCATTCGCAGGAGCCGGCTTCGAGTCCGGCGCGTTTGAGCACAGATATGTGACCGCGCCGGTAGCTGATGATTCCGGCGCGCTGCAAATTTCCGGCGGCCTCGGTCACGCCTTCGCGGCGCACGCCGAGCGCGTTCGCGACCAGTTCCTGCGTGATGATGAGTTCGTTGGACGGCATTCGGTCCAGGGTCAGCAGCAGCCACCGGCACAGCTGCTGCTCTATCGAGTGATGCCGGTTACATGCGCCGGTCTGGAACATCTGCGTAACCAGCGCCTGCGTGTAGCGCAGCAATAGGCGCTGGACCGGCCCGCCGCGGTTGAATTCCTCCTTGAGGACCGCTGCCGGCAGGCGGTAACCATGCCCGGCAGTCTGCACCACTGCCGAGCTCGGCGTGGTGTCGCCCCCCATGAACAGCGAAATGCCCAGCACTCCTTCGTTGCCGACGCCGGCAATTTCGGCCGATACGCCGGATTCCATGATGTAGAGCATGGAAATGATCGAGGTGGTCGGGAAATACACGTGCGCGAGCTGGCTCCCCGGCTCGTAGAGCGTGTCGCCGAGCAGCATCGGCACGGGTTCGAGCGCGGTTGCGAGCCGCGCGAATTCTGCCGCGGGCACGGCGGCGAGCAGATGGTTCTGGGTGGGACTGGGCGCTATTCGCATGATCAATTGACCGTCCGATTAATCAGCTCGACGCCGATGCCGCGGTAGCCGATGAAGCGGCAGGCGCCGTTGAACATCGGCTCGCCGCTGACCTGGAAATTTTGCCGCCGGCCATCGGCGTTGACGCGGCTGAATGCAAAGTCGAGAAACGGCTCGCGCGCCTCGATCTTGGCGCGCAGCGCGGCATGTTCTTCCGCATTCCAGCCGCTCGGAACGTCATCGCTACGTTCGCCGGTTAGCGCGTCGACACGGATCCCCAGCATTTCGAGCACCGGGCCCGAAGTCTTGGTGAAACTGCCGCGCTCGTCCTGCTCCCAGTACCAGTCGGACGACAGCTCGGTCAGGCTCTTGAACCGCGCCTCGCTTTCGCGCAGCTCGGCCGTGCGTTCGGCGACCGTCTTTTCGAGGATGGCGTTGTAATCGGCGAGGCGCTTGTACAAGAGCCGCACTTCGAGCATGTTGTGGATGCGGGTCTTGACTTCAACGAGATCGAACGGCTTGCTGATGAAATCCTTGGCGCCGGCCTGCAGTGCGCGCAGCTTGTGGCCCGGTTGCGCGGTGAGTACGATGACCGGCAGGTAGGCGTCGGTGGTATTGGTCTTGAGACCTTCCATGACGGCGAATCCATCCATCACCGGCATTTGCAAATCGAGCAGGATCAGGTCGTACGGCTCCTTCCGATGCAGCGCGCACACCTCCGCGGGCAGCATGGTCGACGACACCGCGGTATAGCCATTGTCGGCAAGCAGCTGTTCGAGCAGCGCCACGTTGGGTTCCTGGTCGTCGACGATCAGGATGCGGGCGTTAAGAATGTCCGGCGCGTTAATCACGATATTTTCTCCTCGGTGATGGCACGACCTGCGGGGGATTGTGAAAACTTCAATGCGATATCCAGCGTAGCCATGAATTCGTTGACCTTGATCGGTTTGGTGAGATAACGGAAGAAACCCGCCTCCAGGCCTTTCTCGATATCGCGCGGCATGGCATTGGCACTTAGCGCGATTATGGGAATGTGCGCGGTCGCGCGGTCGGTGACCAGCACGCGCAAGGCCTCGATGCCGCTGATGCCCGGCAGGTTGATGTCCATCAGGATGACGGCGGGTTTTTCGGCGTGCGCCATCTCGATGCCGCTGATGCCGTCGCGCGCGGACACCAGACGAATATCCGGCCGGCGCGCAATCAGGTCTTCGACGAGCATCAGGTTGGCTGGATTGTCTTCGACGTAGAGCAGCGTGCGCGCGCGCCCGCCGGCTGCATCGAGCTGCGGCGCGATGGCGCGCGGCACGGGCACCATCGCCGGCGGTTCCGCCGTGACGTTCAAGTCGATCCAGAACACGCTGCCCGCGCCGACCGTGCTTTCCACGCCGATCGCACCGCCCATCAATTCGACCAGCCGCTTGCACACGACGAGTCCGATGCCGGTGCCTTCTTCGGCGCTGCCTTCCTGCCCGAGGCGGTTAAACGGCTGGAACAGCTGCGTGAGCTTGTCGGGCGCCAATCCGGCGCCCGAATCCGTGAAGCTCAACCGGACCCGCCGCGCCGAGGTCGCGGTGCATCCGATGATCACCGAACCGCCGGCGGTGTTGTACTTGATCGCATTGGATAGCAGGTTGACCACGATCTGCTTGACGCGCGTGCGATCCGCCAGGATGAAGCACGGCGTGTCGAAGCGCGGGAAAGTCACGCTTATGCCGCGCTTACGCGCCTGCGGTTCCACCATCGCAGCGCATTCCTGCATGGCTTCCGAGAGCGACATCGGCTCCATCGAAAGCGACAGCTTGCCGGACTCGATCAGCGCGAGATCGAGGATTTCGTTGATGAGATCGAGCAGGTACCAGCCGGCCTTCAGGATCTGGTCGATGCTGCGTTTCTGGGTCGCCGTTGGCGCGGGCATGCCGGATTCCATCAGCTGGGCAAAACCCAAAATCGCGCTCAAAGGCGTGCGCAGCTCGTGACTCATGCTTGACAGGAAGTCCGATTTTGCGACGTTCGCCTTGTCCGCCGCCGCCATCGCGGTCGCGAGTTCAACGTTGTGGTCCTGTAGAACCTTGTCCAGCCGCGTGCGCTCGGTGACGTCGCGAAATACGAGCACCGCACCCACCATCTGGCCGGAGCGCGTGCGGATAGGCGCGCAGCTGTCGGCGATGTCGCGTTCCGTGCCGTCGCGCGAGATTAGGATCGTGCGGCTCGCGAGCACGTGGGGCGCGTTTCGCGCGAGCGTTTCGCGCACCGGCACCTCCGAAGACCGCCGCGTCACCTGGTCGATGATGACGAAAATTTCTTCAATCGGGCGCTGGATGGCCTCCGCGAGCGTCCAGCCCGTCAGCTGTTGCGCGAGAGGGTTCAGGAGCGTCACGCGGCCTTCGGCGTCAGTGGCGATCACGGCGTCGCCGATGGAATTCAACGTGATCGCGAGTTTTTCCTCGCTGATTTCCGCGGCGATCGTGGTTTGCAGCAGTTGCTTGTTGAGCTTTTCCTCGATGCCGAGCAGATGCTGCGTTTCGCGGTGGACGATATCGTTGACGCGGTGCCGGCTCTCGCGGTAGATCAGGTAGGCGAACGAAATCGCGAGCAGGAACATGAAGAGACTGGCCGCGACGATGGAGGCGAACAGCCGGCGCATGTTCGAACGCAATTTTTCGTCGTCCTGCGCGAGCACCGCTTCCTCGAGCCGGATATAACCGGTCGTTTCGGCGCGTATCGATTCCATCAGGCCCAGGCCCTGGCTGCTACCACCGGCGGCCGCAAGCACCGAAGTCATCTTACGGTTGCGGCGCAACTCGACGACCGCCGACAATTCCGCCAGCTTGGCCTTCACCAGCGGTGCCAGCGCATCCAGGCGCTCCTGCGCGGCCGCCAGCGTGGTAAGCCGGCGCAACTCCTGCAGGTTGGGTTCGATGGTCTTGCGCACCGCGAGGTACGGTTTCAAAAACGCTTCGTTACCCGTCAATGAGTAACCCCGCTGCCCGGTCTCCGCATCCGTGATGTCTGACAGCAGCGCATTGGCGTTGCTGATCAAGGTGTAGGTTTGGAGCCGGGCGGCAACCGAATCCTCGATTTGCCTGAAAGCCCAGAACGACAGCACGACGACCAGCGCAGCGAGCAGGGCCGCACCGGCCAGCGAGGCCACGATATTGTGACTGGCGGTAGAGGACCAGCCGCCCACCGCTGCACCACCAGCCTTGCTTGAAGCGCTTGTTCGCTTGAACATGCGGCCTTTCAGGAATGCGTTGTATTCCTCCTAATGCATATCCCGCACCGCACGGAGAGTCGGCCGAGTAGTCACTATCGGGTGAAAGTGGTCCAGGGCCGGCGGCCCGGGCGTGCAAGGATCCTTTCGCGCTCTCCCGGCGCGTAAACCGCGCTCCGGCGCTACAGCCGTGAACCTGCGCAGTTAAGGCGAAACCACGCGTAAATCTTTGCATTGCGTGCAGGGGCTGTCTGTACGCCAGCTAACATATGACGGCTAGCGTATCGACACAGCGCGGCGGCGCGCCAGCGCCTAATCGTCGAGGCGGATATTGGCCTGCTTGCCGAGATTGGCGACGCGCGCGCGCTCGGCGCGCATGAATGCCGAGAATTGCGCGGGTGATTCGGGTTGCACGCTCGCGCCCTGTTTTGCCACCAGGTCGCGCACGTCCGGCGACTGCAGCGCTTTTACGAGCTCGGCATGCAGGCGCGCGGCGATCGGCGGGGGCGTGCGCGCGGGCACGACGACGCCCCACCACTGCGTGATGTCGTAGCCGGGCACGGTGTCCGCGACAGTCGGCAGGTCCGGGATCAGCGGATCGCGCTTCGCGCCGGTCGTCGCGAGCACTTTGATGCGGCCGCCTTTGGCGTGCGGCATGGCAACGAGCGGGGATGTGACGAGATATTGGAGCTGGCCACCGATCATGTCGGTCAGCGCCTGGGCCGCGCCCTTATATGGCACGTGATTGGTTTTGACTTGCGCGAGCACGTCGAACATGGCGCCGGCGAGATGGGCAGGCGAGCCGTTGCCCGCCGAGCCGTAATTGAGCTGACCCGGCTTGGCTTTCGCAAGCTTGACGAGATCGGACACCGTGTCGACACCGAGGCCCGCATTGACCGTCATCACGTTGGCGACCATCGCCATGCGCGAGAGCGGCGCGAAATCGCGGTCCGGATCGTACGAGAGGTTCGACTTAAGCGCGGGCAGACCCGCAAACAAGGTCGATGTCGCCGCGACGATCGTATAGCCGTCGGGCGCGGCGGCTTTGCCGAGCTCGATGCCGATCACGCCCGACGCTCCGGCGCGCACGTCGACGATCACCTGCTGGTTCATTTGCTGCGCAAGCTTGTTGGCGACGATGCGCGACAGCACGTCCTGCGAGCTGCCGGTCGCGCCGGGCACCAAAAAGCGGATCGGTCGTGATGGATAGGCGTCGGCCGCGAGCGCGGACTGCAGCGCCGCGACGCCGAGCAGGCCGCAGAGCGCGCGCGCTGTGCTCACGTCCTACGCCGGCGCAATTTCATAGACGGCGTGGACCGGCCAGTGGTCGGAAGGCGCCGCGTCCTTGAGATAAAAATGCGGCACCGCGGCTGCGACGGCGCGCGCGTGCTGGTTGGCGACCAGCCAGTCTATGCTTTGATTGACGACGCGATCGCCGGGCGCCACGTTGGCGGTCGGATAGCACAGGTAAGTCGGCGGCGTTTGCACGCCGAGCGCGGCAAAGCAACTGACGTAGCCCGCTTCCTGCAGCATGCGCGGCGGATGCACCGGATCGTTCATGTCGCCCATGAAGAAAAGCGGCTCGTCAGCGCGGTTCAGCTGCTTCAGCGCATGGATGATGCGGCGCGTCTGCTCGACGCGCGGCGACTGGCCGGTTTCGCATTCGAGCTTGTTGCGCTGGGAGGTCAGGTGCGCAGTGCCGACCAGCATCGTGCGGTTATACCCGCGGATCTTGAGACGCACCCAGAAGAGCCGCCGGTCGCTGGCCGGGACGATGCCGAAGTCTTCGCCGCCGTGCTCGATGCGCTCGAACAGCGAGTCGCGCCAGTAGATATTGCCCTCGGTCGTCCAGCCGCGAAACGGATCGTCGACGCGCTGGTGCCCGGGCAGCGCCTGGTCGATGAAATCGCGCGACGTCTGCTGCAATTCCTGCAGGCACAGGATGTCGGGATTGAACCTTTCAAGAAATCCGTGCAGTGCCGGCGCGCGGACGTCCCAGCGCTGCGTGAGCCAGATGTTATAGGTGACTATCGAAATGCGTAAAGGTAGTGAAGCGGGGACCATGCGCGCGCACCTAGTAGTAAGCCGCTTTCGAACCCGGCGGCGGCGAATAGCGGAACGTGCCGCGCTTCAATATCGCGTCCTTGCCGCCGACTTCGGCGATTTTCGCCGACTGGTCGGTCCTGGCCAATTGGTTCACCGCGTCCGGATCCACGACCTTGCGCAATGCGGCTTCGCATTCACTGATGACGGCTGCGCTGTTGGGGTCGCGGCCAAGGTCCGTGCGCTCGTCGGGATCGGCGGCGAGATCGAACAGCATCGGCGGCAGCCCCGCGTAATGAATGTATTTGTACTTGCCGTGGCGGATCATGTACGCGCCGGTCATCGCGCCCGCGGCATGATATTCCGACAGTATCGTGCGCTTGGGAACAAATCCTTGCGCAATGTCGATCAGCGAATGGCCGGGCAGCGCGGCATCGCGCTGATCTTTCCTCGCGCCTGCGCCTTCGACGAGCGTCTGAAAGGCATCGGCGAGCATTACCGGCACGTCGCACACGTTGCCTCGCGGCACCTCCGGTCCCGCCAGTATCATCGGGATGCCGGCCGATTCTTCGTACATCGTCGATTTGCCCCACATGCCGCGCGTGCCGAGATTGTCGCCGTGGTCCGACGAGTAAAGCACGCGCGTCGTCTTATCGAGGCCGGTCGACTCTAGCGTCGACAGTATCTTGCCGATGTTGTCGTCGAGAAACGAGGTGAGCCCGAAATAGGCGGCGATCGCGCGACGCACCATCGGTTCGTTAAACGGCTCGTCGAAACACTGGCACAGCCGCATCGCGTCGGTGAACGGATGGCGCGGGCGCTCGGCCTTGTCGTACATGAGCGGCCATGGCACGTCTTTTTCCGGATACATATTGAAGAACTGCGGCGGCGCGATCAGCGGAAAGTGCGGGCATACGAAGCCGACGTACAGCACCCACGGCTTGGCGCGGTACTTGGGCGCTTCTTCGGTGAGCCAGCGCTGGGTTTGCGCGGCGATGTCGCGGTCGTACTGCGTGTATTCGGATTCGCCCGGGCCGGCTTCGGGTCCGAGCTTCTTCGAGCCCTGGCGTACCGGCAACTCGTCGCGGATCAGGCCAAGCAAATCGCCGACGCCGTTGACGATGTGCATCGGCAGGATTTCCTCGTCGAAGCCGTTGCGCTTCGGCACGGAATCCTGGTAATGCAACTTGCCGATGGAAGTGACGCGATGACCCTGTTCCATCAGGCGGTGGCCCCAGCTCGGCGGCTCGCCGTCGTACGCGATCGCGTTGTCCCAGCAGCGGTGCTTATGTACGTACTGGCCGGTGGCGAACGAGGCGCGCGCGGGCACGCAGATCGGGCAGTTGGTATACGCGGACGTGAAGCGGGTGCCGCGCGCGGCGAGCTTGTCGAGATTGGGCGTCTTGATCTGCGGGTGCCCGTAGCAGCCGGTCACGCGCTTGTTGTGCTCGTCCGACAGGATGACGATCAGGTTGGTCGGTTTCATTTGTATTTCCGTTGCAGGATTTCGACGAGTGGCACGCCGCTGTCGATGTCGCCTTTGCGCTTGGTGTCGGCGCCGTCGATCTTACGGCACACTTCGAGCACTTCGGCCGCGCGCGCGTACGGCACGAACGCAATGCCGGCTTCGTCCGCGCAGACGAGGTCGCCGGGCCGCACGCCGACGCCGGAGATATGCACCGTGCCGTTGACCTCCACCGTCTGCATGCGCCATTTGCCGGTGATCGGCGAAAAGCCCTTGCACCACACGGGCCAGCCCATCTCGCGATACTGGTCGGGGTCGCGCAACGTGCCGTCGACAATCGCGCCGATGCAGCCTTCGCGCCGGCTCAAGGTGGCCGACTGCCCGCCCATATTGGAGCAGCCCATCACGCCTTCGATGACGAGCACGTCGCCGGGCGTCGCGAGATTATGCGCTTCCGTCTCCCCTTGGCCGCTTGCATTGTCCTGCGCGGCTTTGTGGATCTGCGTCGCATGGTGAATATTGCGCACGGTGAGCGCGGGCCCGACGACGCGCTTGCCGCTGTTCACCGGCGGCATGACGTAAGCGGGAATGACGCCCACGATGCCGAGCAGATCGCAGGCATCCGAGATCGTGCCCGTAAGATCGACGAGCGCTTTGAAGCCGTCGACGATATCGGTCGGCAGACGCGGCAATTCGAGCAGGCGGATTGCGTCACGCGGCAATTTGCCGAGGGTTTTTTTGTCAGCCATGGAGCGGCACTCGGAGGAGGGGAAGAGTTTGAGATGCGGGTTTCGATTGTAGGCGTTGCGTCATCCTTGCGTCAATTTGCGGCATTCGCTATCGTGCGGGAACCTCAACGAAGCGGCAAACACTCCTATGGCAGCAAAGAAAAGCGGCATGCGGCGCGGGCTCACGGCGTACGGCGATGAGGATTTTTCGCTGTTTCTGCGCAAGGCATTCATCAAGGCGATGGGCTACACCGACGACGCGCTGGAGCGTCCCATCATCGGCATCACGAACACATTCAGCGGCTTCAACGCGTGCCATCGCAACGTGCCGGAGCTGATCGACGCGGTGAAGCGCGGCGTCATGCTGGCAGGTGGGCTGCCCGTTGAATTCCCCGTGATCACGCTGCACGAATCGTTCGCGTTTCCGACCAGCATGTACTTGCGCAACATGATGTCGATGGATACCGAGGAAATGATCCGCGGGCAGCCGGTCGACGCGACGGTGCTGATCGGCGGCTGCGACAAGACGGTGCCCGCATTGTTGATGGGCGCGGCGAGCGCGAACGTGCCCGCGATCATGCTGGTGACGGGTCCCATGCTCACCGGCAACCATCGCGGCGAGCGGCTCGGTGCGTGCACCGACTGCCGGCGCTTCTGGGCGCGCTTTCGCGCGGGCGAAATCGACCAGCAGGAAATCAACGAGGTTAATGAAAAGCTCGCGCCCACCGCCGGCACGTGCATGGTGATGGGCACCGCGAGCACGATGGCGCTGTGCACCGAAGCGATGGGCATGATGTTGCCGGGCGGCGCGGCTATTCCCGCGGTGATGGCCGACCGCATCCGCAATGCCGAGGCGACCGGCGCACGCGCCGTCGCGATCGCTAAAGAAAAGCTCACGCCGTCGAAAATCATGACAGTGCAGGCGTTCGAGAACGCGCTGCGCGTGCTGCTCGCGATCAGCGGCTCGACCAACGCAATCGTCCATCTCACCGCAATGGCGGGAAGGCTCGGCATCACGCTCGATCTCGAGGCATTCGACCGCATCGGCCGCGAGACGCCGGTGCTGGTCGACTTGAAGCCGACCGGCCAGCACTATATGGAAGACCTCTACCGCGTCGGCGGCCTGACTACGATATTGCGCGAAATCAAGCCGCTCCTGAATCTCGATGCGCTGACGATCACCGGCCGCACGCTGGGCGTGGAAATCGATGCCGCGCCGGCGACGATTAAGCAGGACGTAGTGCGCCCGTTCAGTAACCCGATATTCGGCGAGGGCGGCATGGCGGTGCTGCGCGGCAATCTTGCGCCCGGCGGCGCCATAGTCAAGCAGTCGGCGGCAACGGCGAAATTGATGCAGCACGAAGGCCGCGCCGTCGTGTTCGACACGCTTGAAGATCTGGCGGAGAGGATCGACGCGCCCGATCTCGATGTGACGGCGGACGACGTGCTCGTATTGCGCAACGCGGGCCCCAAAGGCGCGCCGGGCATGCCTGAAGCGGGCTACATTCCGATTCCTAAGAAACTCGCGCAGCAGGGCGTCAAAGACATGGTGCGCATTTCGGACGCGCGCATGAGCGGCACCGCATTCGGTTCTATCGTGCTCCACATCACACCGGAGTCGGCAGTCGGCGGGCCGCTCGCGCTCGTCAAGGATGGCGACCGCATCCGGCTCGACGTCGCGAACCGGCGGCTCGAGCTGCTCGTGCCGGACGCCGAGCTCGAAGCGCGGCGCAAGAAGTGGAAAGCGCCTAAATCGCGCGCGGGCGACGAGCGCGGCTACCGCAAGCTGTTTCTCGACACCGTGCAGCAGGCCGACCGCGGCTGCGATTTCGAATTTCTCGCGCCGGCGCCGACCGCACGCACGCCGTCCTGACCGGTCATGAATACCGAGCTCTGGTTGCCGCAGCATAGAGTGTCTAACACAATGAAACGCGTGTGCGTTGCAGCCAGAATTGGTGATGGCAAGGCGCCCGGTGAAGGCAATAGTCGTTCTATTGCCAAGACGAGCAACGCGGCCATCGCCGATTCTGGCTGCAACCCTTCGGGCTGGCACGAGTTT